>JAEIGA010000641.1_pt1 | contig 51746 bp, 60 predicted proteins | sample 9270691 | NCBI WGS metagenome assembly JAEIGA01 (sample SAMN17057246, study PRJNA624740) | gut metagenome | biome: biome; isolation source: fecal sample | host: Bos grunniens | place: China: Xizang | collected 2019 | reverse complement strand
ATTGTTATATAATAATTTTCAGGCAATAAATATGCCGTTAATATCCGCAGAGCGATATCTGCCGACATTGGTGCAGGACATAATCCATATGTGTCATCAGCCAAGATTTCAAATAGTTTCTTCTTGTATTCACGCATTATTCAGCACCTTCTTTCTTTTCAAAACAAAGCGGTTTGCCCATTCTGTTTGGATATACAATAAACCACCCATTTCCACAAGTGATAGCGTGAGGACTTCTTGCCTTGTTTATTGTTATTTTTTGCTTATCACCAAAAAGCACATCCACATAGGTGCTATATCTCATATCCTTTTCAATGATATTTAACTGTAAAGATTTTTCGGTTTCTTTTACCTCCACAACAAGAGTTCCTGTGTCATATGGATTTGAACAATACTCATATTCGTATATGCCGTTATTCATTCCTGCTCACCGCCTTTCTCTATTTCTTCAAATGTCATATTTCTAATACCGATATAATCATTATCCGACAAACGCACTTTGGAAACGGCTTTTTCTCTATTTTCAGCAAACACAACACCTGTTCTTGTTTTGTTATAATTCAAATCACCTGTATGGTATCTTTCACAATAATACTCAATCGTAAATTTATTCACTTTCAACACCGCCTTTCAAAACCATTATTGCATTCTATATCGTGTCCTGCTTCACAAGATACAGTTCTTATCGGGCAATCATAATTCCACTTGCATTCCTCACAAAAGTTCACATATTCTGCATACTCACATTCATCGTAGTATTCACAGGTAAGGCAATGATTCATTCCTGCCCACCGCCTTTCTCGGGTTGGTGGTAATCGTGTATGTTGCCGATTACTTCCGATGTTTCTTGGAATCCGTTCAGGTCAGAAAACGTGAAATAATGAAAGTGATATCGAATATCTCTTTCCAGAGCGTAACAATGATTTACTTCGTCATAAATTACCTCATATATACCGCTGACCGTTGGTATGAATTCATCAGCTTTTACAATATCCCCCTCAAAAATCTTAGTGCCGTTCTTGTCGGTTAAGCCTGTGTACTGTCCTACAGTTTCGGGGATGACAATATAACTGTCATAGTGGTCGTAATCAAACTCTCCAATATCCATAATCCAATGTCTATCGGTTTCTTCGCCATAGAATAAAGTCTGTCGAATATAATTACCTTCAACCCACTCTCCATTGTCTTTTCTTTTCCCTCTAAACAAAATCTCACGCATTATTCTCCACCGCCTTTCTCGGTTGGGTTGTCTGTCTTAAAACATACAACTCTCACAATCTCGTAACATTGCACTTCCTCGTGTTTAAATGGGAATTGCTCACAATGTGGACATTGTATAGTTTCCATTTGTTCTTCTTCGGTCAATTCATATCCTGTCCAATTATGGTCTAAATCCATTACAACTGCTTCTGCTTCCTCGGTTTCTATAATCTCAACCTTACGCCAATTATCTGAACCATCATAATTAAACCGAAGCACAAGCACATTGTTAATTTCTTTACCGCACTTTTCGCAAATCATTTTTCATCTTCCTTTCTCGGTTGGGTGGGCTTGCTTCATAAAGCATAACCAATGTGTTTTTTCTCGTTTTCCACTTTTGTGGCCGAATAATGGCATTTGTCCAACAACATCAATTATTTTTGATACAGGAACATCGGTTTCATTCCATTTGAATATCAAAATTCCGTTCGGCTTCAAAACCCGTAGACATTCATTAAAGCCTTTATTCAAAATCTCTTGCCAATTATCCGCAGGAAGTTTACCATACTTTTTAGCCAACCAAGAATTATCTCCAACCTTAATCAAATGCGGAGGGTCATAAACAACAAGGTAATATGTGTTGTCTTTCATAGGCAAGTTTGTGAAATCGCATACAATGTCAGGCATTATTTTTAATACTCGCCCATCACAAAGCTTATCTTCCGAAACCCTTATATCACAAAAATCAACATTAGGATTTTCTTTGTCAAACCAAAACATTCTACTTCCGCAACAAGCATCAAGTATCTTTTTCATATCCCATCATCTTCCTTTCTTAACGCCTGTGGCAATGCACTATACGGAAAATATATTTTATTTCCTGCAATGGAAGCGATAATATTGCAATAAATTTCTATTTCGCTATCTCCATACCAAGCATAGCCTTTGCCGTGTAAATACCCACAATATTTTTTGTTTTTGCTTCTGCAATATTTCTTTTCCCAATGTTTGCAACTCGGATATGTGTCAAATCCCTCTTGTTTATGTTTGATTTCAAGCCTATAATCACCAATCAATGCCCTAACCATAATCTGCAAATCTTCCTCAATTTGTTTTGTTACGGCTTTATCGTGATATACCCTTGCCCTATACAAAGCACTGTGTTTGTCCATTCCTTTAATCTTCCTTTCTCTCACCATCACTTTTACTTGACTCATAGTTGACTTCCTTAAAATCGTTCTTTCATCCTTTGAATTGCGATTTTATTGACTTAACATTCAATAATTAAGTGGCAATATTCTCCGCAATGACTTTTAAATTCGCTTCTCAAATCGTGTCCACCAATAGAAAACTCAACTAAATCAAGCCCTGTAATAGTCCATTCAGAATAGCCAACTTTGTCAACTCTTGTTTTAATGTCTCCACCATACATCAGTACATCCATAGCCATCATTGCTTCTTCAAGTTCGCACTCTTTATCCGTAAAGTATGCTCTCAAATCACAATCATCAATAAATGTCCTTGTACCACCCAACCCTTTGTTGTGATTTCCTACCATACCATTTTCATCAGCAAAAGGTTTAATGCTTTCTGTTATTGGTGTTCCTTCTCTTTCCCAATAACTACATTCTTCATCGCTTTTCTCTCTCAATGCGATAATTCCGTCACAATCACTACATAAATAACCTTTCAAATGTAATTTTGCCATATCTAAATTCCTCCTTAAAATCGTTCTTTCATCCTTTAAATTGCGATTTTATTGACTTATCATTCTTGTTATCCAACCTATCCACTCAAATTTAGTTCCGTCTGAATATTTAATTTTCACATCAATAAATCCAAGTGTTAAAATGCAGAATAAAATTGCCATTGTGTTATAAAATATCTTCATATCTCTCACTCCTTAAAATCGTTCTTTTATTCCGTCATTTCTTTTACAATGTTGTCACCATCCTCGACATAAACCGCATAAACACGATTACCAAACACATCTGTGCAATCGTGCCTTTGCAATTTTCCCCAAAACTCTTTTATTGCTTCGGATTTGGCGGTTTGGATTTTTTCAGCATATTTTTTATGACAATCTCCACAAATTTCTGAAACTGCATTAAGCCTCTCAATCTCTGCATCTTGGCGGTCGTAATCTTCCAACTTATCAAGCCAACCCATCTGCCAACATCTGAACAGCAAAGAATCTAATACTGCAACTTCATCTTTTGCCGTTTCAATGTTTGTGTGTTCAAATAACTCTTTCTTGAATTTTTCAATAAGCTCGAAACGGTTATCTCCACATATCTCGCCATAAGCCTTTATAATCATTGTGTAATCCATACTTATACCGCCTTTCTATGTTTGTGAATGGGTGTATTTATAATTCTTTCGGCACTCCAACCTCGCCTGTATCTACTATGCAAGGTTGCGTGTGTTGTTCCTAAAATGTCTGCCCATTGTTGTAGGTTAAGAGTTTTGCCATTTGCTGTTATGAACACATTTCGGGAATTATGATTTAATTGCTCTTTAATACTCGACCATTTACAATTACTCGGTTCGTAGTTTCCGTCATTGTCTATTCGGTCTAATGTGCATTGTCCCTTTGGTGCATTGTAATCATACCCATTTAATAACGCCCATTCTTTAAACTTCGAATAACTATTAAGCCACTCATCACAAACGATTATTCCTCTCCCACCATATCTGTGATAGAATTGATATTTTTCGTAATAACATCTTCGGCACATATGAACATAGATTTTATAAAGTCTGTCTTTGTGTCCGTTTTTAACATATTGCCATATATAAGGTTTGTTATCTGTCATATTACATTACCTCTTTCATATCCTTCAGACACTTGTCTATCGACTTAAACTCTACAACAAATCTGTTCCAATTGAACGGCTGATATCCGTACAGTTTCAACCTCTCTGCGAATTCCTTGTATGCTTCAAGTTTAATTTCCATTACCTCTGCATCATCCATTATTGCCGCCCCCTATAACTATGTTCATTTCCTCATGCAGAGTCCTTTTAATCTCCGGCAAGCTTACATATCCATCGCCAACCAACTCCGAAAGCTCACAGATGTGCTTAAAGAGCCTGTTAAGTCTTATCGCTCCAAACCCCCACTTGTCGTGCATCACCATCAGAAATATGGCGAAGGCACTATTTACGGCATCGTGAGTTGCTTCCCTTTTCATTCGCTCCACATCAGATCGCCTGAGATTGATATGCGGATTCTTTTTCTTTTTCATCATTCATCTGTCCCCTTCTGTGCGTTAATACTTATTTCAACTGCCTTCAGCTTCCATTTTTCGCATTCAGCATCAGCCTTTGAAAGATGCTGATTCAGAGTATAAATATCTGCCTGAAGGTCCGTGATTATATTCTTCGCCCTGCGAAGCTGTATCAAAGCCTTATTATGCTTGTCCGTGAATTTTGTTGCCGCCCGAAGCATTAAAATGTTTAATCCGAGCGACATAACAAGCACAGCAATGGTTATTATCAATGCTATTTTCATATGTTTACTCCTTCCTAATTGAATGGCAAATCCATATCATCATCAAGCAAAGCAAAATCATCATCCTCAACCTGTGCAGGTGTGTTTGTGGCTGTGCTTACATTGTTTGCTTCTCTTTTGCCATCTGCGAATTCAACCTCATCAGCCTTTACCTCAACAACCTTGTTTTTCCTTCCGTCTTTTTCCCAAGTGCGAGTTTGTAATTCACCTTTTATGCCTACCCTAACACCCTTGTCAAACCACTTAGCTAAGAATTCAGCCTGCTTCCCCCAAGCCACGCAATCAAAATAGTCCACAACAGCATTTCCGTCTGCATCCTTAAACTTTCTCTCCACAGCGATGGAGAAGTTGCAGACCGCCTTCCCTGATGTACCTGTATGTCTTAATTCAGGTGTCGCTGTTAATCTCCCTATAAGTATCGAAATATTCATTATGTATCCTTCCTTTCTTTTCTCATCCTTGCGATTACTCGCATTTCTCTTTCGTTTATTTCCTCATTGACGGTGAGCATCTCAACATATTTGCCGTATGTCATACCAAGTTCCCTTGCTCTCGTTGCCATTTCATCAATTGTCGGTACTGTCTTTTTCTTCGTTGTCTTAGCTCTTGGTTTATCAGATTTTTTCTCTATCTTTTTTGAGTTGACAGGTTTTTGGCGGCATCCGACACTACAATATTGCTGTGTGCGTGTTCCCAAGAATGCTTTGCCGCACCTTTTACATTTCTTTTTAAAATAATCCATTTATACACCTCGTTTGCTTTTATTGTTCACATATAACGGTTGGCACACCTGTTTCTGCAATTACCGACATTTTGATTTCGCTTTCATTAGAATGTCCGTTAGATAAGTGTGCAACATATATTCTTTTCAACTTGCTTTTATCAATCCTCTTCAGCCAATTTAAAGCCTTCGACAATTCAAAATGACTAAACAATAACCTTGCCCTGATGCCCGATTCCATAACACCATCGTTCACAAGGCGATTGACTATTTCCTTTTGGTAGTTGATTTCAAGTATCAAATAATCAACGCCTTGTGGGTTGACGGTTATTTTGTATGTGTCTGTGGCGAAAAATAGCTGTTCATTCGTGACTTTGCTATACACCATAAACCCGGCACAAGGGCAATCGTGATGCATCCCTACAGCCATAATTTCAAATGTATTTACTATGAATGATTTCAAAGGCTCTACGATATGTGTTCGGTGATGCTCCGATACATTCAAAGCTGACAACGTATCAGGCAGAGCATATACATCAATGCCCATCTTCAATACATCGTGGATGGCTTTGCAATGGTCAAGGTGATTATGCGAGATTAAACAGGCATCTGCATTTGCTATACGGAAGTCGCTTTTTACTTGCATATCTCTCATAGGCAAGCCACACTCCAACAGTATTAATGACGAACCATCGCTTACCAAATATGCATTCCCTGCCGATGACGAACCTAAAACTTCTATTTGCATCTAATCACCCCCTTGCAACATTACTGTATGTATGGTTTTATCTCTTGATAATATTCGTTTGGCAATATTCTCTTACATCCCCAATCTGTTAATCGAAATAGTGTTTCATTCATATCTTCCATACAGTGCAACATGAGTATAGCTTTTTCGCAATTATTACTTTCCTTCGCATATCTATGTATAGCATTTAGTATTTTCAACTGATTTTTATATGCGTTTTCAACTTTAAAAAGCATCAAGATACAATAAAGAATTCCTGCCAAACAAAGAGATACTAATATCATAAGCTCCTCCTATTTTCTTTTACGGTGCAGTAACAACGGTTGATGCACCCTGTACAGTTATCCAACCGTGCTTATTCCTTGCATCAAGCTCCCATTTTTTCAAAAGGTTGTCTGTTATTGCTGCCGACTTAATTCTGTAAGCTTCTGCTTCTGCCTCTGCATTGATTTTCATAATCTCTGCTTCCGTCTGAGCTTTCACCTTTTCTGTTTCTGCCTGTGCAAGTGCAGTCTCTTTATCGAGTGCCGCCTTTTCTGCATCCTGTTTTGCCTGCTCTTTTGCTTGCACCTTTTGCTGTAATACCTCATCAAGCTGTACGTCTATAATCAAAGCACTTGCCACATTGATACCATATTCATCATTAAGCTTTTTGTTAAGATACTCCGTGATAGCTTGTCCAACCTCGGACCGTTTATAGCTGTAAATATCCATTACCGTGAATCGTGGTGTAACCTCTTTTATGTATGCAATAATTGAGTTCTGCACCATATTCTCGACCAATGTATCGCCATCCATCCCCCTGAATCGTTCATATAATCCGACAACTCTATCCTGCATAAAGTTGTAATTGATTGTGAGGTTCATCTTCACCATCCCACCATCAGCAGGAGCATCAACGTGCCAATCTTCGTGACTATCCTTGTTATAATCAGCCGGATTATTACTCAAAACAAGCTGTTGCTGTGACACAGGAAATTCATTCACCTTATGCAACGGATTTATAAAATGCATACCCGGTTGCAACACCTCATCCTTTACGCCACCCTTCATCGAATAAACAACGCCAACCTCACCTGCTCCGATACGTTCCATTGAACATACACAGAAAACTCCACCTATAATTGCTACGACTACTATTAAAGCTATAATACCTCTCATAATTTTAAATCTCCTTTTCTTTATTAATTTCTTTGTTTAGAGCTTTATTTTTCTCCCTGTCATTCTCCATTGCTATAAATACCTTGTTTGCTATGTAGACAATGATTAATGCACATATTGCAACTGTCATTGCCGCCAATAAGAATACTACCCACAAGCTACATCACAACCTTTCCACTTAAAACTCCGGCTGACTCTTAACCTCGCCCGTTGATGCATCCACCTTCGTTCCATCAGCCAACATAATAGGCTCTAAAGGCTGTTCATCCACCTCAACATACTCTGCGTTATATGCCTTGTATGATTCGTCAGTATTCTCGTCATAGATTTCAGCTTCGAAGGATGATGCGAAATTCTTCGGGATTTTCTTCACGATGTTGTTACGCATCTTGCGGATTATCATACTCTCCCTACTCTGCTCTTCACGCCAAGCAGGAGAAATGTATTTTTCAAATTCAATACTATCGAGGAGTGCATCGAGTTCAAGTTCCTTCGCCTTGTTCAATATATCTCTCTTCTTCTCGGCAATCTCAGCTTTTTGTGCATCCGTTGCCTTGTAGCGATCCGCACAGATACCGAATGTTTCGTTCATCATATTGTTGCTGATGTGTGCAATCAGGTTTCTCTTAACGTCTGCACGTTCTGAAATGTAATAATCAACGCATCCGTCTGTTGATTGTATCGGATATACAACTCTAACAACCTTTCCGGTTCCTTTGGGTTTCCATTCAGGCGGTGTCAATTCAAGACCAACATAACGAGGATATTTAAAGTCATCATCCTCTCTTACAAGCCAATGGGGATAAACCTTTTTAACGTCTCTTCCGAATCTTGTCACCAAAGAATCGTATCCGTCTCCTTCGATTCCCATCTCTATTTTCTTTTTCCAAACCGTTTTACCGTCAGCACCTTTAGCCGATACGTTTCTGATTTGAAAATAGCACTCTCTCGGATTTGCCGTTGCATTCAATTGAAGGGCTGCAACATTCAGCAATATCTGTGTAATTCCGTTTGTATCAAGCTGTGCATCGCCCCACGTAATTCCTGCTGTGTCAAGCACACTGTTAATTGCAGATATTGCGTTCACAACACAACTCTTTGCATATTCCGAAAATGTTATGTTGTTATCTTCCAACTGATTCGTGATGAGAGGAAGATATGTGTCATTTACCTTTGCCAACTGTGTTTTTGCTATCTTTTTTTCCTCACTCATAATTTTTTATTCCTTTCATTTATAAAAATTTTAATTTTTTTCTACTCTTAACGCATCATCATCTGCACTTACAACCAAGCATATCATCTGTGAGGTTGTCGGCAGAATGTCCGTAACGCTCTCCGCATTGTCCACCACCACAGGAGCGAATTTGTCATTTAACTTGCATAATGTATTGATGATGTCGATTCCAATATTAATGCGTGCCGCATTGTTCAAATCCGAATACGGCACGCCCTTGAATGTCACCTCGCAACACTCAGCGATGCCACCATTAATCAACTCATCGAACAGCTTAAATTTTGCATACTTGAAATGGCTGTTGATTTCCTCGCTCAGCATATCCACCTTGAATTTGGTAAACTTTTCAATCAGGAATGCAATCTTGTCGAGATTTCCATATTCAAGTGCAAGGCGTTTCTCGTCAGCTTCAAGTTCTACAATTCTGTCTTTCTGCTTCAACATAAGGTCACGCCCGGCAATAGCCTTGTCTATTTCAGCGATTTTTGCCTTTTCTGCAACGATTTGCTCTTGGATAGCATAGATTCTTACCTGAACATCCTCTGCCCCATTCTGCATCCTTTTTTCGCATTCTGCGATGCGTGCATTCAGTTCAGCTAATTCCTTTTCTTTAAACTCTTCAAACTCAGCCTTCGCCTTTTCAATTGATTCCTTCATCCTTTCTGTATACTCATCGGCACTCTTCTGAAGGTTGTCTATTTTTGAAGCAACCTCAAGCCGCCTCTTCTCCAAATCCTCAACATTAGCCTTTGCCTGCTTGCCCTGTGCCGTAATCTCATCAAGTCTCTCGGCTCTTGCAATATTGAACTTCGCCTTTGCATCCGCAATCTGTTCATCCGGAAGACTCTGTCCGCAGGTCGGGCAGATACCGCTATCTGTGTATTGCTTGTTGTTTACCTCGTGCCATTCTTTACGAAGCATATCTGCCTTTTTCTCATAAGCCTCAATGTCCTTGTTTATATCTGCAATACGTCTTCTGCAACTGTCGACATCGAAGTTGGTCTTCTGCAGATTGCTGTTTACAAGATGCATCTCTTGGTCAATGGCTGATGTATCGCATTTCGAACCATATAACTGTGTTTTCTTTGCGTTTAATGTTCTCAATTCCAATTCGGCTTCCGTAACGCCCGAACCATTTTTGATGACATTTATCTCATCGTTAAGCTCCGTAATTTTATTTTCAATAACAGCCTTGTCTTCCTCGTTTAAATCATCCACCCATTCGGGAATTGCCAACCTTGCTTCCTGAATTCTTTGTGGAATGGTCTTCAATTCGTCATTTATAGCTGTCTGCTTCGACTTGATAATCTTGCTGTATTCCGATACCGTTCTTCCGTTCAACTCATTGAGTAACGGCAAAAACTCAGGTGAGCGACCAAGAATATCCACATCCGACATATTACCTTCGCAAAGGCTTAATAAAATCGTTCTGCGTTCCTGCCATTTTAAATGCTCATTGAAATACAAAGGATTTGTAATTGTCTTAAACAAACTCTCGTCAATGAACCCTGCAATCTTCTGTTCATACTCTTTTTTAGTGGAAGGCACTTCGTTTATGAAATACTTTGTTTCGTGTCCGGAAAACTCTGCTTCCGAACTACCTCTTTTCTTTGTCCACTTTTCGGCATATATTTTCTTCAATGTTAAAATGGAGTTGTCTATGGCAAGCTCGCATTCAACGATATGCTCAAGATTGTGTATCACATTTCAGTTTTCGTCTTGTGTCTTGATTCCAAAATCGGAGCGACCTAAACTGTCTTTGTTGAATAACACCCAAGTAAACGCATCAAATACTGTTGTTTTGCCCGTGGCATTATCGCCATATATTTTTAAGTTTTCTCCATCTGCATTTATTTCAAGGTGCCGAATCCCCTTGAAATTCTGCAATGTTAATCTGTTAATCTTAATATTCATTTGTCTTTATCCTTTCTTTTGTGTATTGCAATAACCAAATTATTACTATTCACTCTTCAATATGTACTTGGCTGCCTGTGTATCTTTGCCGTACCTTGTCGGCACAACAATAAACTCTGTGACTATGTGATATCCATCACGCTTTAAATTGTAGATAATAGCCGACAACCTCGTTACTCCATACTCCTGAATCGCTTCTCTGCTTGTAATACATCCGTACCTCTCCAAGTGTGCAAGAATAGCCTCTGTTTGTGACTTGTATCTCATATCAACACCCCTTCTTATTCGTAAACAGGAACAAGTATTGTCTGACCGGGATAAACCTTTGCCTCTTCAATGTTGTTCTTCTTCTCAATCCAATACTCTGCGTTTCTGTAATCTTCACTTTCAGGCGTTATGCCGATTGATATGTTGCAAACTGTATCACCACTACGCACCACATATTCGCTCCACTCTGTCGGCATTGTCCAATTGTTTACGATGGAACACATCGCCCACACACCAACAGCCGATACAACCAATCCTTTAAATAAAATCCTTTTCATTTTCATTACCTCACATTAATCTAAATCGCCTTTGTCACCGAACAACTTTACCTCAATGTTGTCCATCGTGATGCCCTTGTCGGCTAACTGTTTGCCACGCTTTTCCATACTCCGGAGCTGATACATATATTGGCGGCGTTTGTACAAAACCCTTTGCTCCTTTTTCGCAAGCTTCACATCTTCCGAGTCAAGCAACCTTTCAATCTCCTGCTCAACCTCTTGGTCTGTTAAAAAATCTCTTGCCATCTTTTTGTTTCCTCTCTTATAATAATTTTCTTGCCAATTGAAAAACGGTAATCTTCTTCTCCCCATCAAAATATTTGATGGCTTTGTTATGCCCGATTTTCAAATATGCTTTAACATCCGAGACTCCGAGAATAGTCTTGCCGGTAGCCTCTTTGATGTCCGCAACAACATCTCTGAAATGTTCCTTTTCCCTTGCCATATAACACCATCCTTTTCGTTAAGAAGTCTACAATGCTGTAAAGGAAATTACATCTTCGATTGAAGAATAATCAATTCAATCAATACGCGAGCAACCTCCGGTACGGATTCCACTTCTGCCGGGGTTGTTCTGCTTTTTACCAAAAACATCAAATAGCTAAAAAGCTCATCATATAACATCGCTGCTTTTTCCTTCATCCGCCTCACCTCTCCTTTCCAATTTTTGTATCTTTTTAAGATACATTGTTAGCAAAAAAAATTTCATTAATGTCATCGGCAGATAAAGAATACTTATCGATTATAGCTTTCATTTCAGGCTGGGTAAAAGAAGAACCGTTTTTTTCGTTAATCTTCTTGTTGATAGAGGTTCTTGTTATACCAAGATATTCCGCTAACGAACTCTGAGTATCCCCAAATTTTTTCATAATACTTTCTAATGATAATTTATTCATCCCTGTCACCTCACTTTCTTTGTAAGCCATTTGTATCTTTTTTAGATACAAACAATATATCATACGATTTTTCGTTTGTCAACCCTTTTTGTATCTTTTTTTTAACTTTTTGTTTTTTTTAGTTGACAATGTGTTAAAAATAGGATACAATCTATATAAAAAGATATGAGGTGATAGCAATGAAAGTCGGACAGTATATTAAGGAATTACGATTAAGCAGAGATATAAGTCAAGAGGAGCTTGGAAAGATTGTTGGAGTAAAAAGAGCCGCTGTTCAGAAGTGGGAATGCGGAACAGTTCAAAACCTTAAACGAACAACGATTCAAAAGCTTGCTGAATACTTTGATGTCAATCCCGCTACATTTGTTCTCGATGATACAGACGAGCCAAATTATGAAGCACTCGGCTTAAAACCGATTAAACTGAAGAAAATTCCTATGCTTGGCGAAATAGCCTGCGGAGAGCCTATATATGCAAATCAGGAATATGAAACATACATAGAAGCAAGCTCAGATATACAAGCGGATTTCTGCTTAACAGCCAAAGGTGACAGTATGATTAATGCACGAATCTTCGATGGAGACATAGTATTTATAAGAAAGCAATCTGATGTTGACAATGGCGAAATTGCTGCTGTGTGTATAAACGATGAGGTAACCTTAAAGAGAGTATACAAATATCCTAACAGACTTGAGCTTCGCCCGGAAAACCCAATGCACAACGTGCAGAACTATGAAGGCGAACAGTTAGAAAATATCATAATCTTAGGAAAAGCTGTTGCCTTTCAGAGTTATGTCAGATAAAAAATAATTATATAAATAAAAAGAAAGAAGTGTTATGCTGTGAAAATTTTCCTTATCGCTCTGTTTTATTTAATTTATGCTCTCATTTCGTTTGCAATTATTTATTCGGGTGACACAGCTGATATTGCCGACACTGATTTTGAGGATTATAGTCCGAGTATAAGTGATTTATCAGAGGAAGAAAGAACTGACTATTGCACACTTGATAGTTATATTAAAACAACTATATGTCCAAGATATCATTACCAAATATTGAAAAACGAAATAAACTATTATCAAAAAGATAATATCGGTTTTCTTTACATTTTCTTTGCCAATGCATGTTTATGTATAGTACCCTTAAAAATATTGGGCATTGAAACGTGGTTGATTTTATATTATTTTGTCACTTTAATAATAGGTTTTATTTGTAGTTTTGTTGTATGGTTACTATACACAAAGTATTCACCATACCGCATTAAAGATTATTATGAAATCCATTCTTCGTATAATTGGGAGAGCCATTACAAATATTTATTGAGAATAAAGGAAAACGTTATTTTTCGGCATATCTTACGGAAATTTTTGGGTTATTTACTATTGTTGATTGCTTTCATCATAGGTGTATGGATGTATGAATGAGCATAAAATTTCAAATTATTTACAATCGGTTGATCAATATATTAAAAAAGCCACAACAAGGGTGTTATATATGGGAAAAATACTTTTATTCAAAAAAACATTTTTCGCAATTAAGAAATAAAAAATCCCCCGTAGGTTCAGTACGGGGGACTCTGATACAAGCCACAAATGGAAATGCATCAAATCACATATATAATTGTACCATACATTTCCGTTTGTGTCAACTTATTATATACAAAAGGAGATGTATTTTTTATGAAAAGAAGAAAGGATGGCAGATGGCAGAAAAAAATCACACTTCCAAACGGAAAAAGCAAAATGCTCTACAGCTCCGCAAGCTCCGAAAGGATGGCGATTAAAGAGTTTAATGATATGATGCTGTCAATGAAGCAGGAAGCAACAAAGTCTCATATGTTTAAGGCGATTGCTGATGAATGGGTTGCAGATTACAGGACAAAGGTCTCAGATATTAATTATCGAAAGGCAACCAAATCATCATACGAAAAGGTCCTTGCTCACTTTTCTGAAAATAATATAGAAAGCATAACAGCCACCGACATTCATAAATATATTAACAAGCTTATAAAACAAGGCTATTCACAGAAAACAATAGCAACACATAAAAGTGTTTTAAATATGATTTTCACATTCGCTATTCTTAGCGGACATATCGACAGCAACCCTGTTCAGATTATCACACTACCCAATAATCTCCCCAAAACACCACGCAAAATGCCCACAGACGAGGAAATCAATATCGTTAACTCCCACTACAATGGCTTCGCTTTTCTGCCGTATTTTTTGCTTAATACAGGACTTCGTAAATCAGAGGCTCTCGCCCTTGAATATGAGGACATAGATTTTGAAAACAAGTCTATCCGAATAAATAAAAAAATTGTATATGATGGGAATAAACCAATTGTAGAGTATAAAACAAAAACGATAAACAGCCTGCGTTCTGTAATCCTGCTCGACCGTGTTGCAGAGAAACTGCCTAAAGATAAGAAAGGTATAATCTTCTGTAACGAAAACAACTCATACCTCACAAGCATCCAATTTACAAGAAGATGGGACAAATGGAAAAAGGAATACGGCATAAACGTAACCGCACATCAGTTAAGACACGGATTCGCAACAATGCTATACGAGGCAGGCATCGACATAAAAGATGCACAGGATTTAATGGGACACTCCGATATAAAAACAACCCAATCAATCTACACCCACATCCGAGACAAACGCCGGGAAGAGACCGCTCAGAAACTCAATGAATTCCATTTTTAATACCTGACTACTTTTGACTACTTTTTGACTACTTACTATAGCACAAAATAGGACAAAATGGAACAAAACAGAAATCCCCAAAAACCACGAAAAAACGCATAACTACAAGGAAAACTCGTAATTATGCGTTTTTCTTTTTGGTGCGGATGACAGGAATCGAACCTGTTTTGAATACGATAAGACAAGTCTTTTCGTGTCATTTGACTACTTTTTGACTACCCAAAGGTTAAAAAAGGCGATGGTTTTATCCACCGCCTTTTTGTTAGTCTTTCTTCTCCTCTTTTTTAGTGGTTGTCCAATTGTCTATGGTTTTGGATGAATAACCATAATCTTTTATCAACTTACTTTTAATATCTTCCGCCTTTTGAGGAGATGTCTTATGCAAATCCAAATAAATAGGCTTGATTGCTTTTGTAAGAGAAGATTTAGAGACTTCCCTACCGTTTTCGGAATAATAATCAAGAATCTTAGTTTCCTTTTCCTTGTCCCCATCAATTATACACGAAGCCAAATCTGCATATGTATAGAATGACTTGGAGCTTCCGTAATCAGTAATATCGTGAACAAATTCTCCTTCTGCTATATCTCCGGCATATCCATTAACAGATTTATATAAATCATAAATATTTTTCAAAGGAATCCCGGTGAAATTGCTTATCGAAGGAATTGCATCAACAAGAGCATCTTTAACGTCCTCTCCTTCTGCCACACTCTTCCATATTTTAGATGTAGCCTCAATAAGCTCTTGTATTGCATCAAAAGATGGATCGCTTACAAAATCGTACCCATTACTAAACGTGTCCATAAACTTTGTCGTGAGGTCTCCGACAACCGGGAAAAGTACACCAAGCATATCCTCAGATGTTTGCAACATCGCTTGTTCAAGAACACTCTTTGATGTTATCTCTTTTTCCTCGTCATCAATATAAGGCTTAAATTTTCTAAGAAGCATATTCCCCAATGTGGTTGCAAAAACAAGCCATACACTTGAATATATTCTTGAACGCACAGCTTTTGAAAGCCTTGTTTTAGCTTCATTCAGAGCCTTCTTATTCAAGTCGGATTTTTGATTTTTGTATAATTCCGATTTCGCCTTATAATCTCCCAAAGCTCCATAGATTATTCCTGTTTGCTGCAAATTATCTGTCTGAAACATAGTTACCGTACGAGTTATAGGATTTGTAGTTTTCAAGGCTTCAGGTCTATGAATTACATCGTAATTAGATTGAGTTTCCTCGATTACTCTTTCGTACAAATCAGCAACGGCACTCATATATCTTCCATCAGCGTTTTTAATAGTCTTTGCGACTTCAACCTTACAAGCTTCCCAAAGGGCAGACGAAACCGATACATCCATAGACTGTAACCAATTTCCCGGTCTTATTCCCTGTGGAATTTTTCTCAAAACAGGAGCATACTTGTTTATAAATTTTGTCAGAGACTTTGATGCTCCGGCAAGTCGCTTCGCATTTGCTCTATCTCCAAGTTCTGTGGTAGAAAGTCCTTGACTTCGCTTGTATAATGTTCCTGAATACTTCTCGATTTCAGCCTTTGTCTTTTTAGGACTTTTTACATATCGAGCCAAACCGGCCGCTAAAGAGTCTTCTCCAAGAATTGCTGAAGCTGTCCAATATGATGTAGTCTGCTTTAATGTAGAACGAATATTTCCCCAAAATGTTGCAGTCAACCAAGCACCTCTTATTTTTTCATAGCCTTGACTTATTATATCACCTTTACTCTTTCTTGATGTCTGTAGGTCAAGTATCAATTGCTCAACTACATTTTTTCGTATTTGAGGACCGAATGCATTGCCTATTGTCTTTCTTACACTAACGGCATTGTCTCCTATCCCAAGTCTTGATGCATACACTTTGTTAAAGTTTCTTATAGGTATGGCAAGACCATAATACTTTGAGACAAAATCAATTTGGTCATACACATTTTCGTGCAAGCCTCTCAGGAGAATCGGCTGTGCCGCATTCTTAACCGTTTCCTTAAGCGAACCGTGTCCCTCAAGTGTAGGACTATATTCACCATCAGCAATCTCACGATTAACAAAATCAGTATCAACATAAAGTCTGATATAATTTTTCACCTTTGCAAGTTCTCTTCCAAGCAACTGCATTGATGTTTCATTTATTGCATCCTTTGTTGTGTTGTCGAAAAGATAGTGAGCCTTATCAATCCACTTCTTATCATACTCATCAAGCATATCGTTAAGTCTGTCTATGTCCTTTTGCGTTATCGGCATTGTAACCTTACCAAATTCGTCTATAGCCTTGCTCGTCATACCTTTGTTATAAAGCTTTACGTCCGGGATTGTTGCTCCGCCTACCTCAAGATGCTTCCTTCCTGCATCTCTCTTCCACGCCATTACAAGCTCGCACATTATAGATTTTGGAATTTCAACCTCTGAACCGTCTGTGTACTTTATTCCGGTTTTAAAAGTTTTGGTTCTGTAGTCGTAAAAAGCAATTTCATTTTTATCTCCGTCTATCAACGCATCAAAGGGCTTGTTTGCATCCATAACAAATTTTGCCGCTTTGCGTGAGCCTCGATTAATTGCATCATACAGCTTCCACCACTCACTATTTTTGTCATATCCGGCAATAACCTCATTCACCCTGTGAGGATTAAGAACAAATGCTCTTACATCCTGCCCCGCAGATTTTAATTCCCTGAGCCATTGCTTCTTGTGAGTATTGTTGCTGACATTGTTTCTTTTTATGTCATTAATTATTTCAGATGCAATCTCAGCATTTTCTTTTTTCTTTTCAAGACCTATTTGCTTTCGTGCTATAGAAAGCCTGTGACTTATCTCACTTAAAATGTCCTTCAACTCCGAAAGCTCATAAACATCCAACCCGATAACCTGTCTATCTTTAAGCAGATTATGAAGTGCACCGATTTTTTCACTCAGCTCTTCGCTGTATTCCGACTGAAAGTCAAAGACCTTATTATTCTTTAAAGCATCATACTCCATTTTAAGAGCATCAAGCTTCAAACTTGCCTTTGTCGGCATTCCGTCAGGAGCAGTTCTGTTGGTATGCATATCAATTGCCGAAAGAACCTCTGCTGCAACCTTTACAATCTCTTTTGGATATCCGCCCGTCTTCTCGTTTTTCTGGAGGTTTTTACGCATATTGGAAACAATATTTCTAATACTTGTCTTTATTGCAGTCGTTTCTCTTTTAGCAAACAATTTCTTCTCATATGTTTTCTTGAGCCTTTCCTTTACCTTGTTTACCTCTGATACGATTTTGCTGTCCTTCCCGATTTTTTCATTACCAAAAGCACTATCAATCTCCTTCTCAACAAGACCTATAAAAGCTTTTTTGTCGTCATTGTTCAAAATATCAATAAGTCTTTCAGACGTATCTCCAACTCCGTTCTTCAGGAAATCATACATCTCCACAATTCGTATAAGCTTCGTGTCCGTTGCATTTGTATCCATCGGGAACATATCAGGTCTTTGACTGCTAAGTTCAGCATAAACAACATCTACACCAACCTTACCGCCACCAAAAACAGATTTATAACCCGATGCACCAATACTATCAAGCGTTGCCTTGTCCGCATTCGTCAAAGCGATAGAATGCACTATATTCGCCTTCAGTTCCTTTAAATCGCTCGCATAATCATAAGAGTCTAACGAGTCAAAAACCTTTGCCTTTTGTGCAATAAATGCAGCCATTCTCTTGATATGATTCCCTCTCGATGCATCTGTTGAGTTAAGCACACGGTTCGTTAAAACAAGTAATGCCGCCTTGTCACCTGTTGACATAGATATTCCTTCTCCTGTACCAACATCAATGTTATTAATAATTGACGCCGCAACCTGACGCACATCATCTCTTGTATATACCTTGCCCTTTCTCATTTCAGCTCTCAAACGCACTTCATTGATATCATTTTTTATTTTACCAATAGACTCTGCAAGATAGTCTGTGTTCTCGTCTTCGGTGAAGGAAAATTTAAGATTATCGTCAACCGTTGGATTTTCGTTTGATGTATATTTCAGTTGATTTGAGTCAAATACTAAAGCAGAAATTCCTTCTCCCTCAAATCCATTGTTGTATATAATTCCATTGTATCCTTTTTGTTTGAGCAATTCTCTTATAGCTTTATTAGCTTCCGAATTATAATCATAAGAATCAAAACCATCCAACTTTGCTAAATTATTATATTCTTCAAAAGATATAATTTTCTGAGAAAGTGCTTTGCTTGCTATTACAAGTCCATACCATCGCATCGGATCTTCTTGTATATACATTGGCTTTGTGATATTTGCATATACTTCCTTTATGTATTTTTTATTCAGGTCTATTGCTTGATTAACATTCCCTATATGAAAACCAAAATCACCTTTTTCAAATACATTAAAATCCCCATCTGTGGCATGATAAAAAGGAATTAATTCACCTTTGGAGTTTTTCAAAACTGATTTTTCAAAATAAGCTTTAACTTGAGGAGAAAGCGTATTGCCATTTGCATCAACATCTGCAATTTTTAATCCTGATATTTTTCGTAAAAGACCATAAGCGTGTTCTTTTTCTCTTGACTCATGGACATTGAAAGTTCTAAGTTTTCTATGCCAATCGACAGGTCCTTCCCTTTTTTCTTCGACAGCTTGTAAATTTCCCTTTCCATCTCCCATGCTTGTATATAGTCCTTCGGAATCATCACTTCGTTCCCAAATGCTGTCGTTGTTTTTACTAACTCCTTGGTTAACCAATTCTTCGGAGTATTTACCTCCATTCACTTCACCCCCTGCATCAATACTTTCAGTATACTCTGCCGGGGAATAAATGTCAACATCGGATTCCTGATTGCTCCAATATTCATTGACAATATCCCCAAACCGAACACCGTAATCATTCATTCCTGCCATAACATCACAGACAAATTCTTCGAAGATGGCATCAACATCTCCCTTTGTAACAGAGCGATAATTTGCATACAGCCTTTCAGAAATATTCTTCTTTTCTTCCTTTGTCAGTTTGGATTCTATGTATGCCTTTATTTTCTGTATTGCCTCAGACTTATATTCCCGGTGTACAACCTCGTGCTTATTTATCTGTTCTGCAGAATATTTGGCATTATCACATTGTATGAATATCTCGTTGCCTCTGACAGCCCCTCTGAAGGACAATCCCTTTTTCAGGATATGTTTACCATCTCCCACGAAAAAGTGTGTTGTAATACCCTTTTTGGAGTTCTCAGCCGCAACCCTCTTCATATCATCGTTGTAATACTCTTCTTTAACGAATTCACATTGCAAAAAGCCTCTTCGTTTTACTTCTGTTCCTCCGTTTTTCCGAACAGTTTCTCCATAAATCCTGCGGGAGCGTGAATCTCCTTGCCCTCTTCTGCCATTTTCTTCTGAAGCTCCTGATCTTTCAAGAATGCGTCCACTTTGCTCTCCGGCACTCTCACCAAGTCGCCCTTCCACGTCTCCAGATAAAATACCATTTCTTCCTTGCTCATTTTCATTTACCTCACTTTCAGTTGAATGTTTTACTTCATTTCTTCCAATGACATCATCCACAACTTCACTACGCTTTTCTTTAATTATACCCTCAAGCTGTTCGGTTGTCAATTCCCCATCATCAATCATCTTCCGATACTGTTCACGCACCTCACCATTCTCAAGTTGCTGCAGTAATTCGGTTGTACGAAGATTCTTGGCATTATCAAAGTATGCAACAGCATTATCGAAGTCATATTTCTCAAGCGATAGAGTTTCAATCGGTGATGCAGTTCCACCAGCCTTGAACATACCGAAATCACCGAGGAATTTGTAATATCCGTAAGGGATGGTATACTCACCGTGCTTAAACGAGATATCATCTATCGTGGCATCCTGAGACACAAACCCAAGCTCTTTAGAATATTCCAATATCTTATTCAAAAGCTTACCATTGTTCATTACATATGCTCTGAATTTCGGTCTGTAGTTTCTCTTCTCGCACTCATCAATATACCTTTTAACATTCTTCTCAATGAGTTCGTTCTTGGAAAGATTGCCCTTGTTTTCAAAATCCCAAAATGAATAGATGTTAACAGGCTTTTTCACTTTGGTGTTAGCCTTTTCTTTAGCACCAAGCGTTTTCTTGTATACCTCTGATTGTTGCTTTGTATGGTCTATCTCATTTGCATAACCAAGAACCTCTCTCCTATCAGGAGTCTTAACAACCCTTCCTCTGACAACATCCATTTTGAGTCCCGACTTATGGAATGGTATACCATAACCTACATTGTCATTTGCCATAATCCAAGCAGACATATCAGCATTTTGTGATACCGCAATGATGCTTGTGTTACCCGAATCATCGCTCGCAACAAGGGAGTATATATCCTCAAGCTCCATTGGGAATGAATTCTTTTTATCAAGCTTCCACTCGCCGCCATCCTCGTACATAAAGATTGAAATGTTTCTCTTAAGGTTAGTTCCGTCTGTTGCTTCTAAAAATGCAGGCACTTTAGTATATGCGTGACCATTTAAACCAAGCATCCCTGCCTCAAATATAGTTCGAAGCACATCTACATAGTTTTTTATTTGGAAATCAGAGTAAGATTGCAGTCTAAAGCCACCTGTTGCCGCAATTTCCTCGACCAATTTCGCATCTATAGTTCCATCATCTTTTGTTAAAAGAGCAATTAATTCGCCCGGCCTGAAAGGCGTAGCCTCTCTTGTGAGTTTAGGCTTTGCCTGTCCGTAGAATGCATTAAACTGCTCATAAACCAACGGTGCCTGAAGTCTTAATTTCGCAAGACCTTTAGCTGTTGTCAGCATTTCAACTGTGATGTCATCGATTGAGAAAATATCACTTTCAGACAAAATCTCTCTTACATTATTTCTTCGTGTTGCATTAGCTGTCTTGAGCTTACCCTTGTTCTTGCCCTTTTGATGATACAGTTGCTCATTAGCCTTGTTGTTCTCATCGCTCTCCGACACAAGCTCAATAAAGGATTTTGCCATACGCCCAAGATTTTTTCTCATCGACTCAACATAACATTCCTCACAGGGAATAGTGAGTCCTTTATCTGCCATAATCTTATGGATAATAAAATAGTTATCAACATTACTGAAGAACCTCTTATTCGCAGGAACACCTCTCTCTTCCTCAAGCCTTACGATTTCATCGTATATTTCGGAAAAGTTAGTTCTCTTGTCGCAAATAGTTGATATATCACTTGATGTAATATAATCAGAGTTAGGCTCCAGAGAAGAAAAGAGCAATCTGTTTTGACTGTCTTTAACGCTTCTTGCCTTGCCATCATCGTAGATATCATAGCCTGCCTTCTTTGCGGCAATAGCAACCTTCATTATGCCTTCTATTTGCTGTTCAATTTTTTCAACTTCACCGTCGGACAACGTATCATTAATGCCACGGGATTGTCTGTAGACATCTACGCAACTCTGTACATAGTCTCGGTATCCCTGTTTCTTTTTATAACTACCGTCTTCAACCATCATTTCAAATTCTTCGGCTGATATGTTTTCATCACCAAAGAACGAAGCCCCAATCGATGAGAATGAATAACGAATATCCTTGCTATCCTCATTAAATCTCTCGGAAAGAGGTATGATATCGCCTTCTCCATATTCGTCATCTGCATAGGTAAAAGGCTCTGCCGACTTTATCTGAGAAGAATCAAATACTATGTATTCGTCTGCTTCAGCACCAAAATACTCAGCCTTTCTGATGACACTATCGTATCCGTTTTCCTGCAACCATTCCCTTGCAGTAACGCCTGAGTCCATCTTAGATAAATCAAACGGGATCGCCTTCTGCTTCTCATTGCTGTCCACGATATATGGGTTGTTCATTTTAAGAAACGTATCATATCTTACAGAACCGTATTCCCTTTCGGCTTCTGCATCAGCAGAGAAGAAGAAACCTTGAATATCCATTGATTTTCTTGCTTTGCTTAAGTCAAATACAGTAAATCCATTCTCCGTGCGATGATATGCTTTGTAAGTGTAGCCAAATCTTTTTGCAACTTTATCTACCAACTCCTGAGCCTTTTCCTCATCACCATCGTAATATGCATCCATATAGGCATCGTCTTCTGTCTCAGACACAGAATATCTCTTGCTTCTTATATTCTCAACCGAAAACTTCACATCATCCCACGGCAGGTCACTCTCATATGCCGCATCAGGCATAACACCGTCACGGTAATACTGAATTATATCCGCTTTAACCGCCTCTGCCGTAACGTCATCCTCATACACAAGAATTGCTTCGCTAAGGCTGTCCTGCCCCTTAAGAGTGATAACAGCACCATTTGTCGCATCATTTGCAATCTCAGAAAGCATATTCCCATCAGGCAACCCACTAAGTTCATAGCCATAATCGGTATACTCAACAAGATTTTCGCCCGATGAAACATCCGAAACATCATTCTGCGTATCATTTTCTGTATCAGTGCGTACACTACTATTGACAATATCGTTATTTTGTGATACAATATTGTCAGAAGCAGACGAAGAGACAAGGGGCGTTTCGGGCGTGAGCTGTGGGCTGTTATCAGCATTCGGCACTTGGCTACCAACGGCTGCTTTTTCTATTCTTGCCGAGGTTATCCAAAGTGTTTTCTTCTTGCTGTCCGGCACAGCTTGACTTATGCTGTAAGTTCCGTCTATTCGTTTTTCCATAACGAATACCGGAGCTATTTTATTATGTCTATCATTGTATTTTGAATCATAAACCCTATTTCCCTTACTATCTACGACCCAAGTAATTCTGTCGCTATTATTAATAACATAACCCATTCTCGCAGTGTCTTTCGGATCACTTAAAGATTGGTCGTGATCGCCATTAATGCCGTGCCTGTTTTCGATATGCACCAATCTGTCACGCTCGATTTTACACACATATCCGCTGACATCGTAACCCACAAAATCACTAACCGCTTTTATTGTTTTTTCATCAAGCTCTGTAACCTTTATAACCTCAGGAACGCTGTCAGTGTTGCCGTTTCTTATGCTGATAATAGCATTTTCAATCTCGGTATTAACTGAATCAATGTATGCTTTGCTGACTTTTTCTTCGTCATAAAGATGTTCATACTCCGCATTCCGAACATCACTCTTCTTCTCTCTTCCGGATGCCTTAATTTCCTTTTCAATCTCTCTGACAGCTCTGATGTCCTCGATTTCTTCTTCGTATTCCCGTATAGCAGCTCTGCCGTTTATTTTCCGCATATCCTCATCGGGAAGACTCTCTATCCTCTCAGAAACATCCTTTATCTTGCCTTCCAGTTCTTTTATCCTTGCATTATCTTCGGCATATTCTGTAAAGCTGTTTTTAATGGTTTTCGCCCTGCGTTTTATGTCCTGAGTCTTAGCATTCACATTGTCACCTTCCATAACGGCAATAACTCTCCTGCCGCCATCTGTAAAGAAGTTGGACAATGCACCTATAGAGCCTGTTTTTGCGTATTTCTCCCGAAGCCTTTCCGCAAAGAGTGTAAGGTCACCTTGCTTGCCTTCATTCTCCATTGCCTTGAAAATCGCAACCTCAGCACCATTCTTTAAGGTTTCCTCTATAGCAACTTCAATCTCGGCAATATCCTCCGGCACAGTCTCCTGCTCCGCCGCTAATGTCTCAGTCCGATAGTTCTGCACAATCGCTCTCTGCTCTGCCTTTGTGCCTTCGATTTTCCGCCCTGTAAGACGTGTGAAGGCATCTCTCAACGCAGGAGTCGATATAATCCTGTCCGCTTGAGCGGATGTGATTTCTCCGCTATCAAGAATGCTACGCACAGTCGCAATGTCATCGTCATAAGCGACAGCAGAATCCGTAACGGCCCTGCTTGCCAAAGCATCAACACCCGATACAACCGAAGAATAGTCGCCTTCGTTTATGGCAGAAAGCTGTCTGTACGACATATCAGCTTCGCCACCATAGCCAAACTCGTTTCTGAATGCATAGTTTGATGATAATATCTGCGAAAATGCTTTTTTAAAGTTGTTTACGGTTCTGTCAAATAAAGCGTGATTTTTAAGAGTCTCTGTAATATGACCTCCATCGAGCCCCAATGTAGCCTCAACGATAGCCTCCGCAACGTTATCAGTTCTCGAATCGATTTCCGAATAGACGGATTTCATATTACTTTTGAGTCCTTCAACGTAAGCCTGTGCATATGTACGAACAGCATCAACATCAACAAGTCCGGTTTCAGAAACAGCAGTATCTCTTACCGCCTTACTAACCAACTCTGTCATTTTGGCTGTAGGCGTGTCCATTCCTGCCGCCTTCGCAAGCCTTGTTGCCGCAACATTATTAAGGGAATTAAGCCCTGTCTTCGTAGCAATTCGATTCTGCAATTCATTATCTACAGTTCTGTTAATTACATAATCGCTTATCTCATTGTCTGTTAATGTTTCATAATTCTTTTTTAAATCTGTAGCGTTTACCTCAACGGTATCTCCTGCCCTGTTTCTTACAACATAAAAACCATCTTCAATACTATCTACACGAACATGCTCATCTGATTTGGAGTCATAGTGTGTCGGAATAAAGTCATAGTTTTTTATAACACTGTCCGTATCACTTTTATATTGATTTCTGATATCCGTTTCTATATCACTATATAACTTACCTACACTGTAATCAGACACCGATTTTCCGTCTGCAACGGCAGATTTTATACCTTCTGCTGTTTTATAAATCTTACTGTTTTTGTCGTAATCCATAGCCACATCAACTATGGCATTAAGTGTTCCATTCCCTTTTTTAATCTGACTTCCTACGTTGTTTCTCTGTGCAATGGTTCCTGCACTATGATATGTTCCTCCCATCGTCACGCCCGAAAAGCCACCAACTATGCCCGCAGATAATGTATCATAAAAACAATCCTCAGCCGTTTTCAAAATAGCTTCTTTCTCACTTAACCCTGCCCTTTTGAAACCATTATATTTTTGCAATATCTCGCTGTCATCTTGTCCTATAATAACGTCAGCAATATAATTTATTATATTAGAAGAAACCTCTTCGCTACCTTCTGCAACAAAATCTCTGATAGCCCCTTTAAACACATTCTTTGGTGCTTTCAATATTTTATCTAAACTATATTTTTCTGTAACGTACTCGGCTAACCCTGTTGAAACACCAAGTGCAGTAGCCTTTCTATCACTCAAACCTCTTTTTTTGTTTCGAGCAATTGCACTTGCCGTTGCATCCGAAGCCATAAGTCCTGATGTAATACTTGATGCAACTTTCGCTATTCCTTTTAGGGAAGCAGATTCCCCTAATATTGAAGCCGCCATTCCTCTGCCAACATAAGCATTTACAGCATTGTCTCCTATAGCCATCAATCCATTATATAATAAAGAGCCGTAGTTGCCAATTTTCCCTGTTTTCCCGTTGAACCATTTTGATGCATATTTTTCATCCACCTCATTACGTGCATAGTTAACTCCCTCGTTTAAACTCATATAATCAGGAGCTCCCTCTCCACCAGTTATCGACTCATAAATACTGTCAGCAACTTCAAATGCACCTATCATTCCTCTTACAGGAGCCAAAGTCACACTTGCAACCGATGTTGTAATCGGTGCTTTTTCTGCCATTTTTCTTACTCTTTTTTCCTTTACAATGTTCTCAAGAACAATTAAGTCTTCTTCCTCTTGCTTAGTCGTTAAACGCTTTGCTCCGATATTTGTCCCTAAAAAGCCACCTGTAAATTTAGGATAATACATAGATGGACCATCCGACAAAGGATAATAATCAAAATTATGTGATAACGCCCATTTATGTAAATCATCTTCATCAAAGGTATCGGGGTCAATATTATAACGTCTAAGCGTAGGATTTGTCTGCTTCGCCCTTCTCTCCGCATATCGAGAGCGGACGTTTCTTGCTCTTCGCTCTTCAGGAGTGAGCTGAGAGGCAGAGTTTACCTCTGCCTCCTCTTTCTCTTTCTTCATCTGTTCCGCATATGCATCATTCTTAGCTCTGACATAATCATAATACCCGATTCTTTCAAGGCTTTTTTTCGCTTCTTTTTTCCAATCAGCCATAAGCTTTTTTCTCCTTACATTTTATTAATGAATTGTTCTTGCTTCCTGCACCTTCTCAGGAGCTATTCCAAAGCAGTCATATATCAAATAATCCTTTTGCTCATCTGTATAATTGCTTTCCATTACTTTTGATACTATCCACGCATCTCCTACATGGTCTCCTGCTCTTTTATATTTACCTCCGGCACCGTCTTTTACAAGAGCGATATATTTTTCTCCGTATTGTGAAGATAAGGATTCATTCAAGTCTTTAGCAACTTTATCAACCTGAGCTTCTGTCATAGGAGCTTTTCCACTCGAAGAGCTCTTCTTAGAGCCACCACCGGAGCTTCCTTTTGAACCTCCACTTCCGGAAGAACCACCTGAAGAGCCTGTTCTTGATTCAGCATAGTCTCTGTCCTCGATATCCCAATTTCTTTGCATATTCATCATCTCTTTTTCCTGCTCGTGGCTCTTATCCAAAACATTCAATTCGTGGTCCATTTCCTGTGAAAGCATTCTTTCGTTGCTTTCAATGCCTAATTCTTCAAGATAAGCAGCTGCCGTTCTACCCGGATCGTAGGTAAAGCTTACATTTCCGTCCTTGATAGCCTCTCCGAAATCATCGACATATGTAGTTCCCTTAAGACCTCTCATATATTTAAGTGCATTTATAACTTGGTCTGAAGCACCGTTTTCCTTCGCTTGAGCAATCATCGTAGTAAAGTCAGCATTATAAACAGCATCCTTATTAAGGCTTCCATCTTCATTGAAATAACGTCCGATAGTTGCATCGTTCTTAAGTGCCCACGAAAGCGGATTGTTCCCTGTAATATCAGCCTTATAGCCTTCAATATCAACGGCATTTTTCTTCGCAGTCCATTCGTTTTCAAACAGTCTCTGAGCCTGATTTTCCGAATTTTCAAACAGTCTCTGAGATTCATTCTGCTGCTGATTAATGAAATCGCTCTTTCTTCTTTCGCTGTTATCTATGTAGACACCAAGGCTCTCCAATCCGTTATATATGTTATTCATCTTCGTGCTATAAGCATCCATTCCTGCCTGATGTGCCAACTGTTGTCCCTGTGCCATAAGTGCCGCCTGTCTTTGTCTTGCATCTGCTGCAGCAAAACTGTCAATATTGCCACCGTTTCGTGCCATTCCTTCTGCTGCTGCCGCATCTCTTCCCTCAAATGATGCAAGATTCCACGGCTTCATCATTTTTTCAGTTATCGTCTTGTAGTCCGCATCATTTGATACACCGCCGTATACCGTATCCATATATTTGGTGTGGCTATCATAATATCTGCTGTCATTATCACGGCTCATTCCCCAAAATTCATTAATCTTATCATCAATAGATGCAGAGTGTTTTCTCGACATATCTGCATCAGACATAGTTGTGTTTGTCCGTGTAAGGTAGTCCTTAATGGCTTTGGCAAGCACTGCAGGACTTTCCCAATATGAAACACCGTCTATGGTTATATCAGCACTTCCGAGATTCGTTCCGCCAAATGATATGTCTCTTGTCAGATTGTCATAGGTCAGAAGATTATCAACATCCTCCTTCGACAGACCATAAGGCTTTAATGCATCATAAAAATACGGACGTGTCTGTGTCATCCCGTTTGTTGCCCATTTCTTTGCCGCTGCATAATTCATTCCCTCAAGAGAATCAGCATCCGCACCATAACCGTTATTTCTCAGCCAGTCATATCCATATACAGCTCTGTTATGTGCGTTTTCCATTGCCGCTGTATCTCCTGCCGCCTCCGCATCATCATACCAACGCTTATACTTCATTATATCGCTTACGGCATTATTCCGACCTGTATAAATACCTTGTGTAGCAGATGCTGTTTTTGGATTTCCGGGATAAACCTCTTTCGGAGCAGAGGCTTCTGCTGCACTCTGCTGTACCGGTTGCTGAGGTTGCTGTACCGGCTGTTGCACTTCTGTTTTATTCGCATTGTATTTTTCAAGCCATTCTGCTGTTTTTTGCTTGATATCTCCAAAACGATTCTCTTTTTTTAACTTGTTATACATATCACATTTCTCCTTCTTTAATATCTTCTGCCTTCTATAAAGTCGCTTCTGTTGTCAAGGTTGGTGATGCAAACACCCTTTCCGGGATTGGATGCCGTATTCCGTGAACCTCCGCTTGAATGTATAATCTGTCCGCCACCCAGATATATACCGATATGAGTAGCATTATTGCCGCTTCCAAAGAACACAAGGTCTCCTTCACGAAGGTTCTCTTTGCTTACGCTCTGTCCCTGCTCACGATACCCCTGCGCCGTGGTTCTTCCAACATCAAAGCCTGCATCTTTAAGTGCGTTATACACAAAACCACTGCAATCCATACCGCCCTCAGACATACTCTCTCCGCCCCATACATAAGGCGTTCCCATATATTGCTTTGCCGCATTAACTATCTTAGCACCCTGCGACTCAACCTTCGGCTGTTGTGATGCCGTACCGTTATTATACGGCACTCCGAATGCTTCTGCGAGATTTTGTTTCGTTCTTTCGCTGATGAAGGGGTTTTCAAGAAGTCTTTCGTGGTCGATATGCCTGTTCCTAAGGCCTCCGTCCCTCTTAAGGAATGGATTCGACATTATCTCTGCCTTTGTTCTTTCTCTCTGAACATCCCCAAATGCCTGTTTAGATAAGTTATTAAAGGCATCCGCTGATGTTTTCGGCAGAGCAGACATCCCTGTGTCACCCGAGGCACTTGTTGTATTTCCCCCTGCATTGGTGCTTGCATTACTCTGTGAACCACTCGGTGTTTTCGACTTATAGTCCGTCTTACTACCTGTGTTTGTATCAAAAAGCTGTGCCGCTTTCTTCTGTATATTAGGAAGAGCCATACTTTTCTCTTCTTGGCTCGTATTAAAAACATTATTCACCGAATCCATAAAATTAACTTTAGGCTTCGGATTAAAAAAATTGTTAGACATCCTTCGCACTTCCTTTCAGATTAATGTTATTTCTTTCCCGAAAAAACACTCTTTGCAGTATTATAAAAATTCTTCATAATACTGCTCACCTTCGTTGCCCATGAAGAATCTATAGAACCGTTATCGTGATACGCATACCCCTTGCCCGAAGGATTATTTCCTGTTCCTGCGGAATTTATAGACTTTGCTCCATAACCGTTGTAGTATGTTTTAAGATATGCATCAGCAAATTGCTTGGCTCCCTCAGACATCTGTGAAAACGTCGTTGCATTTCCGCCGGGGTTAACGTTGGTAGCATTCCATCCCCATATATTATTCTTCTGCTTGGCTATGTTGGATGTGCCATATCCACTCTCTAATGCTCCGATACCAAGTATTGCAAGAGCACTCATACCGCTTTTCTGCTGTGCATCATATATACCCTGTGCATCAGACGGAGTAATCACCGTGCTATTCGGGAAGTGCTGTGCAATAATTCTTGATATCTGACTCGTATTAAGCTTCGGAAGCTCACTTGTAACATCCATAGCACCCAAGTTATCAGCATTTGCATTGGCGTTAAAAGCAACGCTTCCGCCTTCGGTCTGTGCAGCTTCCTCAGGAAGACTCATTCCTGTTGCCTTCGCTATATTTCTCTTTGTCCTGTCGCTGATATTAGGATTCTCAAGAAGCTTCCCAAAGTTCAGACTCGGATTTCTCAGCTCTCCGTCTCTGTTCAAAAAGGGATTATTATCCTCGTTTTTAGAACCACCGTAGCTGGCGGAAACCTTTTTTCTTAAGTTGGTTGACTTTTCATCCTCATCCGAAAAGACACTGGCTATCTTTTTTCTCACGTTAAAACTGTTCATAATATCTCCTTTCTTAATCAAACAATCCTGCTCTGTCCTCACGGACAACGCTTCTTAAGTCGCTGTATGTAAGGTTCAGACCATTTCCTTCGCCTTTGATAATCCCCTTATCCATTGCCTTCTGAACAGAAGCTCTTGCCCACTCAGGCATATTATCATCGATATAGTTATATATCATAGGATGCTTCAGCTCCTGAAGCTCCGTTGCAAGAATTTTAACTGTTTCGGTAAGGTCCTTTATTTCCTGTTTTAATCCTTCGTAAGATGTTTCCTGCTGCACATCATCTTTCGGCTCGATTTTTGCACCTGTTATCGCTTTTGCCATAGCTTCTGCAACCGTATCCGCACCAAGCCTTGCATAAAGCTCTGCATCTGTTTTTGTATCCACAAAGCATACTTCCACAAGTGCCGCAGGAGCCGTTGTGTTTTTAATCACATAAAGATGCGAACCATCCTTAATGCCTCTGTCTTTAAAACCGAGTTTATAGAGTGCAGATTTAATTTTGCCGGCATAAGCCACATCACCGCTTCCGTAGGTAAAGACCTCTGTTCCCATACCACCGCCTGCGTTAAAATGAATTGATAAAAACATATCAAGAGACTGAGCATTGGCAAGAGCACAGATTTTTTTAAGATTTGCCGATGCCGAAGGTGAGTTATCATCTGTGCAATCGATAACGGTATGCCCCTGATTCTTTAATATTTCCATAAGCTTATATCCGACAGCTCTCGTTTCCTTGCTTTCATTGATGTAACCAACGGCACCGCTTCCCGGTGTTCCGCTTATTGTGTGTCCGCAATTTATTCCTATTTTCATCGTTATCACTCCTTAATGTCATCTAATTTCTTGCACAAATTAACAAGCACCTGTGCCATTTCCGCCCTTGTCAAAGTCTTTTCAGGCTCAAATGTGTTATCAGATGTACCATTCATCAGTCCCGCATTATAGACGTGTTTTACCGCCTTGTAATACCATTCGCCCTCAGGCACATCCTTAAATGGCATTAATGTTTTACTGTTTTTTGCATCCATAATCAAAAACCCCTTATTCAATCTGTCATATGATATATCCCCGATTCCGTCACCGCTCCAACTTTCGCCCCACGAATTAACAATGGTAAAAGTCCGCTTTTTATCATTCCATCCGATAATGCATACAGCATGGCTTCCGCCGGGGAAATCTGTGTCTGCCAGAATCGGCACCTTAAATTCATACAAAGCCTTTTTAACAGCTTCATATTTCTTTTCTTTAAGAGCATAAGCATAAATCTCATATCCCGAAATGTGATACGGCTCTGCTTTTTCGTCAAGGTCAGGACGGTTCTTTACCTTCTCCCTTATATCAGGCATCTCCTCATTAATCGGAAAGTCACTTTCAAAACACGCACCTGTTTTTATAAGGTAGTCTAATGTGCTTTCAATAACCATTCCTTCAAAATCATCTTCATCATCCCTGCATTTGCCATACACATATCCGGGGGAAAACCTCACACGTTTCCCTGTCTCAACCTGATTAAATATCTGCATTATATTTGTTGTGGCAAAACCCACGCAGGAATTAACTGAACCCTGATTTCTTACATCAGGAATAAGCTCTTTATCTAAAATAAATTCAGAAGGCAAATCAACCGCTCCGCTACGAAAAGTACCGCAATAATTTAATGTTTTGTTTGGTATCCTTCTAACACCGTCCATCTTTTTTCTCCTTCATAATCTCATCAGCTTCAATGGCGGCTTTGGTGAAAGAGTTGTTCTTCCACCACGCCACGATTGCTGTACCGAATGTGCCCACCAAAGATACAAACTGATAAACCTCATCATTGGTGAATTCAAGAGTATGCTTGCCGTAAATGGCAAGCATCTGATTAATAAGTGCAAGTGCCAAGCATATGGTTCTTGCTATTGTATCGCTTGATATTTTCATAATAAAATCCTCCTAATCAATTTGATATAACTGTTCTCTTTCAAATTCCCTGAACTTGTCCATAGCTTTGTTGTATCGTTTCACGGCAACCTCAACCTCACCATTAGGTGAACCTCTTTTTATTGCCATTGTAGTTGCATATGATAACTCAGCCGTTGCAACAAGCAAAGATATTACGAGAGAATCCTTTCTTTTCTCGTTGGCTTCTTTTTCGTCATCAGCCTTGATTTTTTTGTTTTGCTTCTTATTCCATACCGCAAGCACTATCCCGACAATTATCCCCGGTGCAATTGCCCAAAGGAATGATATTATTAACTGTATAAGCTCGTCCATTATTCTGCCTCCTAAATTGTTTTTTCCTTAACGATAGTTATTTCTGCTTCTCCTGCCCCCGGATCTGTATTGATAGTGAACGCAGAAGCAAGCACATCTCCGCTCAATACGACCTTCGCTCCCGGATTAATGTAATTCGAATATGAGCCATCACGATTCCATACTCCTACGTATACAGAATCACTATGGTTAGTAATCGTCACCTTCGTGCAATCAGAAAAATCACAAGTCAATGAATTAACATCCGATACAGAAACAGTTTCGGTTTGCTTAACAACACTTAAATTCGTTGTCGTTAGATTCCCATTATCATCAACACATATTTTAAACCTTATCCCGTTAGGAGATGTAAGATATAGCCCCGCCTTTGTGCCAACCAAGGTGTCACCAAGTTCGGGATACCCATCAATCACCATATATGTATTATCAGAAAATGTGCCACTGTAGTCTATGTATCCGTCAACAGTAACATCATTTCCGCTTATGTTCGTGATGTAACCTGCACTTCTGAGACTATCTCCAAGTCGCACATAACAACTCATACCTGTTATTAATCCATCAACAGACGAAAGAGTGTATGTCCCATTTTTTTTATAAGTATAGTATTCAACCTTATAAACAGGAGTTCCAAATGCAGATATTGCAATAGTATCGCTTTCCGTTAAGTCTGACACATTTATTTCTATAACATCAGTCGAACCAAGAGAAGGGGCACCGTTTACGTTAATAGCCCCATCAAATCCTGTTTGCATTATTCTGACAATAGTTGTATCTCCATTATATTTCGCAGGAATGTTTAGTGTTCTTGAATCTTCAAAACTGTGCTGCAACAGCAATCCGGGGACCGCACGATTTACTCTTTCGAGTTCAATACTAACTTCTTTTCCTGCAAAAACAGATGGGTCAGCAATCTTGTAATATCCGGTACAATATGTTAAATTCACTTCATATGGGAATGATTGTATGCTTGCTATTACATCACCATCGCTATTACTAAAGTTAACTGTTCCGGTTGTGGGTATTGGGTTAATGCTTTTAATAACGTGTTTAGTATCTCCTTCATTTATAGGAATGATTATTTCATCTCCGAGTCCTATTGCCGGGAACGTTATAGTTTCGGTTGTCGTTGTCTCACCGTTATCCTCCTGCTGTGCAATAATCTTAAAGCCTTTACCATCCATATCAGAGTCTATTGCAATATCTCCATCACGAAGAAGCTTCTTCCCTTTGGAATAAACATCCCCCGAAAACTCAGCATTATCCTCCCAATCTATAGTAAGTGCATTGTTTAATCTGCCACGTCCGTTTGCAAGAATTATTGCATACTTATTATCATTGTCCCGAACATTTCCGCTTCCGATTACCACCGATTCAGGTGCTATTGCTCCAACATTTGTACCAATAGCAACAGCATTTTTGCCGTCTGCCTTTGTCATAAGCGAACCAATAGCAATACTGTTTTCTCCGTTACATTTTACTCCGTATCCAATAGCAAGAGACCAATCAGCTGATGCTTTCGTAAGGTCACCAAGGCAAACAGCCCCTTTTCCTGTTGCCTCCGAGCCTTCACCGATAACAGTAGTATAATCCGCCAAAGCCTTTGCAAGCAGTCCTATAGCAACAGCACCATACCCATCAGACTCTGCACCCGAACCTACCGCCACAGCACCATATCCCGGTACCTTCGACTGAGCACCCTGACTTATGCTCATATCCCCTGTCGCAGTCGCTGCCATTCCCATTGCAAGAGCATATAATCCCGTCGCAACGTTTCCTTCCTGTGCTATTCCGTCAGAGCTGTATTTTCGCCTTCTTAAATCTCCGATTATAGAAGCACCCTCTTTTGCCTCTTCAAAAGTGCCTTTTGATACCTCAAGGTTTTCTCCCTCTACAAGAGAAACAGGTGCACTGTCCATCATTTTCCATTCTGTCCACACAGCACCGCCTGCATCATTTACATAAAACCTGCGATATAGCCCATCCACATCAATTTTATATTGTGCAGATACAACGTCATTCTCCCCGTACCCCCAAGCACCAAAAGTCAGGAGATAATAGCAATTTCCGTCAAGGTATATGCCCGGTTCTCCGTTTTCATCAATATAGGAGCCCTTCTCGATTATATAAAGCTCTCCTTTTTTTACATCCGGAATATATGTATCAATTTTATTTTCGTATCCCACGATAGGGACAAGAGCCTCAATATGATTTCCTATTCCATCTCCGGCGGCAACGCCTTTAAACTTCTGAACATTCCCTTTCATATTAAACCTCCCTGTCTAATTCATTATCACTCTTATGATAAATCTGCAGGCTGCACCGCTGTTCTTTATCTTAAGCCCCGAAACAGCCTTGTTCACCTCGCTGTTTTCATCGATTTTTGCCCAAAGTGCATTCTCATCCCCAACGTTATTTGAAAGTGTGCCGTAAAGCTCCACATTATCCCCATCCGTTTGCCACGATATATCATTTATTCCTCTTTTATTGGCTGTAACCGCAGGCATCTTAACAGCGATTGTAGTGTGGGCAGGGATAACTCTTTCAAAAAAATAGTTAAAACCGTGATTTACGCTTGTATTTTTGAATTGGTAGACCTTCATATTAAACTACCTCCTTTGAAAATTGCATTTCTACAGAACAAGTACCGTCCGAGGCGTGTTTTATAAGGCTGAACACCTTGTTCACATACCCCAAAACGGCATATTCATACTCTATATCATTCGGAAAGACCGTAACAAATGTCATTTCGGCTGTGTTTTCAGGCATAAAATACTCTTCTATTTCTTCCGTAGTCAGTCTTTCCGTTATATTAAAGGTAATCACCCAATATTTCTTATCAGCACCGCTTGCGGACCTTTCCGTCGGAGCTGTTACGTCAAATTTCCTATCAACATTTTTTAATTTAAGATACATTTTCATCATTCTCCTTTATAAAGTTACCGATATATTAAAGCTGTTTATCGCAACCTTGATTTCTTCAAAAAACTGAGCTTCAAATTCCGCTCCCGACTTACATCGATTCACAACATCCTGAATATTAGCGTGGCAAGGTGCATAATTAGGAAAAATAGCAGGGCTGACATTTTGAATACTGCTTAAAATCCCCTGTGCCGGAGTTCTTATATAGTCCGCAAAGATTTCATCTCCCTTTTCAGCCATATACAGCCTGTCTATAATGCTGTAGTCAACGCCTTCTCCATCACCCACAATCCATAACCTAAGTGAATTTCCAAAGCACCACAACCTAATACAGTCCGAAACAGTTATATCGATTGACTCCCCCTGCATTTTAGTTGATGCGTTATCATAATTAAACCAAAGAACAGTGCTGATATAAACAGGCTCGTTTGCAGTGTTAACGTTTTCTACAAGCAAATCCCACACCTTATATTCCCACGCATATTCATCGGCAATAACAACCGTAATATCACCGTTATTTGAATCAAAATCAGCCGTATAGAATTCCGTTATATAGCCATTGTTCTTTGCCTGCTGAAGAGTCATCCAACTTCCATCTTTTGTTCCGAGTATCACATTGGTAATCCATATATATGTCTGCCTGTCACCATCTGTTATACCGCTTACATTTATCGTAACGCTGTTTTCGGTTCTGCCAACCTGAGTCACCGTCATTCCATCACCCCATCACGCAAACCTTGCAACAACTTCACTACTGTTTATATAATTCTTTAAGGATATCAGCTCCGAAGAATTTTCTTTTTTCAGATAAATTGCCTTAGCCGACATATCCATCTTAAATTGCAAAGCACTTATTCCTATGCCGTTATAATACCCATATCCTCCGTCAAAGCTGTATATCTTTCCTGCTCCGTTAAAGACTACATTTTTTTCCTGTGTCTCTTCAAAATCGCCCAAATACAGGTTGTCGCTTATCTTCGCATTGCCACCAAGTTTAAACCCCATGGGAGTCTGCTCAAAAGTCGTAGCAAAGGTATCGCTGTCTGTTGCAACCCATATTCCCTTAAAAGCGTCATAGTAATGGTACAGCTTTTTAGAGCTTTCATAATATACGGTATCTTCACGAGCCTTGTCCTCGTCAAACGGATTGAGAACCTCCGCATTGTAATAAGTCTCACTCACCTCTGTATCGATACCGTCTGCCGTAACCTTAACCGAGGTTTTTTCGTTTGATTGCTCGTTTTTCTCTTCAATAACCTTATTAACATTGCTCGACGTATCAACGTATGTGTTCAGATTATCAAACTCATTTTCATAATGCCGCTTCATCAAAGCAAACTCATCCTGAAGCTTCTGATATTCCCTGTAGATAACCCTGAGTGCAAGCCTCACTTCGTCAAAATTCATCTTATCAAAGTCTGTTAGTGAAATATTCGTGTTATACAAAAAGCTCACCGCCATTCTCTACAGCTATTTCCGCTTCGTAAAGCCTTATATAGCCTTTCCCTTCCACGTGAAGCTTAAAGCCGTAATTCGCTGTCATCCTTGTTTTAAAACGTATAGCCTTTCGTCCTTCACCGCTTCCGCTGTATACCAGATGCTTTTGCTTGAAATCCTCATCTTCTTTGAATTCCTCATCATCATAAAGCAAATAAACCGAAATCTCCGAATTGTTTCTCATATCAGCAAACATCTGTATTTTCCTAACGTGCTTTATATCCACGGTCTCATTGGTAATCAGGTCTGTCTCAAAGCTCCATACCTGATTATAATTTCCCGAATCGAGCTGATATATCTTCCCATCACCGCACAGCATATACATACCATCTTCGGTCTTTGCAAAATTAACAACATAGTTATCTTCATTTTCCGGCATATACTCGTTATTGGGAACACTTTGCTCTGACCATTGCTCTGTCATAACGTCATAGGTAAAAAAGCCTCGTTTCCCTGCCGAAGCTTCATAATACAGATAATAGAATCTGCCATCCGTACCCGACACCGCATATTTATATCTTGGACTTTTCAGGTTATAGTCGATAACTCTCGGATTAGAGCCTGTATACACCTTCACTCCGTCCTCTGATACAAATATAAGCTGTCCATCCACATCCTGAATTGTTCTGTGGTCTACAGCTCCCTCTGCATATATATCCTGAACCTTAAAAGGATTCGCACTATTGTATATCTCGTGCATATATCCTCGTTTAAAGCATACAACATGATTTAAGAATGTAGTAATCCCGGTGAATACAGAATCAGCCTTTGTGTTCGACTGTGCCGTGGATATCCACGGTTCCTGCGATTCTCCTTCTTTGTTAATTGTGGGCAAATACCTTGTATAGCTGTTGTTTGCACTTGCATATATCCTGTCTTCACTAAGAGCAAAAACTCTCGATTGGTGTACCGTCGCATACTTAAGGTTCAGCGGAGCTTCCGGAATATCATCGCAGATAAATTTACCCGCCTCGTCCGACGTTATCGGAACAACTTTTCTTGTATAAGAGCCTCCCGACGATTGCTGATATTCAATCTTTATGTAGTCATTTGCATAGCTATCAGCTGTCGAATAATACATTTTGCTTACACTAAGGCTATCAATATTATCTGAGTTCACGCTTCCAATCTCTTCCACGTCAAGATAAAGAGAAACCGCATCGGGAAAGATTACAAGCTTTTTGATATACTCACCTGTATTAACGTTTACAACCGTGTCATATGCATTAAACTGTACTATGGTTCTCGGTTCGTCTCCATATTGATTATCAGTCGTAACCACGCCTGTTCTTGTTACATAAAGCGTGCCACCGCTATCAGCCTCAAGAAAATCTATATATACTCTTCTGTTTCCGCTTTTGCGATACAGCACAACAAGATATTTTCCAAAGCCATACAGTCCAATAGGTATGTCATACTTGGGTATTTCTTTTGTTATGGTATTTTTTACGATTTCAGGGATAACAAATGTCTCTGAGGGAACAAGATAAGGAGCTTCGCTTGTAGAAATATTTTTTTCCATAGACAAAGCTCCGGAGTCTATTACCTGTCTGTAGTTTAATCCACTCCAAGAGCGTTTTGTCATCTTATAATATTTTCGACCTTCAGGCAGAGGCATCTGTAAATATGCCAGCTGATTCTGCTTTTTATTTTTCGCCACTTATATCACCCCTTTCATTAAAAATCAAAAATTTCTACGTTTCGGTAGGGCTTGGCTACCGTATGGGCGTAGGGCAATTATTCAGAGAAATTTTTGATTTTATAAATCCTCTTATTCCTACAATCCAAAATTCGGCTTCTTTTCTTCAATCCAAGCCTTAAAGTTTTCAAGCAATACATTGTAATCGTTAAGCCACTTTGCCGCCAAAGCATCCTCATTCATAACCTTGTACGCCTCACCTCTGAGTTTTGCTTTTACAAGGTCAATAAACTCTATCGGCACCGCAACGTGCTTTGTGTCGTAATTGGTATCGTCAATCAGCTCAGGCTTAACAAAGTATATTATGGTAATGCTTTTAGGTTCGATTACTTCAAACACAGCATACCAATCCTCACTATATTCATTCTGAGTGGTTTCCCCTGTGTCATAACACCATATATTAGTTACGTTGTGACCGGTATAATCTCCTCCACCGACGTTGTGCATATCATCGCCCGGATGACAGTTCGGACCGTCAGAAACGTATATCCCAACAACGCCGCCGGTATCGTACCTATCGCCACCCAAAGGGCTGTGAATATACTTTAAGACAACATTTGTTCCATTTGGCACGGCATCCCCCACGTGACACTTAAATGTCTGCCTGTTCGTCAGGTTAACACCGATATCATTGGCAACCTTATAGTATGTATTCGGGAAGATAACACCGCTTGCAACCGTAGACTCAATAAGCTGTGTCTTATCTGCATATACGGCGTGTATATCCTCAAATCTTGGCTTGTTTTCGCCAATCGATACATTAATATCGTCAATCGGAATAATACTTCCGTCAAAGTAATCGTCCTCATATTTCCCCTGTTCTTTTATAATCTCACCATAAAGGAGCTGCTGCAGGCTGTTAAGCCATGTAATATAAGCATCATCTTTTATTTCAGGAGCAACATCCACCTCGGATTTCAGCTCATCTATCAATTGTTTAACAGGGATTCCACTATTAAACACCTCACATCACGCCTCCTTTCCATTTATCCCCCCCTTGCATAAAGGAGGTAAACAGCCGATTTCGGCTGCGGGGGCAAATCCTACCCCCATCCTCAAATTACCACGCAGTGTGCTTAAATTTTCTGCATTTTGCGTTATCATTCCAGTATTTTGTATGAGCCTCCTGAGACTTTCGAATAAATTCACTCTTGCGAGCCTCTTCTCCGGTTATCATAAACAGGATATTATCCGTGATTGCACCTCGATATAGCGGTCGAACAGCACAATCATCGTCAAGAGATTCAGAAGGAACATATTCCGCATCCTTTTCTATAACGAAGTCAGAATGTGTCCCGATAAGCTCATTAACCGTATTATTAAAATAATTAAAAAATCTTCTCTGCTCAATGGGAGCAACAAGATTTACATCCTCAAATACTTCTTTAATCAACATATTTTATCACCTTCTGTTACATATAATCACCTAAATTGGTTCAGCAAGTACCACTATCAAACACGTCCTATATGTTTCAGGGTGTAAAACACTCCCATACCTTAATGACGTATGAGTTTACTCTCACAAAGGCAGGGCAGGCTGTATGCCCACCCTACCTCTTGAGTTATAAACTTAGGCTATATATCCTACGTTTGTAAGACGAACACAGCCACCGGGGTTGGTGCAGATGAGGTCACCGTAGTTTGCAAGAAGTGCTCTGTAGCAGCTCTGACCTTCCATAAGGTTAAAGATACCGCCATTCTGAAGCTCTGCAAAGTTCCAGTCAAGAGAATGAAGCTCAAGGCAGCCTGTCTCAACGCCCCACATTTCGGTTTCAGGCACAAAGCTCTCGTTAACAATGTCAACTTCCTTGTTACCGAAGATAAACTTAATAGCCTTAAATCCGCCCTGAATAGTGTGTGAAAGGTCTTCAACACGGATGTTGTTGGTTCTCAGATATTCAACGTAGTGGTCATAAGCACTGTCGCCGCAAAGAATCATATCAATATTGGAGTTCTTATCATTCTTAGCCTCACGAAGAGCCTTTGTAATCATACCGTCGCTGATATCGCTTCCGCAATCGTGAACAACAGGATACAGGAAGTTGTTTTCGGCCTTTGTAAGACCATAGAGCTTCTCAACCTTGTTATCAAAGATAGCACCAAGACCTGTGATTTCTCTGTTGTAAGAGTTCTGAACGGTGATAAATGTATCCGGACCGAGGTTATCGACAGTATCAGAAATAGTTATTTTCTTTCCTGCTCTGTCAACAGCCATTATTCTTACACCGCCTTTGACAATATTGCCATTTTCGTTTATAACGTCAATAATAAGTCCTTCCTTCACAAACTTGATGTCATCGACAGCAATAACCTTTGTACCGTCAGCAGTACATTTTGTCAGAATACCCGTACCATTACCGAAGAGTGAGCGACCAACATTCCATTTAGCCGTAGCATAAGCACCCTTAACTTCAGTATCAAGGGCATTTGCCATAGCTCCGGAAGATCCTGTAAGCTTAACAGCCTTTTCCGAAATAACAACGTTAACGTACATATCCTTGGCATCGGTTGTGAATTTTTCAACTCTAACACCGCCTGCCTTGGGTGTTGCCTGACCTTCAGCACCAAAGCCAAAGCCGCCCGAAAGTCCAACAGGTGCAGAAGCAACAATCTTGTTAGACACAAGCTTATGCTTCTTAATCTTGCCAAGCAGAGCAGAAGGCTCAATACCGAGCTGATTTCTCCACGCAGGCAAATAGTTTTCTTTTAATGCTTTTTCAAAAGTAATTAAGTTCTGTGACATAAATAAATCATCTCCTAAATTTTTTATTTTTTTTTAAGCCCCATTTCGAAAAACAGGGGATGTCAGCAGGGCTGACAGGATGGGGTTTATTTCCATCCTCCATCTTTTTTAGGCTCCCCTGCATGGTAGGGGAGCTGTCGGCAATGCCGACTGAGGGGTTACATCATTCCGAACATTTCTCTTGTTCGTTTTGATGCTTCCTCAAGTGTTTGTGGTTTTTCTTTTATATTGAGTGCCGCATTCACCGCACCGCTACTTGCCGAGAATGGTGGCACTTGCTGACTTTGTTTTGCTCTTTCGAGCATATCCTTTTCGACTAATTCCTGAAATGCAGGATTGTTTTTGTATAGTTCAAAAATCTCATCCGCAGTCTTTTCTTTTTCAGGCTCCGGAGGCGGAGTATTTATACTGTTAACGCCTCTTGCCATTGCATAAGCGTTTATGTACTTGTCCTCTATCGGCATATCATCCGAGCTCAGCCATCTGTTCTTCTCAATGAGCCTGTCAAGCTGCGGAAGTATTTCCTTAATACCGTTAAGCTGTGGAATCTGAGAAAGAGCCTCAATAACCTCCTGCTTTTCGGCATCATACATTCCCTTCTTGGCAAACTCTATTGCCGGAGCAAGCTCGTCCATAAGCTGTTTCTTGTTATAAGCGGATAACTCCTCGGCATATTTTGCCATAGCCGCCTGCTGTGTTTCTTCATCAGCAAAGGCAAGTCCGTTAATATCAAGAACAGGTGCTTCCATAAGTTCTTCCACAATATGCTGTTCATTTCGCTGTGAAAGCTCCTCCACCGTGCTCTGCAGCTGCTGTGTGTAATCCTGCAACTGCATATTCTGAGCCTTTATCTGCTCCATTTCCATAAGAGCCTGTCTGAGCTGTTCATCTCTTTCTGTTGCCGCCTGAGTCGCTACCTCTGCCGCGTGGGTAGCTTCATCAATCATAGCGTTTCTCTCTTCCACGTCATCAACATCATCTCCAACCTTTTCAGGCGGAGCTTCCTCAACGGGAGGTGTCTCCTCGTTCTGAACCTGCGGAGGTTCATTTTCATTGGCAAACATCTCTTCTGTTGCCTTAATTGCCTCATCAAAATTATCCGGCATATCTATTCATCTCCTTCTTCTCTTTTCATTTTGAAAGCTTTCACACAAATAAAAAAGAGTCGTTATCCGAACAAATCGGTAAACGGCTCTGGCTCTTTGGCTCCGGCTCTTACATATTAATTATTTTTTCTGTCTTGCACTTTGGGCAATAGCATACAAAGTTAGAAAGTCTTGTTTCAGGAAGCACCCGAAACAGCTTCTTTCCGCATTTGCAATAATACCATCCGTCTTTAACCAACTGCTCCACCCCCTGTCATCATCGGCATCTGAGCCATCATCATCTGCTGTTGCTCTGCCACCACAATCCGCTTGTGCTCTCTCAGGTGATTTTCAAGAGCCTCTGCATACTCAGGCTTCTTGCTCTTAAGCAAGCTGAATTTCATCTGTAGAATATATCGCAAGTGTTCCTCAATATGGATATCGTGGTCATCAAACTCTGATATCTTCGGCACAACACCGCCTTCAAAAAATTCATTTTCACGTTGAGCCGCCTGAATCTGCAATGTGTTTATATTAAGGATTTCGGAATAGTTTCCGATTTTCATATATTCAAGTGCCTGATGCTTCACTCTTTCAGGAATCCTTCCGTCGCTGTCAAGGAAGAGTCCCATATTAAAAGCCTCAAAGAACCTTTGTTTCTGCATATCCTCACTCATCAGAAGCTCGTTTTCCGTTGTGTACTCAACATCGTAGCTGTTTATATCATCCGCAGACCATACAAGCACCTTACCAATGTTGTTTGTGCCAACGTAATTAACTACCCTTCTTGTGTTGGCGTATCTCTTGTAAATCTCAAGCCATAATATGGCAAGTCTGCGAACCGAAGCACGAATATGGTCACCTGTCAGCGACAATCTTGTGTTGTCTATCTCCATAAGGTTTGAGATAGCCGTACCACTCGTTACGCCCGACGGAGTATTTCCCGTGACCATAAGCTGAGACACCCCTGCAACATATTCCATATCGCTCTTGAGGTTATACCTCTCTGTCATAATCTCGGACGGAAGGTTGGAATTCGGCACCTTAACAGGCGGATTAGAGCCTCTCTTGTATATCAGAAAAGCACCCGGTTCAAGACCGTGTTCTTCGTACTCTTCTATATCAATGCTGTCTTCTTCAACAAACACATTACCAAGAGCAAGCCTCCTGATATGCTCGTGAATGCTGTTTATACAGCCGTTGTAGGTACGCTGAAGAGGAATCAAGTCTTCGATTACAGATTTGCCGAAGAATTGTCCCGGAACCTCATGGCATACCGTCTGAATAATAGGGATTCTCGAATAAGGCAGGTCACCGTAATATACAAGATGTTCCTGACCGACAATGATAATCATTCTGCCGTTTGGTCTCTTGCGTGACGGTTTTTCGAAGTATGTAACCACCTTCTCTGCATTCTCTGCTGTTCTGTGTCCGATTGACACCACGGTATTTTCATATCCCCATCCACCGCCTGAGCTTACAGGAGTCAGCTCAAAGGTTTCTATGTTAGTTCCTTCAACCTTAATGCCATAAAGGTCGTGAATATCGTCAACAGTCTTAACCTGTTCAAGGATTATAGAACGCTGTGCCTCAACAGTTTGCTTGAATATACTCTCAGGAAATACCTCATAAGGTGTTATAAGCCCATAATCAAGGTCACCCTGATGATATGCTCTCTCTATTCTCTGCTCAACGCCATCTTCACCTACAACAAAGGTTTTCTCGACAGCAATGCGGTCACCTTTTTCCGTATCCCACCACGAAAGCCAAAAACAATTACCGCACAGCTCATTCCAATAGATGAGCGTGTCCTTTTTGGATTCAAAGTCAGATGATTTCTGCAAAAATTGTAGTACGCTTGTAGAAACATCCGCTTTGGCATAATCGTCAAGCTCGTTTGTTGCAGGATTAACCTTCATCATATAGTTGATTTTATTCAGATTGGCGATTCGGGTTTGTATGAGAGGAGCAATGTTGTTAAAGGTCTCTCTGTTCAGCCAGTTATATACAGGCTGCAGCTGCTCAATCTCGTTATGGTAGGGATTTACTTCGCAATACTGATTACCGACCAAAAAATTGGCATTAAGAGTCCACTGCATTTCAAGGGACGATTTCTCTCCACGTCTTTTATCAAGGTCAGAGAGAACATTCTGTATGATGTCCTCTTTAAATAGCTGTGTTCCGTCTTCATCAACATCAATAACCTTCCTTGTCTTGCCTTCATCCTTTTCAGCTTTGCCAAAAAGACTTCCGACCGCCGCCGTAATTCCCTTAAGTGGCGGACTAAATCTTAAATTCATAATATCTTCACCCCCTTCTTCGTCACAAATCAAGCCTTCCCCTTGAGGGGAAGGGGGACCGCGTTAGCGGTGGATGAGGTGTTTCATCCCCATCTCTACTTCTTTTTAACCGCTTTCTTAGCAGCACTCTTCTTGTTATCCTTAACCTCAGTCACAGCCGTAGCTGCCGCCTCAGTCTCAGACTTTATCTCGCTTGCAGGAACATTCTCTTCCGCCTTAGGCTGACTCACCGGAACAAGATTGCTTCTTGCCCCTTCAGGAAGAGCATTGATTTCCTTAACAGCCTCCTCAAGACATTTTTTGCAAGCAATAATGGTATTGCCTGCCTCTTTTGTCCAAGATATAGCATAGCTGTCAATGCATCTGCATCCACGCACATTGCACTTACGTCTCACCTTTCTCACGTACAACATCTGTATCACCTCCTTTTTAAGCCTTCCCCTTGATGGGAAGGTGGGTTGCGAAGCAACTCGGATGAGGTTTCCCCCCATCTCCTCATTAGCCTCCCCTGCAAGGTAGGGGAGGTGTCAGTCGTAAGACTGACGGTGGGGTTTTAGTCCCCCATCTCTTCACACAATTATTCTTCCCCACGCCATTTCTTTATCGTCTTGTCGTGAGCGGATTTGTATTTGCTCTTTATCGGTTCATTCTTGAATTCAGTAAGGTCACGGCTCATCAATCTGTCCGCAAGCTCCCGTCGTTCTATGAAATGTACAATAGTCTGAAAAAGTATAATAAAAGCTAGTACATAAACCATGTTTCACAGCTCCAATCCTTAATAATATCCTCGTTTTGTCCTGTTTGCCTTCAGCATCCGGTTCTTATATCGCATCAAATCCTTTTCCACCTGAGGAACAGACTTTTCCGGTTCCTTTGCAGGATAAACATACTGCAGGCAGAAATACCGCAAGCTATCCGGCAGATGGGTTATATTATGCGGCTCTGTCATACAATCTGTCGGTCGCTTCTGGTCTCTCTGAAGTGCAGGCAAGCATTCAATAAGCTCCGTACACGTCGAGAATATTTTCAAGCGACAATCATCGTTTTTAACGGTCAGCAATTCCTTTACGGCAAGCCATCCTGCCTCTCTGTTACGGCTTCCTTTAAGCAGAGTCAATCCGCTTTCCCTGAATATGTCCGCTTTGCTCTTTGCCGACTCCTGCGACCTCGCCCATAAATCATCAGGAGCCACGGTATAGATGATATCTTCCCCTTCCGAAAGGTTTAAAATATCCATCGCCCCGGCAGAAATAACCTTGTCCGCCTCGGCATATTCCCTGTAAACGTAGTAATCGCCTCGCTCGTCTATGGCAATCCATACACAAGCCAAGCAGTCAAGACCATAGTCTATTGCCCTGTATTTCTTCCAATGGTCAGGGATAGCAAAAGGCTCTATAACGTGTACAGAGCGGTCAAATTCGCTGAAGTATTGCCCTGCAAGCATATCCCAATTACCATCACGCCAAGCTTGTCTTAATTTCTCATCAAGATTGTTCAGCATCGACAGATAATGCGGATCTTTTTCCATCAGGATTTTGTTGTCAAATATGGTAGCCGATATAAACTCATAATCATCGGGATTCTCATCAGGCTTGTACCTTTTTGATATAAACAGGCGTTTAACCCACTCGTGTCCGACTCCACCGGGGTTACAAGTCAGATACATCCGCTTCGGAAAGTCATTCGCACCACGAAGGCAGGCTGTAAGTGTCTGAAATTGGTATTCTGTAAACTGTGTAGCCTCATCCATACAGATGATGTCGTACTCGATACCCTGATATTGGAGAACATCTCGTTCACTGTCGCAGTAACCGAGCTTTATCTTACTCCCATTATGGAAAGTGAATACCTTGTCCGACTCTTTATATACTGCAATCCCCTTCAATTCACCTAAAAGAGTGTTAATGTGGTTTTCTTTAAGTTCCGGATATGTTCTACGGAGCAAAAGCACCTTTATGCCTGCATATCGCATACACAGAAGCGTTATCTTCTTACGCAATGCCCAAGACTTGCCGCCGCCACGAGCTCCTCCGTATCCAACGAACCGCTTCTTACAACGCATAAATTGTAGCTGTTTATCGCTACAATGGGATAAGTCTATGTTTATGCTACTCTGCAAACTCATCAACTCCCGGTGGCAAGTCAAAGGTTATCTTGGTATTATCAGTCGATTCGCCCTTTGCCAATGCCCTCTTATCGTATACGGTGCCAAGTGCTGTGGTTAATTGGTTCAAAGGGATGTCCTTCTCTTCGTCTGTGGTCTCTCTGATGATACGTTCAAGAAGGATGTCGATAATCTCATCAGCCTTCTCAACGAATGTGTCCTTTTTATCGGCACATAGTTGCACGAATTCTGGCTTATCCTTATTGTCCTTAACAATCTTTTCAACTGTAGTTGCCGCCATACTTAAATCTCTTGCGGTTTGCTTATAGTTGTTTGTTATTGCCCAACTCGTCATAACCTGATAAATCACTTCAGGACTTGTCTTTTTACCTCTTGCCATATCACATCACCACCTTACATAAAAAATCAATTTAAAACATAAATTTGGTTACCCTTGATGGAATTGAACCACCACTAAAAGAGCCAAAATCTCTTGTCCTGCCTTTAGACCAAAGGGTAATATCTATAAACTAAGCTAATAATATAAGCTTTATATATATTATTTATTATTATTTATATATAAGCTTATAATAAATATATAAGAGAGAGAGGTCCGGAGGAAACAAAGGTAGCCCTCTCCCCCTTACATACAAGAAAGAAAAGATAAAGCTGTAGTATTTTACAGGCAGAGTATACACCCATTGACCGTTCAGTTATCACGGACTTTTCAATTTTTTTAAAAAAATTTTTGGGCAAAAAAAATAGACGTAGAAAACTAATTCTACGCCTATTAAAAATCGTATTCAGTTAAAATAAATCTTGACAGATTTTGACAGTATGTGCTATGATACATTTCGCAGATAAAAGTGTAATAGTGAGCGGTTAGTCACCCATTCCTTGACTTATTGGTCGAGAAAGGTGGTGATATTATGGACAACGAATACATAATATGTTTTATGCTTCTCGTTCTGTTTATCATAACAGCCATAAAAAAATAACCGCCCCGGTCAAAGTAGCGGTTATTTTTAACTATTAATCTTTGGCTAACCGCAAAGCGGTTTACCTTTTATCTGCTTTTATTATATACAATACCTTTTCTTTTGTCAAGCATAATCTTTCAAAAACGTGTTTTTACCACATTTCATAGAATTTCTTGCGATAATAGTACAATTGAGTCTCGCTGATGTGATATTTAAACGAAACGCTTCGGATGGTCTCATCGCTGTCGGTCAGCACCTTGAATAATGCCTCGCAATGCTCCATTGTTATGTCCCAACACAGGTTTCTTATTTTCTGCTGAACCTCATTTGGCATATCCTTATAGTTCATGCAAGTGAAGTATATCAATCCCTGCTTATTATACGGAATATGTATCCCACGCCTTTTTTTGAACATCGGATATCACTCCTTCTCAAGCTCGCACAGGAATGCCACGTTGCAAGCCAAATGCCAAAGATGCGGCAATCCACTCTCTTCATCCACGCCATAAGGCTCTTCTATGTATCGAAGCATATGCCGAAAAGCCGCATCCCTGTATCGCTCCTTGTCAACCCTTCTCCAACTGTCGCTGTCCTTATATTTCCTGTTTCCGAATTCACGCACCCTTGCAATGCAGTTTATAATCTCTGTCGGCACAAGGGACAGCTTCGGCTTCCCTGCATCAGCTTTTGCCTCTTGGTCATCCTCATCATCCTTAGCAAACTCTTCTCTCTGCTTCTCCAACTCTCTCAGCCACGCACGCTGAAGATAAGCATCCATCTTCTCAAGCTCCACACGAGTCTTCGACTCGCAGTTCAAACAAAGCAACCTTCCTGCCGGGATAGTCTCCCCACACGCAACACATTTGTAGTTCATATATCCATTCTCCTTTATATCTGATTCTTAAAATTTATACCCTACCTCTTGCACAATCCATCTTTTGATAATACGATATACCCTAACCCTTTAAATCGATTCTATACCCCTTTTTTCGCTCGACAAATTAATCCCCCTTATAATCCTAATAATTCCTTCATATCGCCATACGTTTCTCTTACTGCCTTGTGCCGCCTGTTGATTCCTGCAACCTCAATCGGGAAGCACCTCTCGATTATACGGTCATATATTCGCCCATAATCTATATCATTTGCCTTCTTGATTTCGTCTATTGACAAATTGGTTGTAATAATCATCGGCAGCTTCGCCCGGTACCGGGCATCAATCACTTGGAATATCTGCTCCTTCATGTATGCTGTATCTCTCTCGGCAGATAAGTCATCTATAACAAGCAGAGCATAACTGTTCAGGCTGTCGAGATACTCCTGCCTTCCTTCAAAGGAGCTTTGCAGATTATTCACTATCCTTGCGAAGTTGGTTACCAATGCAGGAATTCCCTTGTCCACAAGAGCATTGGCTACCTCGCAAGCAGCATATGTTTTTCCTCTACCCACATTGCCATAGAGCAACAAGCCTTTACCCTGCTTTCTAAACTCGCTGAAGTTGTCAACGTATCGTTTCATTGCTTTTGTGATACGCTCGTTTTCCATATCGTCATTGGCGAATGTCCAATTCAACATATCGCTATCAGGAAACCCTGACCTACGCATCGCATTAACCCGGCTTTCAAACTCGGCTTTTTTCTTCGCCTGTTCTTCAGCCTCTTCCCGATCCGACTCACATTTGCATATACAAGATACTCTCCGTACCGCACCTTGAAATGTTACATCTGTCTGCTTTGGCGTGTTGCACTTGCAACAGTACAGCAACCCTTTCTCCCCTATGTAGTCACCTTCGTTGATTTGTACCGCTTCGCTTGCCCTTTTAACTATCTCTTCAAAAGCCTCTTGTATGCCCATTCACCTCACCTCTCTCTAATATGGCAAGTCCGAACCGTCATCCGGAACATAACCATACTTGGATTTCGTTTGATTTTTAGGTGGTGCTTGTCCGTTACCACCTCTCTCCCACGTTATAACCTTCTGCTTCCAATTCTTAACCTTATCGCCCTTACCATCGTGCCAATCGGATGCTGTGTAGTAATCATAGAACTTCTTTGCATCCACATTGTTTTTTCTCTCTGTACAATAAGCTTGTACATCTTCAAGTGTTGGTGGAACAAAACGCTTACGTTTCGGTTTTTCGGTAGATATATTATCTATACTATCCTTAACTAACCTATCCTTACCTAACCTAACCTGTGTCTCCAATTCGTATACATCCTGTATACATTGTGTATACGCCTTGTTTTCATCAAGCATTAATGTTGACTTTTCTTCCTTGTATTTCGTCTCGGTGTAACGGTCTTTCGCAATGTAGTTATGTATCTTCCAATGCTTAACCACCACAACACCGGACTCAAAAGGAATAATAAACTTTTTTGCAATCAACAGCTTCATATCATCATCATTACACCTGCAATTCCGCATTATTGCTTTTGGCTTGTTTATAAAGCCATCATCATCAGCTCGCATAGACAGATGAAAATAAAGCAACTGAGTTGTTGCAGGCATATCCAAAAAAGCATCGCTGTCAATTATTGTTTTTGCAAACATCCTTCTTTCTGCCATTTTTATACCTCTTCAATCTCAACAATTACCCTTTCCGGATCTCCATAAATCTTTTTAACTTCCAAATCTACAACCTGTGTGTCATCCTTATATGCGATACCGTTTAAAGCATCGCATATAACCTTGACTATATTGTCGGCATCAGGCTTTTTTGTGGGTTTAATTTCGCCCTGTAGCATCAGGGCAGCCTTCTTCTTGGATGTACTTTTAACAATGCCGTGAATGGCTGTTATTTTCATCTTCAAGGGCGTTTCGGAATACCATTTGCCACAGGATATCTTAAACTGCAACTTGATTAAATTTTCATAGGACACCGTATCTGCCGGTGTGTATGCCTTAGCGAAATTCCCATACTTTGCAAACCTCGGTCTGCCCTTACCCTTAATTTTGCCATCAATCACAAACTGACATTTATTTGCCATTTAATCACTCCCCTTGTTACTCAATTGTAGTTCTGATTAAGTTTTGTATGTATTCGTATATTGTCATTTCAGGCATATATATTGCCTTGCAAACATCAAAGCATTGCGTCAAAACTACGATTACTCCCAAAATTATCGCAATAATAAATGCAGTAAACATCCAAGTTATTCCTTCGTCAGGGTCACCGAAATAATCATAACTTTCTCTATGTTTCCACATATACATTACCCCGATTAATCCAATGATGAGCATTGCAATACCTACCGCCCCCCAAACAATAGAGGTGGAAATTTCCCATTGTATAAACCGATTCATCAGTTCTTCAAGATATGGCATAACATTTTCGTTACTCCAATCAATCGCAACCCCTATTCTTCTACCTAAATCATCTAATATTTTTATAATTTCATTCGCCATTATGTATCTCTCCTTTCTCCGTAACTGCAAAAGTCGTCTCTAATTGTGCGAATATGATGTATTTCGCAAGAACAAGTTTTACTATCCGCCCAATATATCCAATGTTTGCACTTACCACACCGAACCACTTCCGTATAGTCGGCTTTGTTTTTGAAGTGGCTGCATTTACTCACGTCTTCTTTAAGGCAAGAAAATCCCGCATCCCCTGCATCAGAGCAAGCTTCGCAATGTATGCAATCATAACACGTCATCGCCATCGCTCCTTCCATCCATTTTAGCTCCACAATTGGGACAAT
>JAEIGA010000640.1_pt1 | contig 51839 bp, 82 predicted proteins | sample 9270691 | NCBI WGS metagenome assembly JAEIGA01 (sample SAMN17057246, study PRJNA624740) | gut metagenome | biome: biome; isolation source: fecal sample | host: Bos grunniens | place: China: Xizang | collected 2019 | reverse complement strand
TTCCCCCGCCCGCCCACTTCGATCTTTCGGGTGGGGGCACCCCTATTTGTGGGGCGATTCGGTCGGTGTTAACCGCGGTATTGCCGTCTGAACTGGGCTTTTCCGACGGCCGCAATGATCCGCCGTGCTGGTCGCCGTGCTAATGGTCTCAAGTTGACGACGCCCGCCCGCCGTGCTACCGTGGCCACGAATGCGGGCAATGTGGCCCGCCGTGACGCGGGCAAGGGCCCGCAAAGGAGGCAGATCATGAAAGAATACAACGCAACTTTGCACGGTTACAAGGTAGTCACGCCGCCGCGCTGCAAGCTCGAAAGGCTCGAGCCCACAACCGCGCCTATTACTATGCAGCTGCACTTCGCAGAATCGGCGCCCGTTGCAATGCGCGTTTCTAAGTCGCTCGAATACACGGGCAAAGACGGCAATACCTACACGTGGCGCAATGGCGGGATCGAGCTCTTCGCGCTAGATGGCATGTTGTGGAAAAAGTACGACTCGCGCGGATGGCATGACGACAAATGGACCATTGAAGAATTGGCGGGCCATTGTGCAACCCATATCTGCAATGAGAACTACCTCGAGCGTTACCCGTGGCAATGGCGCGGGGATAACGAGCCCCCTAGCGGCATGCTCGTACGGGATCGGGGAACGTGGTGCACGATAGAGAACTTGCGCGAACAAGTCCTGAAAGGCTGCGATAGATACGCGGTCATTGATGGCGAGTTGTACGAGCCCGCTAACGAGCTCGTTTACACATACGACAATACGAGCGAATGGAGATGGTACAACCACAAAGAAGGCGTCGACCGCACGGGATCGGTTATTGTCGCGAAGGAATACGACACTTGCGACAAGTTCGCGCATTATCTCTGCAATGCTTCGCAAGATTGGCGCAAGGTCAACATTTACGACGAATACGCCGACAAGATCAGCGACAAAATTTTTAATAACGTTTCGGGCGTCGACTTCATCGAGGTCCTTTTGCCCGAATACGTGACGGCCGATCCGTACGGCGACTTTTGGCGCAAAGAGATAGAGTCACATAAAGAGAAGGCCGAGAACTGCAATCAGGCCGCAAAAGAACATGACGAAAAAGCGCGGGCGCTTCGCGAGGACGCGAAAAAGGACCGCGCCGCCGCAAAACGTGAGCTCGAGGCCGCTCGAAAGATCGCCGAAAAGCTCGAATGCTACCTGAGCGCAAAGGAGGCGTAACAATGACGCGCGATAACTGCACCGATACGATCCTGTATCACTTGGCCGCATGTGATGAAAATATTGAGCATGCGCTCAAATACGCGGACCATTACCACGTTGAACGGCTGAAGGCCGAGCATGTCGCATTATGGCGCGTACTTCTTGACATCGACCGCGCCGCCGCTATGGAATACCGAAACCGCGCCGACGTGATAGATCGAGCCTTGCGCATGCACGACGCCATTAAACTAGCTATCTAACCAACAACCGACGCGGGCGAAGTGCCCGCAAAGGAGGCCGACAATGAACAAGAAAGATAAGGACGTGCTAGCGCGTATCGTGTGCAACGAGCTGAGCGCCCGAGGCTACAAGCGCGTCACAATAAAAGACATGCGCCTTCATATTGACTGCATTATGAATAGTATTCACGAATTCGGACAATGGCGCGACAATCGCCCCGCATACGATCCGATCATTGCAACGCGTTACTATAAGGATAACGGCGCTGCATACTTGGCCGCGCAAGACATTATCTTCGACGAACCGCGCATAAAGATCATGCACGCCGCCGCCGCTCGAAACCGCCGCGGCCTGATGATCGAGGCGGGCGAATGGTCCGAGGCTCATGAATACGAGTTTGTAAATTACTGGGCTAATAGATAGCCCGAGGCGATCGAGAAAAGCAAGCGAGAAAAGCAAGCGAGAAAAGCGGGCGAAGGGCCCGCGGAAAGGCTTAACAATGAGGACCAAAACTGAAAACATCATGCAATACGTGCCCACGGGCGAAACGTACACCGTCGACCTTTTCGAGTTTCACGAGCTGGCCGAGGACGTGCGCGCCGAGCTGGTCGACCGTTTCATGGCGGAAAATGAAGGCTTTTTCGATGATACGTTTAGAGACTGCCACGAGTTCGACATTTGGGAGGCCGTTAAAGCGTTTCAGGCGCAAACGGGCTGCAAGTGGTTTTATAACCCGTGGTATTCTTGCGACTTCGACGTCAATTATAAAATGTATGAGACCTACGAAACCGAGCTTTTTTATACCGCCGACGATAACGGCTATTATGCCTCGTTTGACATCTGCAACGCATGGAACGCGCATATCAGGAAATTAAACGCGCTGCACATGCAAACAGAATATATTGTTGATCTCGTTTATGACGTTTACCCGTCTAGCGATCTCTTTTACAACCCGATAAAGGAAAACGCCGCCTTCAATAACCGCCTTTGGAAAATGATCGAGGCTATATATGATGAATGGGCCGCTGAGCTCGAGCGGGCGTGTGTTGACGTGGCCAACACGATACAGTCGTTATTGATTGATGAATGGGAATATGTGCACTCCCACGAATACGCGCAAATGGTACACGGCGGACGGCCAACTATACGAGGAGGCCAATATTAATCATGTGTGCGTTTCTATCGTGAAGGCGGGCTGATCCGATGAACGAAACAACGATTATTTATGTCGTTTCGTGGCTAATTGTTTATCCCCTGTTATTGGTCCTTGCGTTGCTTGTTTTCAAGTTCAGTTACCAGCATTACAGGGAATACTTAAAGCGAGCGGAACGGGAAAAGGCGTTGAAGCGGATCGAAGAGAAAGAACGGAAAAAATAGCCCGATCCGACATAGAGCAACGAAACGAGCCCGCATTATTGCGGGCTCAACTTTTTGAAAAAATATCGGAATATCCCTAGACAGAATCTAGGGCTTGCCCTATATTGTCATTATCGGTAATTCTAGAGAAAGGCGAAACAATGACGACACGCGAAGCAATGGAAAACAAATTGGCGCAACTGCTGCAACTGATCGACGAAAAAAACGAACTAGAGCACATGATCGGCGACATCAAACAGGCTTACATATACGAGCCCGACGACGCAAAAGCCGAAACGATCCGCCGCGAATGGCACGAGCTCAGCAAAGAGCGCCGCGCATTAGAAACGAGGATCGACGAATTTATTGCAAGCTGCAAATAACGACGGCCCGCAAGATCAAGACACTAGAGAAAGGCGAAACAATGAAGACGGCCCCGCAAAACATCAAAACGAAGGCATTGCAACTTGAAAAGGCGTTGAACAGAGTCGCAGCCCTTGCAAGCGACATCGAAGCATACGCGGAAAAGCACGGCGCTGAGGGTTGTGCGTTCTTTCATGATAACCGCCTAGATATGGCTTATGAGTTCGATCTCTCATATCTGCTCGAAAACTTGGATAAAGTCGCCCGCGGCGACGTCGGCGAATGGCCGCAATACTAGAAACACGCTAGAATGTAAGAGCCAAAAAGCCCGCTATTGTTGGCGGGCTTTTTTCGAGAAAAGGAAAACAGGAAATGACAAGCGAAGCCCAAAAGCGAGCCGACGCGAAATATAAAAAGGCGAATACTAAGCAGTTATCCGTTAGGTTTTTTCCGAAGGATCGCCAATTGTGGGAATGGGTGCAAGCGCAACCGAATAAGGCGAGTTACATAAAGAATCTGATCGCCTCCGACATGCAACGAAAAAGCTAGAGACCGCCGAAACCAAACGAGCCCGCCGACGTCGGCGGGCTTTTTTTGTCGGCTGATCCTACGCGATCGGGCGAAAAGGGCCCCGAAAAGCCACAAACGCGTCGACGGATCGAGCGCCCGCCGAAACCGCCGAAAAACGCCCATAGAGAAAACGAGACGGATTCTAAAGCCTTATTACCCGTCTAACGGGTATCGTTTGCCATTCGAGCATTGCAAGCCCTCATACGCCATTACAGGCCGTCAGCGCGCGTTTGCCCAGCTCATGGGCATATATCCCCCAATTGTGGAGTTTTTGTGTAGACCCGGGGCGTTTTCGCAGGTCAATTCCGTTTTTTCAGCCTCCGAAAAAAGTCGCTATGAACACGGAACCCGTGAACCCAAAGGCGCGGGGCGTTTTTGCGGCGGCGGAAATTTTCCGCTATGAACACGGGGCGCGTCAACCCAGAAAAAATTTTCGCGGGAAAAAGTTTTCGGCGGCGGAAATTCCGTTCCGTTTTCCCAGCGGCTCGGAAGAACCGATATGAACACGCGTGGAAGTCTTTCAAAACATGTGGTACGATGTGCGCGATGCGGCGGATGTGCGCCGCTGTGAGATGGAGGTGAATCCATATGAGGATCGAAGTCGAATCCATGAACGATGGCCAGTACGAGCAGTACCGCGACCTTTGCGATTCCAGGGGCTCCGCAGAGTTCCGCTACCGCAGGGAGTGCTGCGGCATCGAGCTCGCGGAGATGGCCGAAGACCTCGGCGTGAGGTTGGACACGGCGAAGCGTTGGGAGAACCCGAACAAGGGCATGCCCCCTTCCGTGAGGGCGTGGGCGTACGTCGACTCCGCGTACCTCGACATGCTCGACAGGGTCGAGGCCGCTATCCAGGCAGTCGAGGACGCTGACATCGACGTCGCAGTTAAGTTGCCGTACAAGCGCGGGGTGGCCGTTGGCAGGGAGAACGCCGTGTCGAGGGCTGTCGGCATCGCGCTGACCGTTCTCGGCTACGACGTCGAGGCCGTCTGGTCGCGTTAGCCATGAAACGGAAAAGCCCCGAGGGTAAGTCCTCGGGGCTGATTTTGCCACGGTGATTTATTCATCCAGGTGATTTTCCCGCAACGCGATTTTCCCAGGCGATTTATTCGTCCTGGAGTAAATCGGTCGAAATGATTTTCCCGCGAAATGATTTTCCCAGGATGATTTTGCTGGAACTGATTTTCCCAGAATGATTTTCTCGCGGGCTGATTTTGCCAGAGCGATTTTCCCGAAACGATTTTCGCGGGACGATTTTGACGAAGCGATTTTCCCAGGATGATTTTCGCAGAATGATTTTCCCAGCATCAGTCCCCAGAAGATTCCCCTCCGCTGATTTTCCCGACGCCGACGTACCTAGCCGCCCCGTCCTCGAACTCCAGGTTCCTGTCCATCCACTCGAAGCAGGCGATGCAGCGGTCGAACGCCGACTGGCGGGTGCACCCCAGCATGAAGGCGACCCGCTTCCATCCAGCGCCCCACAGCCACCTCTCCGCCACCGCCTCCGCAACGCACGTCGAGTAGAACCGAGATGCTATCTCCACGGCCTCGAAAGCGGCGTCCAGCGACTTCTCGTCGCCCGACTGGGCGTCCTCGAACACGGTCGCCGCGCTCATGACGCTTTTGCCTTCCCGTGATTTTCGTAGTCCTCGAACCTCGGAACGGCGGCGAAGATCACCTTGTTGTTGCACCACCTCGCCAAGTCCCTCTGGTACTTGTCCGTCTTGTCGAACGGCATGACGAACGGGTTGGCTCCCAAGTCACGAAGGGTGTAGATGCGGTGCAGGTCGTAGTCCCTGTCGGTGTTGAACCCGACCAGCACGTAGAACATGAGCCGCCACGGTTTGAGCCCGTGCTTTCGGAGTATTTCGATGCTTTTCGGAGCTGCCTCGTCCTGCGAGTGCCCATCCCATGCGAAGTGGATTCTCTTGAAGTGCTTCACCGATGCGAGGGCTTCCGCCGTCTCGTCGTTCACCAACCTGGCGTCGAGTGCTTCCCATATCACCTTGACCCCAGCATCCGAAAGCTGCTCGCAGTCTCGGCAGAACTCGTCCCCATCGGCCATGATGTTGTCGTCCAGGAGCCTGACGATCTCCTGGCCGTCCCAGAAGTCCGCGAGGTCTGCCACGTGGCGGATTTCGCTCCCGTCCATTTTCGGGACGACGCACCAGGGGCACCTGTTGGGGCACCCCCTGGTGAACCTCCCGATCGCGTAGCCGAAACTCGGGTAGAGCGAGTAGTCGGGCATTATCCTGTCGTAGTCCTCGAACGGCATACGAGCTGTCAAGCTGTAGCCGCTTCCGCCTTTAAGCGTCTCGCAATCGGGCATGTAGAGCGGTTCAGGCGTGAAGTCGAATATCTTTGATGCATAGCAAAGTTCGGGATGATCTAGAAGTGGCTCGTAACCTAGCTTGACGTTATCGCCGCGCCGCTTGTGGTATGTGGAAGCCCTCATGAGCGCGAGGTTGGGAATCTTGGAGTCAACGTCAATGAGGCAAACGTCCATGTTCACTCCCTCCTCATCCCGCACTCGATGGCGAACGGGTCCACGATCTCGTGGCGGATCGAGCAGAAGTATTCCTCGTAGGAGTACCACCTGCGCCTCCTAGGGACCACCTCCATGCACCTGCACCCGTTGCACTCGGTTCCCTTTATCTTGTCCGACCAATGGCTTGGAGGACGGTAGTGCGATACCTCGAAGCTCATGCCATGCCCTCGTCATCCATGAGAGCGTGAATATCGTCGGCATAGCCAAGCGCCCTACTGAATTTCGAGCGGTAATGTTCGCGCTCGTTCGCCAGTTTTTTGATTGTCTCGATTATCAACTTTGCAAGCACTTCTGGTTTGCGCATGTCTGGCGTAATTGGTTTGCTAGTCATAGGCAGCGCAAGGCTGATGCTGATTAAATCGAGCGCCGCTTGTAGCTCGTACACTTGCTCTTGCAGCTCCGCAATTTCACGTTGCGTTACGTCCCTGTATTCTTCCCATGCGTCGCTGGTTTCTTCGGCTGTGATTGCCGCTTGGCGGTCGAGAAGCTCGATGATTTGCGGGTAGGTGATATATGCAGTTTGCAGGTAAGCAAAAGCATCGGCTTCGAGCCGTTCGCGTGAATCTGCGTTCTGCGCCGCTGTCCTGCCGTCTAAAGCGTCAATGTGTAACATTTCGGCCTGATTTGTTACTCGTTCCGCATCGAACCATGCCGCCAGTTCGTCGGGCGCGTTTTGAGCTAGGTAGTCTAGCCATTCTTTGTTTGTCATGCGTCCCTTCTTTCTGACCAGGCGCAGAAGCCGTCAGGCTCGACCTCGTCGTTGTATGCATCGAAATACTTGCAGCACCGCATGACATAGTTGCCGTTCGGATGGTAGTTCTCGGCTTCGTAGTAGTGCTTGCAATCCCTGCACCGTACGATTTCTGGCAGCTTGTCGCCGCTGATGAACACATCTGTTATCGGACGCGACAACTCGTGCTCTAAATACGCCTCTGTTGCTGTTTTGAACTGTTTGTCTGTGATGATGTACTCTCTCATTCGCTTCTCCGTTCTCCACGTGAGCAGAAGTCTATTTCGTCCCGCCTGTGGGTGTGTCCGTTTTCGTCATAGCAGCGGTTCATCATGCCGTGCTTGTATGTCCTGTACGGCTTGTAATGAACGCAATCCCTACACCGCACGATTTCCTCGCCAGTGAGCCAATGCCCCTCGCGGTCGTCCGTGGCGTAGATGTACTCGCTCATTTGCGCTCACCCCATTTACAGAAGCCGCCAGGCTCAACAAACGTCATCCAGTAATCGCAACGACAACTGCCCTTCTGGGTGTAGGTGTGATTCGCACAATCCCTACACCGCACGATTTCGCCGTTCAATTCATACCAAGTAGCAACCGCTTCGCGGACGTGCTCGGGCATGTTGGTCGTTCGTATGATGTACTCGCTCATGCGACCACCACGCTATCTTGCTTTATCGCGTCTTTAACTTTCTGCTCGTCCTCGCGGTAGTAGTCGCACCAGAAACTAAGCGTGCCGTAACACCCGCTCGTCTCCAACTCGACCACCTTCAACCGAGCAATCAGCAGCTCGACGGAATCGCGGTACTTGCAGAACATGCGATTGGTGCAGTAGTCGCATTGCTCTTTCCAGTAGACGTTGCCTTTGAACGCGCTCATGATCCCACCTTCCTCGCTGCCCAAAAGCAAAAACCATTCGGCTCCTTGGAATACGGTGCTGCGCAATTCCACGGCTCATTCTGATATTCGCAATCCCTGCACCGCACGACCTTCACGTACTCGCTCTGCGAAAGCGGATTGTGGCAATACGGGCATACGATGTACTCGCTCATTCGCCCACCTCCATGACCATCTGCCCGTCGAGCAGCTTTATCTCGCGCTCATGAACCTTGCGAGGTTCCCATCCAGCGCAATCGCCGTCCCTAGTCGTCCAGTGGTACATGCCGTAGGCGATGCAATCGTCGTCAATTACGCTGCACGCTCCCTGGAAGTCATCGTATCTGTCGAACATGAACGCTTCGCAGTTGCCGCAGCATTTACCATCTGGTGTGGTCATTCGCCCACCACCTTCCGCTCGAAGTCCGTGCAGTAGGGCACGCACATTTCGTCATCGCGCTTTTGGCAAGTCCACTGTCCGTTGCTGACATGCGTGTCACCTCCGAACGCCGTGAACACGTCATACTCGACCGCCAAATGCTTGCACCCGCCGTACTTGTTGCACACGTATTCGTAGCTCATTCGCCCACCGCCTTCACGCTCGCGCCGCAGTTCTGGCAGTAGTTCGACTCGTCAGGCGTCGCATAGCCGCATTTAGAACATTTGCACCATCCGATTTCGTTCAGCATGTTCATCGTCACGACAATCGCTGGTAGCGGCTCTAGCTCGCACGTCTCGCGCTCTTGCAGCCTGTCCCGCAAGCTCTCGATGGTGTCGGCGGCTTCGCGCATGTCTCCCATCGACAGATACAGCGTATCAAGTGTTTCCATGTAGCAAACGCCATCATTAAGCAGCACGCGCCTCAGTTTGTTGGCCATCGTGCGCAGCTCGTGCGCCAAGGTGTCGAGTTCGCTCATCGCTTCATCGCCTTAACCTTCGCGCCGCATTCGCAGCAGAAGTTCGGCGGCTCTTCGTCAAACGTCTCGGACACATGGCCGCACGAGAGCGTGTGCCTGTACGTGTCGCACCCCTCACCTCCGTAACTGAGCCATTTTGTTTCCTCGACTTCGCACTCCCCGCCGCTTGGAGTCGCGACGTCATTGCGCTCCTTCATCAACCATCGGAGCGCCTCGTTGACGCTATCGAAGTCTCCGCGCTCGCAAAGCTCCACGGCCATGTGCATTGCAAACCTGGTGTTGTCTTTGACGATGTGTTGCAGGTTGTTCATTTGCGCTCCTCTCATCTCGGCGACGGCTTGCTCTATCTCTTCACTGGTCAGCTTCATCCCATATCCGCTCGGGTTCTTAGGTATGTCTTTAAAGTCTTTAAACATTATCTCGACCTCCTGTTCCACCATTCGATAGTCTTGTCCCTGTCCTTCGATGTCATAGATGACGCTTTGCACGTGCCGCACAGAACCCAATGGCTCTCGGCCACGTAATGCGGTGTCGGTTCTACGTCCACCACATGTGCTTCGCCCCCGCAGAACGGGCAGGGTAATAACTCGCTCATCGCTTCACCGACCTTTCTTAAACTGCGACCTGCGCAACGCCTTGACCCTATCGGCGTCTGACCTGCATTGTGCATCGCTATAACTTCTCGTCTCCCGCTTAAGCGGCCTGAGCGCCTTGTAGACCCAATCTGGAATCGGCTTCATTCGCTCACCAACCTCTCGCCGCATATCGGGCAATAGTTGATTGACGCGAAGCACGGCTCGATTCCTACGAACCCATCGAACCACCCGCTAACCGCGAGTAACGCGATGCCGTCGTTCTTGATGACCTTCGCATCGACGCCCGAATCTCTGTCATTAGATTGCACGATGTAATCGTTCTTCGTCTTGTTCTTGCAGTATTGGCAGCTCATTCGCCCACCCCCAGCAGCTCGCGGATTTCTTCGATTGCTTCATCAAGCCTTTCGATTGCCCATTCGCGCGGGTAGCCGCATAAGGATGAGCAGCTTATAACCGTATTTCCGTTCGGACGCTCGTATCTGTACGAATAGCTGTGATGCTTCACTTCCGCTTTGTCTGTCATAATCCATAGCTCGTCATAGGGCAGTTCGATGTAGAACCTGCACCCATTGACTTCCTTGTAAAGCTCTAGCTCGGGTTCGTCCCTAAACTGCTCGCTCTGGATTGTCCGCAGCTCTTTCGAGACCTCGAAGTAGTCCTTGACGTTTTGATTTGCCGCAAGCTCTTCGTACTCTGCCATCACATCCTCAAGCGTGCGCGGCTTGACGTGATGGCATCGCCTGACAGGTTTCCAACTGGTAGACTCATACACATTCGTGGCGTACCAATCCGCACCATCCCATATCAGACAGCAGAGAGTCATGGTCTCGTCTCGATATTCCAGCTTATCGCCTATTTCGAGCATCATGCCGTCAGCATCAACTGGCAGCTCGATGAACCGCTCGGCTATCTCCGCTTCGATAGCATCGAGACATTCGAGAATCCATCCCTCGTCGCAATCGGCGGCTATAGTCTTGACCGTATTGCGCATGTCTTCCAGCGTCTTTATCTCGCTCATCGCTTCACCGCCCGTGATAAAAGAATCCCGATGATTACTCCGAGGGCGATGTAGAGCACATAATGCTCGCTCATGCAATCACCTTCGCTCCGCAGTTCGGGCAGTAGCTCATCTTCATCAGCCATTCGTCGGCATAGAAGTCGAACACGCAATGGCACGCGCTGCACTCAATCCATACATCGCCCATGCCCTCGGTTTCGTTCATGTTGTCCTCGATGGTGAACTTGCAAGTGCGCTCACGAACGAAGTCAACCCAGTCGATTTCGACGCGCTCCACCTTCGACCAGTCAATGCATTCCTGCTCGTCGTGTACGCCATCGTGTGGGTAGTAGTTCAAGCCGTAGTCATCGACCCCAAATCTGTAGTCGCTCATCACTTCACCACCTTGCAGCCGCAGTTCGGGCAGTAGTGCAGATAGCAGTACTTGTCGAGCTGCTTTGGCATACCAGCGCCGCATTCAGAGCAGACCAGCACGCCAGTAGGCTTGTAGAGTATTCGCTCGCAAGTGCGCTCCGCTCGGCTGTTCCAGGCTGCGATTGCTTCGGCTTCGGTTCGTGCGACAACGTATGCGCCATGTCCGTATTCTTTGCAATCGTCACACTCGATGAGGTGCTTCTCTCCTAAGTTGTATGGTTTCGCTTCACCCCCGCAGAACGGACACGGCTCCAAGCCGACGAACTCGGCCATTGTCATTTTCATGGTCATTTGCATGCACCGCCTACAGTCGCCGCATCTGTCGCCCATGCGAACTCGCCGCAGTAATACGACGCAGGCGTGCTGATCGGCTCGGGGTAGCGGTGGCATATCCCCTCTTTGCTGTTCTCGTAGGCTCTCAGGGCGAAGTAGTAGCAGTTCTCGCAGTTTCCCATCAGCCGAGGTTCGTTGAATCTCCCAGTCATTCGACCACCGCCGTGTTGGTGTTGAACGCTGGGTCTATGCCCGTACACGTGACCTTCGGGGAGCCGTCCCAGTTCGTCGGGTAGCTCGTCGACGGCAACGTGATACCAGGCCACGTGGTCGGCTTGCTCCTGTACTCGGTCATGGCATCGAGTATGACTTCGCGCAAAGACTGACGCGCCTTGTTGTCACCGCCGCCGCACTCCATGTTGATGTAGGCTTCGAGGATGTTCTCTGCCTGTTCTCGGTTCATTCGCCATTCTCCTTCTTCCACGACTCGTACCTTTCGAGCCCTTCGCTCAGGTTCTCGCGGAACTCTTCGAGGAGCCAAGCCTTGAAGTCGTCGGCACGGTCGATTGCGAACCACGTGTTCTCGCAGAAGTCGCCGTCGTTGATCGTCTCGAGCCTGCTGCTCTCTTTCCCGTCGCACACGGACGTCCACTCGCAGCGCGACTCCTTGACGAACAGCGTGTACTGGAACTCGTGCTCCCTGAACGAGAGCAGCGTGGTGTAGTCGACCGACCTCCCCTCGACCGCGTCGAACAGCTCCTCGTCGTCCATTTCGAGCCAGCTTCGGACGGTGTCCTCCCCGAGCTTGCCGTCCTTGAGCCTGTTCTCGACGTAGTAGGTAGACATGACGTCGCCCATGACGGCCTTGCTCCGATAGCGGAGGTCCGTCATCCCGTACTCGTGGTTCCCAGCGTTGGCCTCGAACATGGCGAGCTTCGATTTCAGCTCGTCGTTCTCCGACTTGAGCCGCTTGTAGTCCTCTATGAAGTATTGCTCCAACGTCGTCTCGTTCATGCTTCGACCTTCCTTCCGCATTTAGGGCAGTAGTTGATTCCGATTGCTCGCCCGTTGTCCACGCATTTGCCGCACTCGCTGCACATGAAGTCGAAGTCGCTTTGCGTGTTGCGGCACGTGCGCTCTGGCTGTCCGATCTTGTTTGATACGTCGTGGGCGAAGAACATACCTTTGCCTATCCTCGCCTTCGCCTCATATGGCGTTAGGCACGGCTCTGTCCAGCCGCCGCAGTTGTCGCACACGCCGAACCAGTACGTGGTGCCGTCCAGCGGATCGGTCGCAACGACGTGGACCTGCGACACCTTGTCGTGGTCGTAGCCGTGCTCTTTGATGCAGTTGCCGCAGATTGTCATACCAACACCCCTTCAAACAAGCTCATTTGCGACTTCTCGCGACTGATCCTCGCAGACGCGATGTCGCAGTAGTGCGCATCCTGCTCTATTCCGATGAACGAGCGTCCGAGCGACTTGCACGCCACCCCAGTTGTCCCGCTGCCCATGAACGGGTCTAGGACGACGTCGCCCTCGTCGGTCATGAGCCTGACAAACCTCTCTGGCAGTCCAACTGGGAACGTCGCTGGATGGTCGTGGTTGGTAGAGTCGATCGGGAGCACTATGACATTCGACGGCCTCACAAACTCGGTCGGGACTACTCTCTTCGACATGTTCATGCCGCTCCCGTTCGATACGTTGTGGGCTCCAGTATTCGTCCTCCTCGACTCGCTATCGAAGAACTTGTTGTCCGCTGGCACGAGCGCACGCTCTGGGAAGAACTTGTAGTCATTCGTTTTCGCGAAGTGGAAGCAATACTCAAACGCGTCCTTGAGCCTCTTCTTCGAGCCTGTAGGGAACGGGTTCTTCTTCACCCAGATGTAAGTCTCGACCCATCTGAACTTCTCGGAAATTGCGAGCAGCGTCCTCATCACGTACTGGTCTCGCGTTCCGTTGTCAACGTGCTCTTTGATGTTCAACACGAAACTGCCCGTGTCCTTGAGAACGCGCATCCCCTCGCTCACGACCTGGAGCATCCAGTCTGGATAGCTTTCTGGAGACACCCCTCCATACTGGCCGAGCCGCTGCTCGGCATATGGCGGGGAGGTCACGATGAGGTCTACGCTTCCATCTGGCATACGAGGCATCACTTCCAGGCAGTCGCCGTTGTGAATCTCGTATTTCATTTGCCCGCCTTCCTCAATGCGGCCACGAGCTCCTTGTTCGCCTTGGCGAGAGCTTCGATGGCGGCGTCGATGCCGCACACGTCCTCACCGTCCATGAGCAGCCACTCTCGGACGCGCAGGAGGGCGCTCTCGTACGTAGTGGGGTAAATCCCCGTCTCGCACCACTTCTGCGTCTCCACGCCCTTCTCCGTGCACGTGCGCCACTTCTTCAACGTCCAGCACATGGAGCTCTGGTAGGGCTCTATCCTGTAGTTGCCGATCTCGACTATCATTCGTCCTCCAATCCGAGCTCTGCGACGCGGTCCATGATCCCGCCGATCTCGTCGCGACCGCACGGAACGTCGAGCAGCGCCTTGTACATCTCGCGGACGAGTTCCCGCAGTTGCTCCTGCTCCTTCGAGAGCCTGTTGACCTCGGCGCAGAGGTAGCCGTTCGTGTCGGCCAGCCTGTCTATCCTCTCGTGGAGGTTCCCTTCCCCGAAGCTCATCGCAGCGCCCCCTTCACGTTGTACTTGTCCATCCATGAGGACTCGAACATCTCTTGGTGCTCCCTGACGCACTTGAAGCACCTGGCGTCGCGTCCACTCTCCATCCTCCCGTTCAATGGGAAATCCCATGACGGAAGGGTTCGACCGCACTTGATGCAAGTGCGGGTCAATTTCTCACTCACACAACCACTCCCAACTTTCCTCGTGGTTTCTTACTTGCTGTCTCGTGAACCGCACGCCGTCCACCGTGAAGTGGTCGATCGTGCGGTTCATGAGGTTGATGGGCAGGAAGTATTCAATCTCGCGCTTGTCGGAGAACACGATCCTGACTTCCGCCCGCTTGTACGGCTTCAACGAGCTGTTCGAGCAGTCGCTCATGTCAGCCCTCCGTCCCCAGGTAGACGCAATGCTCGACCTCCCTGCAATTCGTCCATTTCTGCCAAAGCTCGCAGAACGACTTGCCGCCGCCTATGTCGACGACCGACGACTCGTGCTGGCAGTTGAACGGCTCGCATTTGCCGAAGAGGTCGAAGCATTGCTGTCCTGGTAGTTCGTGTCTCACCATTGCACGTAGTAGTCAGTCACGCCCTCGGCGCAACCGCTATCGAGCACGATGCACTCGCCCTTCGATCCTTCAAACACGGTGCCTTGCTCCATGTCAGATGCAGCCACGACGTAATAACCCTCGTCGGTTCTGTAGAAACCTTCATCGTCTACTGTCCACGCCGCCGTGTTGTAGTGATAAAGAACGTTGCTGCTGTAGTAGGTTTCAACGCGCCCGTCGTAGGCATTAACGCCGCTTTGTGGTGTCAGGCCGTCCGTTGGGTATGCGCTTATTGGGTATGCGCTTGTGTTGTAGTAAGCGCCGTCGTAATAGACGAACTCGTTAGGCTCGTAATACTGTTCGGCTTCGAGCTCCGCTTGTTCTGCTTCGAGCCGTTTGGCTTCTGCTTGCTCGATGATTTCAGCCACGCGCTGCTCGATGCTGTCCAGCTTCATGCGAATGTAAGCGCCCGTGTTCGTCCTGTCGGACGGAGCCACCTTCCACGTCCAGTCGGGCTCCACGTCCCTCGCCTGGGCTGGCTGCGTCGCTACCACAACGGAGAGAGCCACGACCAGCATCGTGAAGACAGCTATCCCGAACTCTGCCAATCTCTGCTCGTTCATCTCGTGAATCCTTCCCTCAAGAACCATCTGCCGCGCCACCTGATTGCAATGACGAGGTCGGTAGCCTCGTCGGGCAGGCCCCCGAAGTCGGGCGCGTCAATCATCCAAGGCGGTCCGTCCAGCTTCTCCGCCAGCCGCTTCACGGTCGGCTGCTCGGGCTCGCGCAGGACCCCCCGCTCGCATCTATCTGTCATTCCAGAACATCTCCCCTATGTACTCGTTGCTTTCGATGAGCTCGCGCCGCTTGTCCTTCGGCACGTGGCTCCACATCTCTATCAGCGCCCTGTCAGCCTCGTCATGGGACGCATCGGACGCTTGGAGCTCCGATTCGAGGATGCCGACGTTCATCCGCAGGTCCTCGACCTCGCTCTCCAGGGCTTTCAGGCGCTTGTGGTTGACCAGGATCGCGCTCATAGCCGCACCTCCCATATCCGCCCGTCCAAAAGGTCGTAGAGCTCCCAGCACCCGAACAGGTAGAGCTCGTTCGCATGGGGCTCGTACTCGCCCAGGAGGTCTCCCTCCCACCATGCCTTGGCGTACTTCTCGGAGTCCCACTTCCAAATGGCCGTGTAGCGTCTCGGCGAGTGCCACTGACCGTGGCATCCAGTCGTTCCCGATCCGCACAGCGCGAAGAGCGCGGGCTTGAGCTTCCTGCCCCTGAACGTGAACGTCGGGCAGGTGCCCTTCGGCGGGAAGTGGTGCGCGTTCGTTGCGAGCTTCCCGCAGCAGACGCACATGGCGTCGTCCAGGAGGTGGTGCGAGTTCACCGATGTGCCGAAGTATTCGCAGCCGATGTGCGGCTTGCCGTACAGCTCGGCCACGATGTAGGGCAGTCCGCCAGTGGCGGCTCTCGATGGCCTGTAGCTCATGCTGCCACCTCGGTTTTCCACAGCCCCCTTGTTCCTAGTAAGTAAGAGTTACTATTAACTAGAGAGAGAGAAAGAGAGAGAGAGGTTATTAGCAACTGCTTGTAACAGGTGTTAATAACAGGTGTTATTAGCTGTTTCATTCCTTCTCCTTGTTCCATCGCTTCGCCATCCCCTTCTTGCCCGCTTCCGACTTCTTGCGTCGGTACTCGATCTCGTCGCAGACGCCGTGGTTCACGACATGCCCGAGCGAGCGGTAGACCTCCTCGTCGATGAGGCCCAGCTTGCCCAGCTCGATGAAGAACTCGTCCACATCGTCGAGGTCTAGCTCTTCGGCCACGATCTCCTGCATGTCACGTTTGGTCATGTCGAGGATTCCGTGCTCGTCGTACAACATGCCCAGGAGGGCGACCCAGCGGCCGTAGCCCTCGTAGCCGCCGAGCCGCTTCCTGAGACGGCGCATCTTCACGTCGTTGCGGTTGTCGTAAGGGATGGAGAAGAACCTGTTCGCATCCATTAGAGGAACGGGCAATCGTCGTCGTACAGGTCGTTCGCGTAAGCGTCCTGCTGGCGCTTGACGTCCTGGTGGTAGTCGTCGTAGCCGCCCTGGTTGCCTCGGTTCTGGCTCTGCTGGTTGCGGCTCATGAACTCGATCTCGTCCACGGCCACTTCGAGCTTGGAACGCTTCTGCCCGTCGCGCTCCCACTGGCTGTAGCGGAGCTTGCCCTCGATTGCGACCTTCATGCCCTTGTAGAGACGGTCGGACAGGCTCTCCGCACGCTTTCCGAACACCGTGCAGTCGACGAAGTTCGCGTGGTCCTCCCACTCGCCCTGGTTGTTCTTCCTGCGGTCGTTGACCGCCACGCCGATCGTGAGGATCGCCATGCCGCCCTGCGTCCTTCGCAGGTCGGGGTCGCGTGTGATGTTGCCGCTGATGAGCACCCTGTTGATTGACATGTCATTTCCCTTCTGGCCGCTCGAAATGCAGCCTTGCAACTTCCTCGGGCGTCATGAACGGGATGTCCTGCTGTTCGCACTCGAACCGCAGCCCGTCTATGAGCGCCGAGAACTCCTTTGAATCCATCTGGGATGACCGCTTGTAGGCAGTCACCCGCTTGTATCTGTTTCCCTTGATTACCCCCGCGTCGTACAGGTCGAAGTATTTGAAGTAGTCGGCGGGCTCTATGTCGGCGCGCAGGAGCACGACGTCGGACACGCCGTACTCCCGAAGCATCTGCTTGTGGCATTCGGTGTTAGATATGCCCAGCTTGCGGGCGAGCTCGTTGAGCATCGACCAGTAGTAGGCGTTCGCCGTGAGGGAACGCTTCCTGCGGCGCTCCTTGACCTCGAACACCTTGTCCTGCGGCTGGTCCAGCAGCCACGCGATGATCTCTTTCGGCGTGCCGACCTTAGCCATTCAGCTTTTCCTCGAACTCGATCGCGACGGCTTCGTACACCTCGGGGGTCTCCCTCCATCCCTTGCGGGCCTGTACTTTCCTGGCCTCCTCGTTCGGGTCGAGCCCGTTCTCATGCGACCATGCTTTGATGGCCTCCCACATGCGGCGCTTCAACCTTGCCGAGTAGTCGTCAATCGGCGCTTCGCTCCGCGCCGCCGCGTTGCCGTCGTCGTCCTCCGCCGCCAGGTTGAAAGCGGACACCAGCGAGTACCTTCTCGCGTAGGTGCTTGCGCTCGCCGACTTCTGCGGGTTCGCATCGTCTCGGAACGGGTGGCACGAGAGGACGGCGGCGGAGCCGTCTGCCTGGAAGACCGTCTGCATCTCCCAGCAGTTGGCGTCCGAGTTGTAAACCGCCTTCTGCCAGTAGTCGCACCCGCCGACCGACCTGACCGCTTCGGAGACGACCCTGTTGCACTCGTTGAGAGATGCGAACTTGCTGTTGAAGTGAGGGTTCACGCTGTCCTTGACGGGCTGGCTGATGGCCGCGTGGACCTGTGCCAACTTGTCGTAGAAGCCCTTGCCCAGCTCGCCCTCGAAGATCATCTGGTTAATCATCTCGACCACCCGCCATGTGGTCTTCCAGAAGGTTCTCGAAAGCGTCCAGGAGGTCCTTCGGGTACTTGAAGTTGCAGACGAGCAGGAGGTGCAGCACGAGCCATGCGCCGAGGTAGGCCATGTGCCTGGAATCGGCTTCCTCGAACGCCCACTCGACGCGCTCGCGGAAGATTCTCGTCGCCCCCTCCAGCTCCTCGATGCCGACCCTCTTCGTCGGCTTGTAATCGTCGATAAGCATTTACGCTCCTAATCCACCCCTATGACTGGCGGGTAGTACACCCACCGACCCTCGGGGTTGTATTCCATGATCTCCACCTCGATGTGAGGGTTGGATGCGTTGTACGCGAACCTGTAGAACAGGTTTCGGACGTGCCTGGGGCCGTCGTCGGGGATGATTCCGCACTCGACGAGCGCATCCTCGATCACCTTTATTCCCCCTCCCGATATGTTGTCGGGGTCGCGCATCCGCCCGTTCTTCGGCCTTCCCTCGATGAAGGTCACGCCAATTTCAACGGGCCCTTCCATCGGAACGAGCTTGGCGGCGAGTATCGCCGCCACGACCTTCTCCTGCTCGCCAGCCTTGGCCTTGTTCCCCTTCGACCAATGTTCGCGGTTGCGGCGGTCGAACTCGTTCCTGCCCATCAAGCGCCCCTCGATTCTGAAACGCTGGTTCATGCCGCCGCCGCATCTCCCGAAGCGACCATGCGCTCGGCTTCCATTCGGCTCTCGGCGAGGAACACCGTCGTCGGGTTCACTACCTCGTGCCATATGGCTACGAGGTCGATGTGGTCGAGCTTGCTTGTGCGGAAGTTGATGGTCTTTGCCAACCGCGGCCTGAGCATGACCATGTAGCGGGTCAGCGCGGGATAGAGGTTGCGGTTGTGGCGGAACATCCCGACCACGTCGAGCTCGATGCCCGTCTCCCGTGCGTAGAACTCGATCTCGCCCTGCTTCGCGCAGGGGTTGCCGAGGTCGACCTGGCGGTGCATGACGGCCATGAGCTTCTTGAAGGTCTCGCCGTTCTCGCGAATCCAGTAGCAGGCGTCCATCGCCATGTTCCTAGCCGTCATCTCGGTCATAGTGAACCCTCCTCAGCTCGAGCTCGTAGCGTCCCTTCGTGGCGTACACGCTGTAATCGAAGCTGCTGTCGTCCGAGGAGAAGACCCTCAAATCGTCGAAGCCGTTCGCCGTGCGCCATTCGCAGAGCTCTTCGGCCATCTTCGTCAGGTCCTCTACCATCCGAGCCACCCCCCGACGATTCCCATGAGCGCGAAGGAGATGCCGAGGATTACCCCAGCCCAGAACGTCCCACGCTCCCAATCTGATACAATCTTCGTGTCCGCTGTGGACGGAACATTGACTCGGTTGTAGTTGCCGCTACGCCGAGTCGCTTTTTTCACAGCCATATGACCCATCTGTAACCTGCCTTCCTCGCGTTCAACGTGCCGTCCCTGCACATCCGCGATACCGTGTCGCGCTTGGACTTCTGCGACTTCTTGTCCTTGTCCCAGCCCTCGCCGTAGAACACGGCGCAGACCTGGTCGAGATTCATAGGAGGTCCCATGACCCTCCTTCCGATTCGGAGCACCTGCCCGTAAGGGCGCAGCCACCGACCTTGCACTTCGGGGGATGCGACTGTGATTCGCAGCATGAAGAAGTCGGGCCCGCAGCCCCACGCCAGAGGTCGGCGGACGGAGAAAGGAGGCCCTTGGGATTGCTGATCCGCCCAATCGTGCGCCCTCGCGGGCAAGTGCTCGTGTGTTTGAAATACCCGCCTCGATGTGCGGGGGCGCGTGCGGGACCTACCGCCGCGTCGATGAGTTGTCAAGCTGCCGTCGCGCTTTTACGTCCCCGACGTGGACGAACTACCCGTTTAACGGGTACTCGGGCGCAAAAAAAATGCTACGGGCTGAACTCCTTGAGGGCAGTCCACAGCACTTTGCGGCCATCCTTGTTGAACGTCCGATGCAGCACCCGAATCTCGTTGATGCTTAGACGTCCAGGGGTGTTTTCCCTGCTGTCGTACGTGTTCTTGGAACATCCGAGCGCCGACGCGCAATCCTCTGGCGATAGACCTGACGCCTTGCGCGCCTCTTCGAGCCAACTCTTCATTTGCACCTCCTTCCAACTGTTGACTACCAGTTTAACGGGTATTGCCAATCTGTCAAGATATTTACCAAGAATTTTTGGTAATATTGTGCCAAGGAGGTGTGACATGAGCAATTTCATCGGTGACAACGTGAACGCGATCCGCATCCACTACGGGTTCAGCCAGGAGCGGTTCGCAGAGGTGATCGGCACGAGCCAGACCACCGTGTCGGCTTGGGAGTGCGGCGAGAGCACCCCGAGGAAGTCCAACGTCGACAAGATGCTCTCCGCGCTTCCAGATTTGCAGTTCGACGATGTGATGAGCGAGGAACGTGGATTCGCGAGGAAAGTGAACGGCATGAAGCCGAACGGCTTCTCCCCCGTCCCGCTCCATGGGAGGGTGGCGGCTGGCGTGCCGATCGAGATGCTTGAAGTTGACGAGATGAGGGAAGCGCCGACCCGCTACGTGGACGACGACCCCCAGGCTTTCATGGTCAGGGTTGTTGGAGACTCCATGAACCATTACATCCACGACGGCGAGTTCGCCCTCGTGTCACCGAAGTACACGGAGCCCAACCCCCGCGACATGTTCCTGATAACCGTCAACGGGGACGATGCTACCATCAAGCACGTCAACCAGCTCGCGAACGGCATCGAGCTGGTTCCAGACAGCTACGACCCGACGTACCGTCCGAAGGTCTACGACTTCAACGAGCCCGACACGCCGAAGATCAGGATTCTCGGCAAGGTCGTTTGGTGGTGCAGGGAGTTCTAGGATGAAGGTCACTGGCTCCACAATCCAGCAGTTGGAGAAGGACAAGCCGAAGTCACGTTGCAGGAAGTGGCGTCTGTGGGCCACAACCGAGGACGGCAGGAGGTCGCGCCGCTTCAAAGGAACGTACACCCAGGCCGTGGAAGCCCTCAGAACCTTCGTCGCCGAGCTGGAGGGGTTCGTGCCCAACTCCGACACGTTCGGGGCGTACGCGGCTTCCTGGCGCTCCTGGCGCGAGAAATCGGGCAGCTACGCCCCTGGCACCGTTGCGAACGACGCGAGGAACGTCAACGCTCTGCTGAGGACCGACCTAGCTGGCATGAGGATGGACTCGATAGCCCCGTCCGACTGCCGCGACGCCCTCCTGTGGCTCAAGCTGAACCCCGAGAGGTCGACGAGGACGGGGCATCTCTCCAACACGACCATGAACAAGCTGCACACGTGCCTGCACTCCATCTTCGAGTGCGCATACAAGGACGGCTCGATAGCGTCCAACCCCATGGAGAACGTCAAAGCGCCCAAGCCAGACACCAAGGAGAAGGACGCCATGAGCCCAGAGGAGCTTGGCGCGTTCCTCGACGCCGTGGATTCCCTCCCGCTGGACGGGAGGTCGGTCTCGCTCTACCTCATGGCGATGCTGGGCTTGAGGAGATCGGAAGCATGCGCGCTCATGGACTCCGACATATCCGATGGCATGTGCAGGGTGCACTTGGCCGTGAAGGAGCGCAACGGGAGGATCGACGAGCCCAAGTCGCCCGCTTCCGTGAGGACGCTGCCCGTACCGCCGAGGTTGCAGGGGAAGGTCGACGAGTGGAGGGACGTGAAACCCGATAGCGCGACGCTTGCATGCAACACCGAGGGAGGGGTCCTGAGGCCGCAGCTCTTGCAGAGGTGGTGGTCTGGGGACTCCAAGCACGTAGGGGTGAGGGATTCCCTTGGATGCCACGGGATGACGCTGCACCAGCTACGGCATAGCAACCTCTCGATGATGGCTAGGCACCTCTCGCCCTTCGACTTGCAGCGGTACGCGGGGTGGTCGAGCATAGAGCCCGCGAGGGTCTACATCCACGAGGACATGGACTCGATCGGGAGGGGCGTATCTGACGCATGGTCGTAGGGTGGTGCGTTTCTGGTGCGCACGATGCAACGCCAGTGTCGGATGGTGTCGGATGGTGTCGGATAGCTTCCTTGCCCTGAACTGGGGTTTGAGAACAGATTTACGCTTCGACCAGGGAAAACCGTTTGCCCAGGTCACGTTCAAGATAAAGGGGTCGCAGGTTCAAATCCTGTCCAGCCGACCACTAAAACACGAGGTCAGAGACGCAATGCTCTGACCTCTTTTCATACCTGGTGCGTTTTTGGTGCGTCTGATCACTCCATCTTGTAGTTCACGCCCGATTGGAACGCCTGATCCAGCGCGACCTCCTGCCAGCTCCCAGAGACCTTCCTGTAAGCCTTGGAGACCTGAACCCAGCTCCCGTTCAGCTTGACGTACATGTCGGGGCCCGTGCTGGTGTATGCCACGACTATCGCATGGTCTGCCGAGATGCTGCCTATCTCGTAGACGTAGTAAAGGCCAGGGGTGAACGGCTCGTCCAGGGTGATGGCGACCTTGAACTGGAGCGTGTCGTTGCCATCGGCCGATGCGTCGTCCTTTGAATACTTCACGTCGATGAAGTGCTCCCCCGCGTTCATGGAGTAGCTGAGGGTCTGCGTGCTGGACTTGTTGTAAGTGCTCGTGTTGCATGCGAGCCTGTAGGACGAGTCGGAGATCGAGGCCCCGCTGCTCCCCGCTGGGTAGTAGTCGTCGTTCAACGCCGTGTCGATGTTCCCGAACACGCCGAAGTCATAGCCCTGTTCGGCGTAGTTGATGAATGTGAAGGTGATGGTCGCCGCGACTGGCACGGAGAAGTTGACCCTGCAAACGGCGGCTGACTTGTTCACGCCCTCGTTCTGGGATTCGTAGTAGCCGTTGCCGTTGAGCGCGAAGCCGTAGGAGCCCGTCGTCTCAACCGCATAGGACTCAGCCTCCTCCTGGCGCTGCACGAACTGGGAGGTCACGTCGGTGCCGTTGTCCTTCACCACCAACCCGTCAAGCGTGTCAGACCTCACGGTGGCCGTGTCGCCGTGGAGCGTCCACTGGTCTGCCGTGACGGTCGCAGACGTTGAGTTCGTGACCGTTACCTCGTACTCGGTGTCGTTTATCGAGTATTCGATTGTCAGGTCAGCGCCGTAGAAGCGGATGTACGCCGCACGGGAAGTGTTCGACGTTCCCCTCGTGGCCGTGAGCCTGAGTTCGATGGACTCGGCTTCCGCGACCGTCCACGACGAGCCGCCGTTGATGCTCCTCACTGATGCTGTGGTAGACCTGTAATCGGTCGTGCTCCCTTTTGCCGTCGAGCCAGCGTAGAGCTGCATCACGGCTGTGGAGATGTAGCTCGTGGAGCTGACCCTGGACTTCGCTTGGCAAGTGACGGACGTGATGGTGGCTCCGCTTGGTATGTCGACCGAGAAGGTGTAGCTGATGTACGACTCGGCCCTGCTGCCCGTCCTGCAAGTGATGTAGGCATAGCTCGTGGAGTCCGACCCAGCGTAGCCGTTGGAAATCGGATAGCTCGAACTCACCGAGCTGTACGAGCTGTTCGCGCTGTCGTAGCCAGATGGGACAGCTTCGACGGTTCCCGTCTGGCTTATCGGGCGGCTCATGAAACCACCAGCCATACATCGCCATTTGCCCCTTGCGATGAGGTCGGTGCGCTAGAGGACGTGTGGATGGTCGAGAACGCCAATCCCCCGCTAACCTTCTGGCCGCTGGCGGCGTAGAAATACTTCCCCGCCGCCACGTCCGTTGCCACGGCGGTCGTGTCGGAGATGTCGATGAGGACTTCGGAGCCGAGCTGCACCTTGTTTACCGTGGAGTTAGCCATTTTATGCCGCCGCGATAGTGACCGTAACGCCGCCCTGAGCGTTGTCCGAGCGGGTCACGGGGATAGCTGCCACGTTGACCTGCGCCATGCCGTCGTAGCCCGTTGCAGGGAGGACGGTCTGCGCTTCCAGCGTCGGGGTTACGGACTTCGCGGGCTCGATGTCCATGTCCTCGGTGCCTGACATGCTGCCTTCCACGCCCAAGATCGTGACGCCCTGGCGAATGTTCGTTGCGATTATCTTCGCCTGCTCCGTCGAGCTGATAGCGACCTTACCCGATCCATCGTGGTAGCCCTCTTGGATCGTGTACTGCTGGCTCTTTGTCGAGATGGTTCCCGTCACGGAGCCGCGATTTGCCATTGAACCCGTGACCTTGGCACCTGAAACATACGCCGTCTTCGTGGCAAGAATCTCACCCGCACTCGCCGTCGCATCTCCCGTGTAGGCGTCGTAGTTGCAGGTGCCCGTCGCGGGCTGGCCGCTCTTGAGGTAGAACTTCTTGCCGCTCATGACGTCCGACGCTACAGCTTGAGTGTCGGAGATGTCGATAAGCGTCTCTTCCCCAAGGATGACCTTGTTGATGTACTGGTTAGCCATTTTTATCCTCCTATAATGACCCGATGATGGCCGTGTAGCCGCCTGATACGTTCGTCGTCTTGGTGCATGGAATCGCGTGCACCGTCACGTCGTCTGCCATCGTCTTCATGCGCGTCGGCATGACCTGTTCGGAGACCCTGGGCGTGACCTCGTAGCTCCCCGTGTAGGGGACGCCGCCGACGACCACGCCCGTGGTCACGTCGATTTCCTCGGTCTCAGATTCGACGTCGATTGCAGACGGCTCGGAGACGGCGGTTGCGTCCCATGTCTCGCCGTAGACCTCGGCCTCGCCTGTCGGCGCTACAACCTCGACAGCCATGACTAGACCTCGTCGTGCGCGTAGGTGTCGACGATGCTGACCTTGCCGTAGGCCATGCGGATGACCTCTCCCTGGGAGGTAGTCACCATGATGTCCCACGTCATCTTGCCGAGCGGCATGTTGGCCGTCGCGGATGCGGGGATGGTGACGGTGACGCCAGACTCGGTGCAGGTGCAGCACTCGTCGAGCTGGATGTTCCCGTCCTTCCCGACGAACGCCATCCTAGCGGTAGATTGCGAATGGTCGACGACGTTCCCTTCCTCGTCCTTGTGGGTGATGTTGAAGGGCAGGCTAGTCCCCTGGGGGATGGTCAGGTTGACCTCCTGCAACCCCTTCGATCCGATTTCCATTTGTCCCTCCTAAGTTCTCGGGGGCGTGCACATCGACCAGAGGAGCACGGCTATGAACGCGAACGCCCCCGCGCAGAGAATCGCAACATTCATCTAAGCCTTCATCCTCGCGGCGATCTTGTCCGCGACCTTGTCCGCCAGCTTGTCGTAGTCGACCGTCGCGCCATTGACCTTCAAGTTCGCCACGTCCTTCTCGATGATGTTCAAACGACCGAAGAAGTCGTGGCCGTTCGGCGTGGGCCATCCAGCGTTGTCCGTGCGTGTGAGCTGCTTGTGGATGTCCGTCAAGAGCTGGTATGCGTCTGAATCGCCGTTCATGCTCCTGTTCTTGTAGCCCCAAACATCAATTGGTTGCATGTCGTCCTCGCTTCCTGGCGTGTACCTCGCCACGCCGTAGTACCGTTCGTTTCCGCTGTAGACGCCGTTCACCGCCGTCACGTAAGGCCCGCCGTTGGAGAAGTGGCTCAGGAACGGCGCGTTCGGGTCCCCTGTGTAGAACCCGACGTGGCTGTTCTGCCCCGTGTTGAAGCTGGGAGCAGATGTGCTGGTGAATATCACGTCGCCCTTCTGCATCGAGTCCCACGGGAGGTAGGGGGTCTGCCCCCACCATATTTGCTTCAACACTCCCCAGCTCCATTGCGCACCAGTCCAGTCGCCCAACGTGTACGGGTCTACCCCGTGCACGTGCCAGAACGCAGCGCACACCATTCCAGAGCAGTCGGTGTTGTAAGGCTCGTAGCGGGAGCCGCCGAACACGTAGTTCGTGGAGATCGGCCAGATGTAGTCGACCATCTCGGCGTTACTTGCCATTGCTCTGCTCCCTGAACTTGACGGCCTTCTTCTCCAGCTTGAGCTTGTTCAGGTAGATTTGCGCCGTCTGCGCCTCCTGGGTGACGTTCTGGTTCTTCCACCAGCTCCATGCGATGCAGAGGAAGCTGAGGACGGTCAGCACGGCGTTGACCACGGCTCCAGCATCCACGGCGAAGCCGTACAGGTTGGCGATGTTGAGCGCCGCCGTGATGACGATTGTGATGATTGCCTTGGTTCTCTCGCTCATCCGTGTCTCCTATCTTTGCGACTTTTCTCGCAGGTACTTGTCGATTTTCTCGTCCGCCGCCTTCAACCCGTCCGTGTCGTTGCCGTCGAGGGCGTGCTTCATGAGCTGTCCCACGGCTTCGAGCATGATGACGTTGAACTCCTTTTCCTCCTCCTGGAATTTCCAGTCGTTCTGGAGCTTGCCGCGCACTTCCTCGCAGCAGCTCTCCAAGTTCGTGATGCGCTGCTCGTGGTCGGCGATGGTGTCGGCTGTCGGCTTCTTCGCCAAGGCCCTCCAATCCAGGATTGCCTTGACAGCGTTCCAGGTCAGCACAACGAAGGTCATCGCGGCCACGATGACCGCGAACGTCACCCCGATTTCGCTGAACTGGATGTAATGAAGCGTCGTTTCCACTTACTCACCCCCCTCCACAAGCTGCCATCCTTGCGGATAGGCTTCGGGCGACCAGGTGTTGTTGTCGATGGTCGACTCGTAAACGGGGTCGTCGACGGTCGGGTAATGCACCTTGTCTCCAGTCATGTAGGCGTCCTGGGCACCTGTCGGCTGCGACCATACGGGGATGCCGTCGTCGCCCTCCTCGTGGACTTTCCACAAAGCAGGAGTGGCATGGGGTTCCCAGCCTTCCTGGGACGTGTGGGATTGGATGCACTCGTACTCCTGCTCGCCGTCCATGACGATGTCGCCGATGTAGTAGGCGGTTCCTATTGCCCACTTGTCGATAACGTCCTCGGCGTCCCCCCATTCGGGCATGGCTTTCAAGAGCGCGTATGCCTTGTTCACGCTCATGTCTGGGTCGTAGTCCACCGCGATGTACTGCGTATCGATGAACACATCGCTCGGATTGGTCTCTGGGTCGACGATAGACGCCTGTTCCTCCTCGCGCTTCTCCTGGGACGTGTAGCCAGCGACCTCGATCACCGTCTGCAACCCGACGACGGTAGTGAGCGACACGATGCGGTAGTAGCTCAGCTTGACCCCGTTTGACAGCTCTTCGTTCCTGATGAGTCCCATGTTTCCTCCTTACGCGAAACCGACCACATGAGTGATGTAGATGTAATTGCTGTTCGACTGCGCAGAGTTGTTGATTGACGCGTGGACAGTCGAACCTGAAACGGTGGTCATGGACGTCCCGCTTATGGTCATTGTTTTGCACTTGAGGTTGATGTTCGTGGCGGCAACGTCGCAACTCACCATCGTTACCTTCTTCCCGTTCGGTGACCTGACGAAAAGCCCGTCATACTCGGACTCGTTAGTCCTGAACCCGATGAACATGAACGTGAAGTTGGCTGCGGTCTCCGCCAGCGACACCGTTCCGTTCGTGCCAGTGTTGTTGTCGTAGAGGATTCTGCCGCACCAGAACGTGCGGTTTGCTCCAATCGAGCGGCCCGTACCTCCGTTTGCCAGCGGCAACACGCCAGTCGTGTTGCCAAGACCGAGCATGTTCCTAAACCCAGCGGCACTCATCCACGAAATCTGGCCGTTGTTTGCAAACGAATCGCCAAGCACGATTGGATAAACGTTCGATGTGGCTGTGCATTGCGGTAGATTAGTGTTATCGCTATGAACTTTCGGTAACACGCCTACGCCAGAACAAAATGCTTTTTGATTTGAGACATAGTAATAAGATGTCCCATCTTGCCTGACGCCTCCGCCAAGGCCGCCGCCGTAAACGCTTCCCGTGCCACCCGTGTTTGAGTTCCACGCAAGCAGGTTCCAATCAATACCCTTGTCTGTCCTTCTATTGACCCTTAAGTAAGATATTACGGAACCGTCTTTGTCGTAGAACCGTAAAGCGGCGTTTGCTGAGTCAGAGGAGTATTGACCTGATGATGGTGCTTCTCCATCCCTGTCTTGGTCTGAGACCTTTATGATAAGGTTGTGGGCGGTTGTAAGACTCCCGTCGATGCTCGTTGACATGCCTATGTCGAGAAGATTATCTACAGTAGAAGGTTTGCCGATCCCGACCCCGTGGCCGCCTTCCTTGAAGTCCATCGTGAAGAAGGCCATCGAGAGGATTGCGTTTCGGCTATTGGACGTCGATTGACCGTCCGTCACCGTTGCGGTGACAGTGTACGTCGAGTCGGTACCTAGCTCGGCCACATCGTAAACGACCTCTGTAGTCGTGCCCGTTCCGCTGAGGTTCACCGACTTCGTTCCCTCGACGCCTGAAACAGCGATCGAGAGCGTGTTGCCGACGTTCGAGGAATAGACGGCGGTGTCTACGCTCCACGTCACTTTCGCCTTGCAGCACGTTCCCTCGTCGTTGGCGTCTCCGTTTGCATCGCAACGGATGACGGTGAACGACGAGATTGTCGGCGGCTGGTGAACTCGCGTCCAATGCGCGTACAGAGTAACGGCGGCATTGGCCGTGTAGCTCGTGTTCGAGGCGTTGTTGGTTCCCGTGCAATAGACCGCAGCCCCGCTTGCAGAAGTCGCCCAGCCGTCGAACTTGTGGTACTGCCTTGTCGGTTTTGTGGTGCTGAGAGTTAGCGCCTCGCCGTACCATTTCGTCTGGGCAGAGGGAGCGCCTGACCCGTTGTTCGCATTGTACGACACCGTGTAGGACGGCTTCGCAGGAATCGTCACAGTAGTGGTGGCCGTGGAAGTGCCGCTGAAATAGCCAGTCGGATAGTTCCATGACGAAGCTCCGCTTGACATTGCCCCGTTGACCGTCATCTTCGCCTCAAGCGCGACGGTCTGCGAGGTATGCGACCTGTTGTATGTCGCAGATACATTGTCGTCGGTGCCAGTATCAAACCAGCTTGTCGAGGAGAACTTCGTCGTACCGCCGATTTTGATGTAGCCGCTCTCCGTCGTGTGGTCGTAATCGTACCCAGGATAGAGGTGGTCGCCTGTCATCATGAGCGTTCTCTGGTTGCCCATGTTTATCGTGACCTGCGTATTTGTCGTCGTCAGGTCGTACCCGAGACGGGTTCGCCACGTGTTGTAGCCGCCGCCAGCAGTATCGTTGACCCAATTGCCATAAACGTAGGTCGTCATGAGTTGCCTCCTGTTCCGATCCACTTGAGTGACAAGTTACCGTTGCTCCTCGGGATGAACGCGTAACCGCCGAAGAACAGGTTGCCCCGCACCTGCGCGTTCTCGATGAGGAGCTGGTCGTTCGAGATTTGCGCGACCACGTTCCCGTTCTGCTTGAACGAGAGCGCGTTGTTCGACAGCTCGGCGATAACACCAGAACCGCTCGGAGACGGTATGAGGGTGATAGACGGATTGTCGCTATCGAGGTCGACCTGGATTGCAGACGAGAGGTTGCCCACCGTCTCGTTCATGTCGTCCAGGGAGTCGCGGAGGTCGCTTTGCAAGTTCGTGAACGTGACGACGCCATCTGCTACCTGCGTCGCCTTAACCTCGCCGAAGATCAGCTCGCCGTCGACCGCAAGCTCCGTCGCGTCAATTTTCGCCGCCGTGACCGAACTTGCGGCGAGGGCATCCGTCGTCACGCTGCCAGTGACGAGCATGTTCCCGTCGACCACGGTGATCGAGTCGTCCTTCAACACCGCCGAGCACGTGCACGTCGTCCCAGCGGCGTTCTGCGCAACCGACTGGTACTGCACGCACGTGTAGAGGTGAGGGTACTTCGTCGCGTTTTGGTCGGTTGAATCAGCCAGTGGAGGGAGTTTCGTAGTCCATGCGTTGTACACATCCGTTGCGGTATCGACCCATGTGGTCGGGCCTGCCGATGGAGCTGAGGACTCCGATGTCGTGCGGTAGTAGATGCGCTGGGATCGGGAGTTCGCGGCAACTTGGATGTCCTCTGGCGCGGGAGTCCAGTCGGTTGCGACGTTGCCGCGCTCAAGCTTCACGTTGCGCACTTGCATCGGGGCGTAGCTGCCCGTCATGCCGAACTCAACCGTAAGGTTCGAGCCTGCTACAAGAGCATCGTTTGTGCCAGTCGTCAAATCACCTGGGACGCTAATTGTTTTGACGTACCTGGTCCAGTCGGAACTTATATTCGGGGAGAGCGTGTTACCCCTGTATTTAGAGTTGGATGTCGCAAAGACGCCAGTGGCAGACGGCAACTGAAATCCGACGTACACAAGCGGCCCTTTAACGCTCGTGTAGCTGCTCGTGCCAGCCTTCGCTTCAAACGACAAGGTATAAATTCCGCTGCCGTATTCTGAGAAATCCAGGTAATCGACTAGGAACTTTGCGTAAGCTGCTGTCGTTGTAGGCGTCAGCGTGATGACTCCATCGGCAACAGTCGAACGTGCGAGAAAAAGATCTGACTCGACGAGGTTTCCCGTTTTCCTCAGCAGGTTCCTCCCGCCGACGTCGATGTTGTCTATCACGCCATCGGTGAGGTTTCCCGCATACGTCCATGTGGCCGTCGAGCCGCTAATCGCCGTACACCTGTAACAGAGGCTCGTCGCTGGGTTGAGATACATCGAGCCGACGATGACACCAGGCGTCGAAGACGTCGCGAGTGTCGCCGTACCGCTCGTGTGCGTGAGGGCTGCTCCGTTGTACCACTCTGCGGTCGGGCCAGTCGAACCCGTTGCGCCCGTGGCACCAGTCCAACCAGTAGCTCCCGTGGCTCCTGTCGCGCCCGTCTTACCCGTAGCACCTGTAGCGCCCGTAGCTCCCGTTGCGCCTGTCTGACCCGTTGCACCAGTTGCGCCCGTTGCTCCTGTTTCGCCAGTGGCTCCCGTGGCACCCGTAGCTCCTGTCTGTCCCGTTGCCCCAGTCGCACCAGTTTGACCTGTTGCCCCCGTAGCACCAGTCGCGCCCGTGAGGGCGAGCGACCACGAGAACTTCTTGGTGAAGCTCTTTCCGTCCACTGTGATGGGGACGGTGAGCACGCCGTTCTTGGTCGTGAGCGAGGTCGTGACCTTGACGGTGAAGTACGCGCTGGTCGTCCCGTTGCTGGTGATGGAAGTCGTGAGGCCAGTCACCTGACCAGAGATTGTGCCGATTGTCGCGGCCACCTGCGTCGCGCCCTTGAAGGCGATGACCGAGCAGGTGGTCGAGCCTGCGACCGCTGCCGAGACCCCGCCAGGGAAGGTGTGCGACTCGTTGCCGAGCACGACGGTGTAGGCGTCCGCGCCCGTGTCTCCAGTGGCACCCGTCTTTCCCGTGGCACCCGTGGCTCCAGTCGCTCCCGTGGCACCAGTTTCACCTGTCGCACCTGTTGCGCCCGTCGCCCCAGTCTCGCCCGTCGCTCCAGTCGCGCCCGTTTCGCCCGTGGCACCAGTGGCTCCCGTTGCTCCTGTTGCTCCAGTCTGGCCCGTCGCACCCGTGGCACCAGTGGCACCCTTGGCTCCGTTGGACGCGATTGGCACGGTCTGGGTGTCGACTTGTGTGGAAGTTCCGCCTGCGAGGTATAGCGTGCACCTCACGAGAACCGCCGTTGAAGTCGGCGTGTACTGCTTGCTCGACTCGTTGGAGCCAGACGTGTACTTGGTCGTCCACGTGCTCCCGTTGTACTCCTGGATGATGAAGCGGCCAGCGTAGGTTGCGGGCGTTCCCGTGCCGAGCGCCCTCGTCGCGGAGAACGTCACGTTCGCGGGCGTGAGCGTCCCGCTCTCGGAGCGTATAAGGGCGGAGGGGACGCATACTAGATCGTATGCGTATGCCGAATCGCCAGTGGCTCCCGTGGCGCCCGTTGCACCCGTCGCGCCAGTAGCTCCAGTCTGCCCCGTAGCTCCCGTCGCGCCAGTGGCACCTGTGGCCCCCGTTTCACCTGTGGCTCCAGTAGCACCCGTTGCGCCCGTAGCGCCTGTTTCACCTGTTGCACCAGTGGCTCCTGTTTGACCAGTCGCTCCCGTTGCGCCCGTCGCACCTGTTGCGCCTGTTTCGCCAGTAGCTCCCGTCGCTCCAGTCGCTCCCGTGGCACCCGTCTCGCCTGTGGCACCCGTAGCACCTGTCCAACCAGTAGCGCCAGTCGCGCCCGTGGCTCCCCTGATGCTCTGCCTTGCGGTCGTGTAGACGTATGTTGCATCGACGTACCCGACTGGGTAGTGGTAGTACGAGTATTCGAGAACGTCGCCCACGATTACGTCGGACGCGCCGCTCTGCGTGAGGACAGTGGACTTGGCAATCCTGTACTTCGGGCTGAAACTTCCGACCGTCGTGGTGTAGCTGCTTGGAGCCGTCGTCACCTTGAGGATGAGACCTCCGCGCTGTCCTGCGTCGCCTGTAGCGCCAGTCGCGCCCGTGGCGCCCACGGCACCGTCGTTGATGTTTGCGAGGGTCAAGCTGCCCCTGATGGTGGTCAACTAAATCGCCTCCTGGATAGTCCTGAACATGTGGCCGCACGAAACCCTCGTGTCGGCGTAGACGGGGATTCCCGCCTTGTCGAGCTGTTCGCAGAAGAACAGGTCCTCGCCGAGCACATAGCCCGTCTTGTAGTTCACCCAGTCGAAGTACGGGTACTCGATGCGGTCGAACACGTCGGTCTTGATGAGTGCGCAGCCCATGCCGCCGCCGTGAACCTGTATGCGGTTGACGCCCCTGGATGCCAGGTCGTTCAACTCCTTGCAGCTCGCCTGCCATGTGTAGTTGAGCGGTTCGCCCAGCTTGCAGATCGAACTCCTGCCGTCGTACTCGCCCTCCCTGTGGGCATACCAACCGAGAACGACGTCCTGCGGCTCTTCGAGCAGGTTCTTGAGGGCATCACCTGGGAGCACCACGTCCGAGTCGACCATGAGAACGTAGTCGGCGTTCTCCGCCTTGGCCTGACGTGCGATGTTGTTCCTCGCCATCGCGCAGTCGTAGCCGCGCACGAAGTCGAACACGCACCATTGGTCTGCCCTGTCCAGGCCGTAGATGGACTTGAACGTGTCGGGGTAGATGGTCTCGAACGTCGGTACTGCTATGAGAACCTTGCCCATTACAGCGTCACCTCGCACTCGTAAGTCGCCGTCGTGAGCGGCGCGGTTGCCGTGTACGTTTTGGAGTTGGCCCCGCTGATTGCGGTGCCGTTGAGATACCATTGATAGGTGAAGGCCGTTCCAGCGGCGTCGAGTTCGGTGTCGGAGTATTGGAACACCTTCGCGGTGAGAACCGTCGAGCCCTGGCCGTTCACGAAGCTGGTTCCCGCGCTCGACTCGATCCGCACTTCCAGGGACGCCTTCTCCGCGATGTCGGCGAGAGACCTGAAAGAGTTGCCGATTTTCACCTGACCCGCTATTGATAGCTGCTGGCCGTCCCATGTGATGCCGTTGTCGGTCTGCGCGTTGTAGTAGAAGAACGTTCCTTCATGGAGGTTTATCCAACCGCCAGCGCCTACGAGGTTCTGGACGGTTATCTCGTTCGCGGTAATCGAGTTGGCGAGTATCTTGTCAGCACCGATGGTGCGGGGCTCGATGATGTTGCCGTCGAGCTTCTGGTATGTAGGCTGTGAGGTCACGGGGTCGATTTCGACCAGGTACTTCTGGTCTACCAGCTCGCCAGTGTCGGGATCGGTCTCCTCCCTCGTGATGATGAGCCTTCTCACGTCCAAAGTTCCCGTGGTTATGTTCGCGGCATCGACCTGGACGGAGTCGAGCGAGAACACGGTTCCCTCTTTTGCAAGGAGGTTCGTCTGCACGAGCAGCTTGTCGACCCATGCGTCCTGGATTGCGGCAGAGTCGATGTTGGCTGCGTTGACCTTTGCGTAGTTGGCGTTCAGCGCCCTGATGGTAGCGTTCTCGATGGCCGCTGTGAGGATGGTGGCGACCTCGGCGTCGAGTTCCTTGGTTGATACCTTGTCTGCAACGAGCGTCCTGACTTGCAAGAGACCGCTCATCACACCAGCGATTGCCTTCGCGCTCTCGTCTGCGACCTTCGTGACCTGGCCCGTCGTAGCAGAGGGAGACGAGACGTTGCCGACGCCCATGCAGGATAGCCCCGAGAAGGTGACGTTTATCACGTCGCCTACCTGGGCTGCGGTGGTCATCCTCCTTACTGGCGTCTCGTCAGACCCACCGAACACGTGCACCCATGTGGTTCCATCGGTGGAGACGCGTGTGACCGTGGCGAGGTGGGTGGACTGCCCTCCCCTCACGGCCTTCCTGATCTTTTCGTCTATCGCCCTTTCGAGAAGGGAGACGGACGACTGGTTCAAATCGCTCATGCCGTGTACAGCCTCTCTTCCCTTCCGAGTGTTTCAGATACCGTCACGCCAGCCTTGCAGTCCAGTGATTGCTTCAAGACCCTGAAACCGCCCTCCATGCCGAACTCGTCCACACGGCCAGCCAGCACGTCGAAGCACGTGAGGTCGGGAACGAACTCGCGGGTGTAGGTGAACTCGGTGGTGACGGTGGACATCTCCTGGAGCTTCCTGCGTGCGTAGGAGGTCATCGTCTCGCCGTTGACCTTGACTGGGGACTCGTCGATGTAGTCGACGTAGCGTCCCCTCGCCTGGATGGAGGTCTCGGTTCCCTGGTCGTTGACCGCTTCCCCGACCTCGTCCCCGTCAACTGCGTAGTAGCGGTTCGGCACTTCGGACAGGTCGGCAGACCTCTCCGCACCTGGGAGCATGAGGGCACGTCCCTCAACGTCCAGTTCCAGGGAAGCCTCTGTCGGCTTCTCCGATATGACGATGGTGCCGTCGCCCATGATCCGCATGCACCAGTCGGCTGCATTTAGCACCGTCCATGCGGCCTGGAGGTATGAGATTCCCGCGCCGAAGACCGCGTGCTCGTCCAAGGTGAAAGACCCTTCGACCTCTATCGGAGCAGGCGTGCACTCCTTGAGGATGCTTGCGGCGTACTGTGCGCCGTCGCAGCCCTTCGGGGCGTATGTCCCCGTGAGCATCAGTCGGTCGGACGCTGGTTTCAGGACGGAAGACCCCTCGACCTTAGCCGTCTGCAACGAGCGGTCGATCGAGGACTGGGAAGAGCTCATGAGAAGGGTCGCTATCGGGAACCTCTCGACCGCCCCTCCTTGCTCGGCAAGCATCTCTATCCGATACCAGCCCTCGGGGAACGACTCCCATACGCCCATGTCCAACTCGACGCTGCCAGCCTCCAGCAGCGGGCACTCGTCGGTGCAGTCCCTCTCGACCGACGCCGAGACGAGACCTTCCAGTGGAGCGCCAGAAGTCCAGGTCTGCCTGTCGACTGGCCTGAGCGCGAGCGTTGACTTGTATGCGCGTGAGAAGTCGATGCTAGGCATATTCGCACCTCACGAGGTAGAGGGTTCCATCGCCAGCCGCTTCTTGCAGGTATGCTTGCAGCTCTTGGCTGAAAGTGCCGAGGGTTACGGTGCTCCCCGAGAACGTGGCTGGCACCGTCCACTCGTTCGTGTAGCGGTCGTAGCTCGTGGAGAGCTTGACGCGGATGGAGGTGGGCGTCTCCGTGAGCGTGAACGTGTCGCCGCTCGTCGGCTGCGTGTCGCCCCAGTAGCCGATTGCCTGCTTGTCCAGCGGCTCCTGCTCCTGTATCTCCGCGTATGCGATTTCGGAGGTTGCGACCTTGAACTCCTCAGTGAGCGAGACGAAGTTGGCCGTGAAGGAAGCTGCGAGGGCTCCGCTCTGGTACGACTCGTCGAAGCCGTTGACGTCGACGTTCGCCTGCAACGCAAGGCCGTTGGGCAACCTCACGAACACGGGGCCTGCATGGTTCGCAAGGCTCCTGACGAGCGCCTGCTCGTCTGATGACTCGAAGCGCACGAGGTCGGTTGAGATCGATCCGTCGTGGTCGACTGCGGGGTTCCAGCCGCCGCCCACGTTCCCGTCCAGGTGCTTGCGGCGCTCGAAGTCCTTCGCCCACGACTCGTTGCGCACGAGGTTGTACGGAAGCTCCAAGTGCTGCTCGCCCCAGTCGAACCTGAGCTTGACGCACTTCATCTCGTAGTTGACGTCGCGCCAGGATATGTCCCCATCGGCTGTGCGCGTGCAAATCCTGTAGAGCAGCGGCCCCCTGCCGAAAGGCGCGTAGCGGTCAGATACCGAGCTTCCGAACGGGAGGTCGGTTGCTATTGCATATGCGCCGTCTGGAGTGACCCTGTAGAGGTCGAACACGTCGGTGTCGGCGACGTTGTCGGGCGCTGCTGGGGTGATGACGCACACCCTGTCGTCCTTGTAAGCCGTGACGGTCGACGCCTCCCCTGGCTGGTGCGCCTGGTGCGCCCAGCGAATCCTCGCCGTCGTGGTCTGCGTGTCGGATTTCAGGCCCGTCACCTGGTTCACGCCCGTGACCTCTATGTCGTAGAGCCCGACGTCGTAGATTTCGAGTCCAGTGGGCAGCGAGACCGCCGTGTAGTAGCCGTCTGACGCCTCTCCCCACTCGGGAGCTACATAGGCGTCGAACACGACGTCTCCTGGGAGCTGGTACAAGACGCCGTCTGGTTTCTGGACGGTGATGCCCCTCGAAACGACCCTCACCCTCAAGTAGTCGTCCCCCGTGTCGGACGAGCAGTAGATTCCCAACGGCTGCTCCATGATTACGGGCAGCTCGTCCTCTGCTCCCGTCGAGGGGATGACCGCGCCGATCACTGGAGCGTCGGCGAATCTCACCGTCTGCGGGTCAGACTCCGCCCACGAGCTGCCAGTTGTCATGGACACGACGAGGGTGGCTTCGTCCGTTGGAAGCATTGCGGACGGCACCGTGCAAGAACCGTATGCGTCGTCGCCAGATGCGACCGCCGTGCGGCTGTTGCCGTCCACGAGGTAGACCACCCATGCGGTCTGCGGGGCGTCCGATTGGAACGTCCACGTGAGGCCGACGTCGGAGCCCCTTGGCGCGAACGCTGGCGCTGAGAGCCTGACGTCCGTTGGGGGTGTTGCGGGGATGAACGGGAAGTTGTCGCTCTGGGCGGTGGCATAGGAGCCGTAGCTGACGGTCTCGCCGTCCTGCTCGAAGTACCACCTGGCCTTGATGTAGACCTTCTGGCCCTGCTCCACCCCGTAGATGGTGAAGTGCGCCGACTTGTCGTGGGAACCCTGGTTGGTCTCGTCCTCCCATGTCACCTGGGCGGTGTTCGGAAGCTCGGAGGACTCCCATGCGTCTTCGTGCTCCGACCAGGAGACCTCGATGCCAGTGGAGTCGACCGAGTTCGCCCACCCGAGGAGCATCTTGATTGCAGTAGCATCCTCGTTCGTGTCAAGCGACTCGATGAAGACGACGTCGTCGGTCGCCGTCTGCTCCCTGTAGAGCTGGATGCACTCGAACGGACGCGACTTCACGCAGTTGTCGTCGTAGAATATCTCGTTTTCCGTCACGACCCTGTACCACGTGCGCTTGTTGGTGCCAGACGGCCTTGCGGAAGCGACCGAATCGACGAACCCGTTAGACCACGTGGCCTGCTGGTACTCCTCGTCGATTTCCACCATGCCAGTAACGTCCGTCCAGTCGTAGTCGTCGGACATGACCTCGTCGGCGGTGAGGTCGGGGTCTGCGTTCTTGAGCCGTTGCAGCTTCGCCCTCGTGGTGCGCTTGTTCTCGTCGAGCGGCGTCTTGCAGCGCACGGTTATGATTCCCGTGGTGTTGTCGGTCGAGCTGAGGGAGATTCCAGTGATGACCGCCCTCTGCGGCCATGCGTACAGGAACACCGACGACGACTTCGGGCCGTCGCCCCAGATGCCCCTGTTGTAAGCCTCGAACGTGAAGCGGAGCCACTGGTTGTACCCGATCGAGAGGAACGATTGGTCGATTGCGAGCGAGTTCGTGTACTCCTCTCCGTCGTTCGGAACCACCCAGTTCGAGCTGATGGCCTTGCGCTTCGCGTAGCCCGAGTTCGGGAGGTTGTCCTGGCGGTAAAGGTTGTACACCGAGTCGTATATCTCGTTGGGGGTCTTGTCGTCGTCCGCCTTCGGGTTGGTGTAGCGGCGGTTCAGCTTGTAGCCGAGGGAGTAGTTGGCACCTTCCACGATGCCAGTCCACTCGGGGTCGGTGCTGTCGGGCCGCTCGAAGCGGTAGGTGAACACGGCGTCTGGGCCGCGCCCCGACGCCTGCCTGCTGTCGGGATCCCATCCGCCTACGCCAGAGTCGTTGCCGCCGTGCATCTTGACCTGAATCGACTTGCAATACTTGCCCTTGGCTACTGGGTGGAAGCGGTTGCGGTCGAACGGCTTCTCGTAGGACGTGGTCTGGTTGATGCCCTTGACCCAGTTGTAGTCGAAGCCCGTGTACTCAAGCAGTTTGCCGCCAGATGGGGGAAGCGTGCCAGCATCGGCCCACACCTGGCCAGACGTGGGCGTCCTGCCCTCGACCATGAAGTTTATGTTCGAGTCGAGCCATGTCGCATGGTCTGCGCGGTTCTCGTCGAACAGGTACGCGGGGTTCTTCCACTCGACCTTCATCTTGTCTACGCGGTGGCCGTTTACCTCGTCGGTTTCCCGCGTTGCGATGAGGTTCGACACCGTACCGCCGACTCGTTGTGTTGCAGCCATGCTATCCCTCCATCATCGCAGAAGTTCGGAGCGCGAATCCGAGGTCGCGCACTATCTTGTTGGCGTCGTCGCCAGCCTTGTAGTCGAGATTGATGTAGTAGTTGTTGTTCGTGCCGTGCCCCTGCATGTTCCTCGCGATCGCCTCTGCGATGGGCTCCATGTAGCGCGGGTTCGTGAGCGGCACGACAGCACCGCCCGTGCCCCAGTTGAGCACGGCCTCGGCACCAGCCTCGCCTACCCAGCCGTTGTTGGTCAGCGTCGGGCCTGTGGCTATGTAGCCCGCTGCGTGGCGCGGGATGTACGGGGAGCTGGCGATGCTGCCAGTTGCCGACCCGAGGCCGAAGGTGTTCGCCACGATGTCCACGGTCTTGCTGCGGATGTTGCTGATTGCGTTTGCGAGGTTCAGGACGTCCCACAGGCCGCCGACGTTCGCGTTGACGTCAACGGACTTGCCCTGGACGTTGCCGATCGCGGACGTGAGGTTGTTCGCTGACCTAGCCGAGTCGTCAGCCGTCCCGTTGTCCGTGACCTCGAAGCTCTTGCCCTCGATGCCGCCGATCTCGCCCTTCAAGCCGACCACCTTGCCCGTCTGGTCGTAGACGGTTCCCATGTCGTCGACCCAGTAGGTCTTGCCCTCGATCTGGATGGCGTTGAGACCTTCGATCTTCGCGGTCGAGAGGTCGAGCTCGATTCCCATTTCCTGCAAGCTGGTCATCATGGTCAGGATCGAGCCGTCCCATGTAGCCGCCATGTCGGCGATTCCGTCAGCGTGGGACTCCAGCTCGTCGTAGCTGACCCCCAGGCCGTCGAGGTTGTGCGCGAAGTCCGTGACGGACTTGCCGTTCGCCCAGAGCGTGGCTTGAACCTCGTCGTTGTCGGCCACCCACTTGACGCCAGCGCCAGCGTTCTCTAGCTGGGCTTCGGTCATGAGCTTCATGCCCTCCTCGTACTGGTTCATGGCTGACTTGGTCTCGTTCAACTTCTGCCTTGAGTTGTCGAGCTCCCTGTTCGCGCTCGCGAGGTTCTGCTCGTACTGCTTGATGGTGTCGGCGTCCAGCCCTGGCGTCTTGCGGGCTTCTTCGAGCTGCGCTTCGGCGTTGGCTACGTTCACCTCTGCGGCGGCGACCTTGTCCAGAGCGGTGCGGTAGTCACCCATCTTGGTCTCGTAGCCCTCCTTGAAGAACTCCGCCTTCGCAGCTTGGATCATCGACTGCGAGAGCCTGTCGAACGCGTCTGCGGAGAGCTCCGCGCCGTCTTTCATGAGGTGGAGTGCTCCCGTCTCGTCCTCGGTGAACGAGATGGCCGTGCCAGCCGCGGAGTTGTAGAGCTCCAACTGCGTCTTGAGGTTCGCCATGCTCTCGGCGCTGTGGTCCCCCGCGTTGTACGCGTCGAGGGCTTCCTTGAGCCCTTCGCCGTACTCCTCGATGAGCGCGGCGTTGCTGTAGGTCTTCTTGGCCGATTCCTGCAACATGCGGTTGTTCTCGGCCATCTTCGATACCATCTCGTCGTAGCTCTCGACAGCGCCCTTGATTGCGCTGCCCTGCTTCGACATTGCACCGCTCATGGCGGTCCCTATGATGTCTCCCGCGTTCTTGGACGCCTGCTCCGCCTCCCGCACCTTCCTGATGTAGTCGGATATGGCGGCTACGGCGAGCGTGATGCCAGCGACTATCGCCGCCGTCGCGAGCCCGTGCGCGAGCGACGTTCCGAGCGACTTGGCAGCTTGCCCGAGCGTCGCCATCTTCATCTTGAAACCGCCAGCGCCAGCGCCAGCTTCGGCGAATCCAGACTTCATGATTGCGAGCGCCTTACCCATCGCGCTCGATTCGAGCACGAACGCCTTGACGTTCTGCCCTGCGATGATCATGGTCGATACCATGGTCAGCAGCGGGCCTATCGCCGCCCCGAACCCCAGCGCCAGGACGGTCGCCGTCTTCTGGCCCTCCTCCATGTTGTCGAACGCGTTCATCGCCGCTTGAGCGAGGTCGGTGAATACGGCGATTATCGGGACTGCGCCTTCCGCGAGGGACGCCATCGCGTCCTTGCCGATGTTGGAGAGAATGGAGAGCTGGCCAGAGAAGCCTTCGGCCTTCTTCTGCGCCTCGCGTGCGGCGTCTCCCGCAGCGCCCCATGCGTCTGACTGGCCGTCCCATGCGTGCTGGGACATCTCCAGGTTGGTGTTGAGACCGCCGATGGTCTGCATCAGGCCGAGGATGGACTGCTTCTGGCGCTCGCCAGTTATGCCCATCTCCTCCAGGGTCGATACCGCGGAGCCGCCGTTCTGCTCGATGGCGTTCAGACCCTCGATGAACTTCTGGAACGCGACGATGGGCTTCTCCTCCCACGTCTGCGCGAACTCCTCGGCGCTCATGCCGACGTTCTCCGTGACGGCTCCGAACGCGTCGAGTGCTTCGCCGCCGTTCGCCACAGCCGACTCTATGTCGGACATGGTGTTGGCGATTGCGGTGCCAGCGGCCTCCGTCTTCATGCCAGTCGCAGCGATGCTCGAAGAGAGCGCAAGTATCTCTGGGACCGACATGCCTACGATTGTGCCCATCGAGCCGATGCGCGTCGCGATGTCGACTATCTGATCTTCGGTCGACGCGCCGTTGTTGCCCAGGCGCACGAGGGCGTCGGCGTAGTTGTCGTACTCGTCGGCGGTCATGTGGGTGATGTTGGCGAGCTTGCCGAGCGAGGATGCGGCTTCCTCGGTGTCGAGGTTCGTGGCCACGTCCAAGTTCGACACGGTCTCAGCGAACGCCTCCAAATCCTCCGTGAGCACGCCGAGCTCGCCGCCGATGGCCATGATGCTCAACATCTGCTCGGCGCTCGTAACGTGGGTCTTGGAGAAGTCGATTGCGGCCTGCTTCAAGTCGGCGAACTGCTGCTCGGTGCCGTTGACGGTCTTTCTCATGTCGCGGTACGCCTCGTCCATCTCCTGAGCAGCCGTGACCGTCCTCCACCCGAGCATGGTGATGGCTGGCGTGAGCGTCGAGTAGAGCGTCATGCCAGCGGACTTGATGGTAGAAGCGTTCAGGAAGCTCTTACCGCCGAGGCTCTGCATGTTCATACGCTTCTGCAACTGAGCGGCGTGGGACTCCGTCTCGGAGAGCTCCGACTGCAACTGCTGGAGCTCCGCGCACTCCTTGGCCGTCTCGAAGTCGGCGTCGAGCTTCTTGGCGCTCGCGCTGAGCTCCTTGACCTTTGCGTTCGCGTCGCTGACATCCGACCTGAGCTGCTTCAAATCCGCGTCGGGCACTTGCTGGTCTTCCAGGCGCTTTAGGGACTGGGCTAGAGCATCGGCCTTCCCCTTCGCTTCGGCGAGGTCGGCCTGCATCTTCTCCCACTTGTCGCCAGTCTCCTGGATGTACAGCGGGAGGTTCTTCTGCTCCGCGAGCACTCCCGACAAGCGGCCCTTGTAGGCTTCGACCTGCTGGGAAAGCTCCTTGGCCTTGTCCGTCGTGAGGTCGTACTCGCTCGACAGCGCCCTGAGACGCCCGACAGCCGCGGAGAGGTTGGACGGGTCCTCGCGCAGCGCGGCCTCGTACGCCCTCGCCTGCTTCGCGCAGTCGGACAGCGCGGCGTCCATGGTCTTGATCTTCTCGTGGGACTCGGACCATGCTATGTTCGAGTAGTTCGAGACGGTGCTCATCTCGCGCATCTTCGCGGCAATGCCCTCCGCTTCGGAGCGGATGCGCTGCATGTCCACGCCCATCTTCTTGTACTGCGCGGCCTTGTCGTAGGCTTCCTTGTCGCCGAGGGCTTCCTTGAACGTCTCGCGCATCAGGCGGTTGCTCTGAATCTGCTCGTCGGTGATTGCCCCGAGCCGCTTCATGTCGGAAAGCAGCTCGTCTATGTCCGCGACGCGGCCAGCGTCGGACAGGTCGAGCTTGATGCGGTCCACGTCCTTGTCGACGTCCTTGGTGATGATGCCCAGCTCGCGGAACTTCGCGATGATGGCTTCGATCTCGGGGCTGGCCTCGTCCAAGTTGAGCGCCTGCTTGATTGACGCCGTTCCCAGCTTCTCGAACTCGCGGTACATGGCCGCGAGCGACCTCGTGACGTCCTCGTAACGCTGGTCTGCGGTCTTAGCCGCCAGCTCCACGTTCTCGGTTGCCTTTGCGAGCTCCTTGACGGTGGTTGCGGCACCGCCGACCGTGACGGCCTGCTTGCCGAGCTCCTGGTAGCCGTTGCGCACCAGCTTCAACTTGGAGTAGAGTGCTTCCATGCGGTTCTCGGACAGCTTCACCCTCGTGTTGAGGTTCCCGAAGTCGCCTGGGTCGAACCGCATGGCGCGGGTTATCTGGCGAATCTGGCTCTCCAACGACGCGGCGGACTTGGTCGATGCTTTCAACGCCGAGTTGAGCTGGGAGGTGTCACCGCCAATGCGGATTGTCAGACCCTTGTACTCTGCCATGCCTACGGCACCTCCCAGTTAGAATGCGTTTATGTCGGCCTGCGTAGCGTCGCGCACGCCGCCCTCGTCCTTTTCCTGTCCCTCCGCCGCCGCCTGGACGTACCAGGCAGCTCTGGCGTAGGGCATCGTGGTCACGTCAGCCCTCGTGAACCCCAGTTTGAGCATCGTCAGCTCAGTCTTGCTGTACGCGAGCTTTCCGCCTTCTCCGAGGCTTCTCAAGCTCCCTGGCGAGTTCTTCGGTGGCCTGGGTGAGTGCTGGAAAGCAGGCATCTATCTCCTTGACGAGAAGGAGGTGCAGACGGTACATGTCGATGTCGTCCGCCGCGTGCGCCTTGCTCCACAGCTTGAACTCCCCGACCATCTTGTCGCCGTTGAGACCAGCCTCGCAGCCGCACTTGAGCATCGCCCAGAGTGCGCGTGCGTCGGCTTCCCAGTTTGCGGCGAGCAGCTTGCCGAGCGGCGTGCCCTCCTCGGCGTCGCCGTAGTCGGTCACGTCGTCCACGAGGGACTTGTGCGGGCTCGCGGGGTCGTTCTGGAAGGCTTGCTCGTAGATGGTCAGCGTGTGCAGCGAGCACAGCGCCGTCCATTCGTCCGTGGACTCGCCGAAGGCGAGCGGCCCCTTGTCTCGGGACTGCTCGCCCTCCGCGTTCTCATCCACATGCCTGAAATGGATGATCATGTAGGCTCCTTACGCGCCAGCGCCCACGATGTAGACGGCGTCGAACCAGTCTGCGAACTGCGTCGAGGTGGCCTGCTCGTTGGTCGCGCTGGCCTTGATGACGTTCTTGACCTCGCCGCCGATGGTGAGGTCGCGACCGATTGCGACGCCAGTGAGCTCGTCGGTGTCGGGGTCGACCGAGTCGGTCTTGGTGTTGCCAGTCTCGGTCGGGCGGTTGAACTTGACGTTGTAGAGAAGGCCGCGCTTCTTGACCTTCGAGCCGTCGAACTGCCACAGGAATGCGCAGCTCTTGGGCTCGGCGTCAGCGGCCTCGTACACGACGCCGTTGGAGTCGGCGGCGTAGCCGAGCAGGTCGATCTTGGCCTGGTCGCCAACGACGGCGATGGTCACGGAGACCTCGTAGCCCGTGTTGGACGAACCAGTCTCGTATGCGATGTTGTCGGCGTAGAACGTCCACGTGTTGCCCTGCGGCGTCAGCGTGAGCTGGGTCGCACCAGGCATCGCGACGGGCGTAGCGTACGTGCCAGCGGTCTGGCCCGTGCCTTCGGTGTAGAGCGCGTAATGCGCGTTGGAGATGCCGTAGCGTACTCCCTTGGAATCGCTCATGATTCCTCCTCCTTAGCGTAGGTGAAGTTGTATTGCTCTATGTGGCACATCTCGCTCTGGCTCCACGAGCCGACCTGCTCGACGGGGCCGAACGCTTCTTCCAGCGCGTCCCTCACGCTCGTTTCGAGCGCGGGGTCGGCCACCTTCTCGAACAGCTCGACGTGCATGCGCGGGAACCGAGCGAAGGTGCTGTCGTCGGCGCAGAACTCGCCGTTGTCATCCACGGAGTAGACGAAGAACGGCGGTGCTGGTGCCTTGCCGACTGGATATGCCTCGAAGCGCCCTGGGATGCCCAGGCCAGCGAGCACGGCGTATGTCTCGTCCATGTGGCTCATAGCCCAGCTCCTATCATCGCGGCGATGACCTTCTCGGTCATCTCGAACGCGTCGTCGGCTGCGGGGGCGATGTGCACCTGGGCACGTGTCCTGCCCCCGCCGATCTTGGCGTGTCCCTTCTCGATGAGGTGCGGCATGCCAGGTTTCGTCGAGTAGACGTGGCCTTGGACTTCCCCGCCGCTGCCCTCGACGCGGTATCGGATGGACTTGGAGTAGCCGCCCGTCTTGACTGGCGCGCCAGACTGCCATTCGTCCCTTCCGATCTCGCACCCAGCCTTGACCCCAGCTTCCAGGGCCTCGTCTGCGACGTGCTGGACGTCGTCGAGGATTGCTTGGAGGCTTGCCATGAATCGGTCGGCCATGTCAGTCGTTCCTCGCGTGCTCGGAGAGCGTCAGGACCGTGGATTCGAGACCCTGCATGCTCGATTGGTCTATGTCCAGCTCCGTCCCGTGGTAGACGGCCTGCGTGTACGGCCTCTCGTCGAACTCGATGGTCTTGACCTCCACGCGGGCTGCGATCTTCGGGCCGAGCTGCGCAGCCGTAGCCCAGGCGTCCAGCCCCGTGTACCACGGGTTGCAGAACACCTCGACGTCCACTGGCTCGCCCTCGTGCTCGATGCCGTACCCGTCCACGTAGGCGGCGGTGGTCACGTCGCGGAGGACGATGGTGTCGCTCCACCCCGCCACTATTCCGCCGCCTCGTAGTGGACGTTCTGCTTGCCGTTCAGCAGGCTCGTGACGATGCTTCGGTACGACGACAGGCAGGCGTTCCTCTCGGATGCCTCCACATCGCGCCCGTAGTTCGCCTTGCAGTAGTTGATGACCGCCGTTTTCACGATGGGCATGTAGTCGTCGTTCTCGGCGTCAGCGCCTTCTTCCAGGAACTCGGGCCTGATGCCCTTGTTCCCCATGTCGAAGAGCGCCGTCCCGATGTAGACCTCTATCTCGCCATCGGTCTTGCCAGTGGTCACTCGCAGGGCGGTTTTCACATCGTCGAGCAGGGACATGTCCTAGACCTCCTCGGCCTTCTTGACCGTGCGCTTCCGCGCAGCGGCCTTGGACGCACGCTTTTCGGGCGTCTCAGGCTGCTCCGCGAGACGTTCGACCAGCACGGCGTCGGCGGGCTGGGTGCCCTCCTCGAACTGGTAAGTGCGACCGTTGGACAGCTTGTAGATGCGCAGCATGGCTTATGCACCGACCGTGATGTTGATGAAGCCAGAGGGCTGGCGCACGCAGATGACCTCGCGGCACTCGGCGCGAAGGGTCATGAGGTTGCGCTGGAAGTCGTCGGTGTCCGTGTTGGTGGACTCGACGGTGACGCCCTCGGCCTTGCCGACCAGCGACGCGCAGCCCTTGAAGGAGCCGACAACGATGTGGTTCTCGGTCATGGCGGGGTTGACTGCTACGGGGATGCCCCACAGCGAGCGGGCCATCGGAGCGCGGAAGTAGCCGTCGCCGTAGTAGTCCTGGCCAGTGTTCTTGCCAACGTTGAGGACGTGCCAGAGGGCGGGCGTCATGATGATGCCGTCAGCGTCGAAGCCAGTGTCCTCGATGACGGTCATCATGGCGAGGTCGATGGCGTCGGCGATTGCTGCGGCGTCGGCGGCTGCGGTAGCCGTGCCCAGGCCGCTCGTGCCGAGCAGGTCGGCGATGACGGTGGACTGGCGCACGCGGTTCAGCTCGTTGAGCAGGCGTCCGTTGATGATGGATGCCAGCCAGCGGGCGTCGTCGATGAGTTCGTCGGATTCCTTGACGATGCCAGCGATCTTCTTGAGGGAGACCGTCTTGGGCTCGTTCGGGAAGTGCACCTGCGGCTTGACAGCGCCCTCTGCGGTGATGGCGGGAGCACCCTCCATCGCACCCTGCACGAAGTAGGTGATCGCGTTGCCCTCGATGACCTCGCGGGTGAACAGGTCGAGCACGTTGGTGCTCAGGGGCGGCACGATGGCGGTGCGGTCGTACTCGATGACCTGCGGTGCCATGTGCACGTCGGTTGCGGCACGCATCTCGTATGCGGGAGCTACCAGGTGGAAGCTCTTCTCATGGCCGCGTTCCTTGACGTACTCGGCGAAATGCTCGCCGAGGTTGGATGCACGTTCCATCTTTTCCTCCTTGACTTGAACCGTCTCGACGGGCTTGGCTGCGCCCGCGAGGACCTTCTCGATGTTGCGCTGCTCGATCTCGGCGAGCTTGCCACGGCGCTCGTCCTCGGCGTCGATGAAGCCGAGCTCTGCGTCGATGGCCTCTGCCTGCTCGACGGTGGCGTCCTCGGGAAGCTCCTTGGCGAGCCCGATGACCAGCGAGCGGCGCTGCTCGTACTCGTCCGCTCCGAGGGAGCGGTACGCGAGCGCGTCCATAGCGGTGAACTCCATGTGAGTTCTCCTTCCTCTTACTTGAACCTGATGGTCATTGCCTTGGCGCGCAGCGCAATCTCCTTGCGTCTGCGTTCCAACTCGCGCTTGGCCTGCTGCGCCTCCCGCAGCTTGCGCTCCTCGATCGCTCCGTCGATGACGCGCCTTGCGCTTATCTCCGTGTTCGGGTCAGCGGGGCGGCTGACTGCCGAGACATCGAATACCTTCTTGATGCGGCGGATGTGGAACGTCGTCGTCCTGTTCTCCAGGTCGTCCTCGGCGTCCTCCTCCGCGACTGTGAACGCCCAGCTCATGCGGTCAACCATCCCCGCCTTGATGTCCTCGTACATCTCGCCTGCGAGAGTTGTGCGGGACAGGTCGGCTGCGATGTACAGGCCGTGAAGCTGCGGCTCGATGTAGAGCGTTTCGTTGCGGTTGCGGGCGTACACCCTGCCCTCATGGTCGTAGAGGAAGATCACGTCGGACATGTCCGCGCCCTCCATGCACCCCTCGTGCATGACCTCCACGTACGTCCACCCGTCCGCAGGGTCTTCCCAGAGGACGTATGGGTCCTCGAACGTCGTGGCGTAGCCCTCGACGTACTTCGGGCTGTTGAATCGGTTGGCGTAACGCTGCTCACCCTCTTCGCTCTCCTCGACGTCGTCGAACACGGTGAGCGGCATCGCCATCATGCGGTACTCGCGTTCTTGTGGTTTGGCTGGCATTTCTGCCTCCTTGTCTCTGCTATCCCTCGTCCACGTCGTTCTCGTACTTGCCGTCGACGTCCTCGTAGATGTCGTCGTCGCCGCCGAGATCGAACATGGGGCTGTCCTCGATGTCGGAAGGTGGTAGCGCGGTGGCTAGGTTGCCGCCGCTCGTGTAGATGACGTTGCCCTGCATGTCGAGCACCATGTACTCGCCACGGTTCACGAACACGTCCCCGCCTGGGACCTTCGGAAGCCCGAGGATTTCACGGCCCTCGTTGATGGTCATGAGCCTGCGGTCGGTCATGTCGCGCACCATGTTCCTCTTGGACGCTGCGGACATGAACTGCATGCGGTTGGCGGTGAACGTGATTCGGTTGGTCAGCATGGCGCGGGTCGTGAACATCATCTTGTTCAGGCCTTCGGATAGCTGGATTGCCCAGGTCTCGATCTTGCCCTCGTAGAAGCTGTCCCAGATTTCCTCGGTGCAGTCGTTCTGGAGGATGCGCTTGTTGACGCCGAAGTAGTTGAACACGTGGTCGTCGATGCGCTGCATCTCGACCGAGTCGATGGTGTATGCGTTGTGGGCGACGGGGGTGACGGAGTCCCACGTCTGGTCGTACGTCAGCATCCCCGTGGAGTTCGACGGGCCGAGGTTCTGCTCCGCGAACCTCTGCTTCTTCAACTCCATGTCCTCCTCGTCGACCTGACCTACCATGCGCCCGATGAACATGATCTTCGAGCCGATGGCGATTGCCGTGCGCTCCGCGTCCGCCTGGGCGTTGAGCAGCGAGAGGGTGTCGGAGAGGTGGTTGGGCGTTCCGAACAGGTCGGAGACGTACTGGTACTTGGACAGCACGCACACGTCCTTCGCGGGGTATGCCAGCGGTTCTCCCACGGGCATGTTGAAGCGGAACCACAGCTCCCCCCCGACGTCCATCGCCTCCGCGTTCGTGCACTTGAGCGGCCAGAGCCCAGTCGTGCGCCCCTGCGGGTCGTGGAGTCGGATGACGAACGCCGTGCAGTCGACCTCGTAGATGGTCGCGAGTCGGTACAGGAAGCGGCTCCACGTCATGTGCTCGTTCGGCCACGTGCGGAAAATCTGCTCCACCTGCTGGATCGGGCCCTCGTAGTGGGGCTCCAGCTTGGAGCATGCGTTGGCAAAGGCGTGTACGCAGGAGCGCATGAGCTCCTGTTCGTACAGCGAGCCGTTCCAGCTAGTGTATGTGGGCGTGTACTCGGTGAAGGTCGAGAACGACCTGCCCTCGCGCTTCCTCCCCAACGCGCCCTTGATGGTCTGTATGAATCCCAAAGCGCCCCCGTCTGACGGTTTGCATGGTCTTTCAAGCTATACATACCCCCAAACGGGAACGGGTGTTCGCGGAAGTGTAAAGGGAAAATGGTTTTTCGTTTTGAGAAGCAGGAAAAACTGCCAGATTGGGCGGCTCTACCCCTTCCAGGTGCTCGTCACCATCTGGATGTAGTCGTCGTAGAAGTCCAGGAGGGTCACGTAGGCGTCCAGTTCAGCCATGAAGCCGTCGATTCGGTTGGCAGCGTTGTTGTTACGTTTGTCGGGCTGGACGTTCTGGTTAATATCCGTCCGAATTTGCACGTTCATTCGGCACCAGCGGTTGACGGGGTTGGCGTTGTCGACGATCCTGCCCCTCGCGTAGTCCGCTTTCAGGCGCTTCATGGGGTCGGAGAGCGTCTGCGGCCCCTGTCGGACCTTGCGGCACCTGCTCTCCCCCACGAACAGCTCCAGGTTCTTTACGGTGGAATCGTCCATGTGCCACGGGTCGAACCCGCACGCGAAGCAGTACAACTTCTCCTTCTTTAGCTCCTGCAACCATTCCAGGAACACCGACTTCGGTATGTGGTTCCCAGGCACCACCCTGAGAAGCCCCTGGGACTCCCACAGCCTGTACGGTACGGCGTCGCGCTCCTTTGTCATGCCAGCTTCCTCCCTCGGTAGGAGCTGGTCCTCTGGAATCCAGTACATCGAGCGTTCGTAGATGGTGTCGTCCACCAGCGTGCCGTCCTCGTAACGCTCGCCCCTCATGAATAGGAACTGGGCTGCGGACAGGTCGATGGAGTCGGACGCGTCGAAGCCAGCTATGCCGTACTTCAAGCCCAGCGTGGACATGTCCACCTTCCTGTCCGACCCGCACTCTGAGTAGGTAAGCCATGATGTGGACTGGTTCTGGGGGATGTTGAAGTGCTTCACCAGGACGGCGGGCCTCTGGGCTGCATCGCTCTTGGCCTTCTCGACGAGCGGTTCGAGCTTGTCCAGGGGCTTCACGTTCCCGAGCCCAGGGTTGCTCTTGATCCACGTCTCGGGCCTAAGCCACTCCTCCTGGTCGTCCTGCTCGTACACGACGGGCAGGAAGCGGTCGTCGTCGACCTCCCCGTCGAGCACCTTCCTCGCGTACTCGTACTGGGAGTCGCCGATGGAGTTGCGCACGAAGTTCGAGGTCGTGAGCTCCCACATCATCGGCTGGGAGCGTGTGAGGGCAAGGCGCATCTGGTCGTACGGCCCGCGGTCGTCCCACGCTGCTATCTCGTCGGCCACTACCAGGTGCGGGTTCGGGCCGTCGAGGGACTTGGGACTGCCAGAGAGGGTGACGACGTAGCCGTTGGTCTTGTCGCAGATGATGCCCTGCTTCTTGCGGTCCTTGACCTCGCCAGTCCTCTCCCACTTGGCGAGGGACGGGGACTGCCTCCTCATTGTGTCCACGCCGCCGTAGCAGAGGCCAGCCTGCGACTCCGACGATGCGATGACGTAGCACTCTGGCTTGCCCTCGCCGTCCGAGGTCATCATGTAGTGCGTGATGGCGGCGATGAGCGAGGTCTTGCCGTTCTTCTTCGCGACCCACCACAGCACCTCGTTGAACTGGCGTATGCCCTCGTCGTCTACGAACCCGTAGGCCGTCTCGATCACGAACTTCTCGTACGGCTCGAGGATCATCGGCTTGCCGTACTTGCGCCCAGAGGGTACGCAGCAGAACTGCTCGATGAACCTCACTGGCCTCCTGGCGCGTTCCCTGTCGTAGCGCCAGGTCTTGTAGCCCTCCTCGAAGCGCGGTTTCAGCATCTCGCAGAGCTGCACGAGCTTCCTGCACGCGACTATCTTGCCGTCGAGGACATCGTCGACGTATATCTCAGCAGTAGTCCTATCTTCCACGGATGGGTTCCTTGCGGAGAATGACGGCCTCGTTGCCGCGGGTGGCTGGCTGGCTGGTGAAGGTGCCCTCGTCGTGGTCTGGGTAGAGGGCGTGCGATACGTCTGACGTGTGGTGGCACGCGGGCGCGTCCCAGTCCAGGCAGCTAGGCTTGCCGCACTCCCTCTTGCCGTCGCAGACGTAGAACAAGACGGTCGGAATGTCGAACATCTCGATGGCTTCGGCCTGGGAAATGGACGGACTCATGGCTGTCCCTACGCGTTGAAAGCAGCCAGCGGGTCGGTCTCCTCCTTGGGCTTCTCCGCCCCGAGCGCCTTCAACTGCTGCAACGTGATCCCAGCGGTTTGCAGGTACGCCTTGTAGCTGCCCTGCATCGGGTTCTGCTTCTTCCCGTGCAGGCCGTCCACCATGATGCCCTGCACGTCGAGGATGCGCCTGCACTCCTCGGCTCGGTCGTACGACCAGCACATGTTGCAGACGAGCTCCGCGATGAGCGGGTCGTCGCAGTCGTACTTGCCGCTCGCCACGACCGCCTTGTATCGTTCGGTCTCCTTGATCGCGTCGATGCTGTAGGTGTCCTTAGCCATTGGTCTCCTATCTAGTCTTCCATAGCCTGTCCTTGACGGATTGCGGGCACTTGCTCGTCTCGTTCATGTCCCGTATGGTTTTCGACAAGTCGGGCTTCGGCTCGTCGGTCAGCTCCCACTTGTACCCGTCGCCACGGTTCACGCACACGAGGCCGTAATCCTCGTTGCCGTCGAGGAACAGGTTGAGCATCATCACGCACGCGGCGGCGCTCTCAAGTGTGACTGTCGGTCTGACCTCGACCTCGATGCTCCCGATTCCAGCCATCATTCCTCCTCCATGTGCGGCATCCCTTGTTCGTCGAACCAGACTCCGCGCCTGCTCTTGGGCGGCGGCTTGACGTACGTTCCAAGGTCTCCGTGTCGGGACTCGTGGCAGTCGTGGCACAGCCCGACGAGGTAGCCCACTCCGAACGCTATCCTCGGGTCGTCGTGGTTCTCGGGGGTCAGCGGCTCGGAATGGTGCACTTCCATGATGGACTTGCGCTCGAACTTGGTCCCGTGGAGCAGGAGCGGCCTGCCGCAGTCCGCGCACATGCCGTGCTGCCTCTCGTAGACCAGTTTGCGCAGCGGCTCCCATCCGTCGTGCCCGTAGACCGCCCTTTGCCAAGATTCCATGTTGTGATACGACATGTATCTCCTATTTCATCTGGCATTTCTTTCCCGTAGTATAACCCAAGATTGACAAAAAACCGCTTTTTCAAAGTTTCGCCGCACTAAAAAACACC
>JAEIGA010000639.1_pt1 | contig 51852 bp, 81 predicted proteins | sample 9270691 | NCBI WGS metagenome assembly JAEIGA01 (sample SAMN17057246, study PRJNA624740) | gut metagenome | biome: biome; isolation source: fecal sample | host: Bos grunniens | place: China: Xizang | collected 2019 | reverse complement strand
CATAGCCAGATCTCCTTTGTAGCTAGGGGCTTTTCTTTACCTCCTTTCATTTGCCCCTAGTAATATGCGGACGTAGTTCAATGGTAGAGCGTCAGCCTTCCAAGCTGATTGTTGCGAGTTCGAGTCTCGTCGTTCGCTCCAGCGAAGTTGCGATTAAATTGGTGCGAGAAAGGGCTAAAGCTCTTACTCAAGATTAGCGAGGTCGGCCGAAAGGCCCACTATTCGTTTGTCAGCGAGGTTCGTGGTTTGCAAGACATCTCCGGAATGTTGCATCAGCCACTATAAATTTGTTAGTAGCCTATTTAACCTATAGCGTGGGCAATAATCACCTCCATTGCTCACGCACCATGGCAAAAATGCATGGCGCATAGCGTGTTCGCTACCCAGTTCGAATCTGGACTTTGCCAAATACCACTTGTGGGCGAGGGTAATGACTCGTAAAACAATTACAAGCGAAGCGTTATCTTCTAAAACTGACTTGGTTCTTCCGGCCAACGGAGACGTCCGAATGTGGAAAATAGCCTGTGATGGCTTGCGCAATAGTGGTGTAACAGACCACGCATAAGACATTCTTGATCATATGTCGGGCCTCGACGAGGATTAGAGTCGGCGCAAATCTTATTGGAAAAAGAACAATAAGCAGTTGATATGAGAGCGGATGGCCTAGCTAACCGTCAACTCAATCAAACGGCAAGGAGTGTTGCCCTTGTGAATATAAACACGGTTCCTTAGTTCCCGGTAAAGAAAAACTATGGATATATCATATTGCAGTTTGCCGGAGTGCTGCATCGTGTTTTACTTTTTGTAAGCATGAAAACAAAACCGGCTACCCTGTGGAGGGGTGTCCGAGCGGTTTAAGGAGGCGGTCTTGAAAACCGTTGGGTGGGCAACTGCCCCGTGGGTTCGAATCCCACCCCTTCCGTTATATGTAACTCTGCAGGTTACCACGTTTGGTTTAGCCATCTGTACGATACGGAGAAAGACGAAGGCTGTTTGCATACTAGAGTCAGAAAGTCGTATATTCAACATTTACTAAATGATTTAGACGGTACAGCTAATGCAAGCCGTCACGAGAATTGGCTGTAATCTTTGTGGTTACAGCCTTTTTTCGTAGAAGGGGGTTAAAATGAAACCTATTGAATATATAAAATCCGGATGTATTGTCCAGACAAGAGGCGGAGAATATTGGATTGCAGTAAAAGACGAGTTTGGTAAGATACTATTCTTAAACAAAGAAGGCTGGTTGGAGTTGGGCGATTACGATGAAAATTTAATCGACATAACGAATGACTGGCAGGCCGTGTCTGAATATGACATAACTGCAATTTACGAAAAGACTTTTTTTAACGGATCTCCTTATATTGACTTTTTCAATAACAGGATTGACAAAATGCTTAATAAGCTAAAACTCACTTGGAAAGATGAAAGTGGAAGTATTGGAGTTCGCTTATGTGCAGTTATTTTATATGATGACGAATCTAATTCTGAACGTTTGTATGAGCTGCCATATGAAGAAGGTATTGGCTATAAGTATGATTATTTGAAAAACGCACCTGTTATTGTAGAAGACGAGTCTGGTACAAAACGTGGAATTGTAACATGGACGAAAGTGGTAGAAAATAGAAGAGAATATAATGTATTGTTAGAAGATTACGATGCAAAACTTCCACTTGGTCGTGTGTTGGAATATGTAAATCCAATTAAGTGGGGTGTTTAAGTGTACAGTATAAGAGATTTAATTTGCGACATGGGATTTGAAGATTCTGTTGTATTTGATAATCCGGAATTTGATTGCGCAATTATAGGTATAACAAGTGACGGCAATGTTGTATACCATTACGACATGATGGTATCGCACCTTATGGAAATTGATAATATGACAAATGAAGAAGCTGTTGAATTTATTGATTACAACACTCTTAGAGCAATTCCGTATGCAGGTGGATTTGCGCCAGTTGTAATGTATCCAATAGATTTGGGAGCGTGGCAATCATGGATATAAAGACATTATTAATTGTTTTATTTTTAATGGCACTTACAACTGCTTTATGTCTATGTGTTGCATTGATTGCATTCGCAATAGAAGACAGTAAGCGTTTTATTTACGGAATTGGTGTACTTGTATTAGAAGGTTTGTTGTTTTTAATGAACAATGTTGTTAAAGCATTTGAAGCTCTGTAAAGGAAGGATATTATGAAGATTCAAAGTTTGAGTGTGGTAGTTCCAAACGCTGCCTGTGTAAACGATTGTAAGTTTTGCGTGTCTAAAATGCATAAAGATAATTTTAAAAATCAAATGGACGACAATCTGCCATTCTTTGATTTGTATTTAAAAGATTACATTAAACGCCTTGAATTTGCCAGAGATAACGGTTGTAACACGATTATGCTTACCGGCAATTCGGAGCCGCAGCAAAACAGAAAATTCCTAACTTACTTTGGTATGATGATGCAAATGATGGATAATCCATTTAGATGGATTGAAATGCAAACAACCGGCGTAATGTTAGACAAAAATTATTTACGTTTTCTGCGAAATCATGTGGGTGTCAATTTAATATCATTGTCTGTAAGTTCGTTTTATGATGACAAAAATATGGATATTATTGGAGTTAAGCCGGCATTAAAGTTTAAATTGAAAGAACTGTGTCAATTAATCAAAGAGTATGATTTTTCATTAAGATTGAGCCTTAACTTGAATAGAGAATTTAATGAATTTCCAGAAGATGTGCTTAGTTATTCTCGTACTCTTGGTGCAGATCAAGTTACGCTGAGAGTTTTGTACACGTCAGAAAATGAAACGGAGCAGGACAAGTGGATTAATGACAATAGAATCGGACCGCTATATGCGCAAGAATACTATCGTTATGTAAAAGACAATGGTAAGGTTTTAGGCGTACTTCCATACGGACAAACCAGATATTCACTAAAGGGTATGTCTGTTGTAATTGATGATGATTGTATGGCAAAAGCACGTGATGATGAGCCATCTGAAAATTACAAGTATTTAGTTCTGCAACCAAACTGCAAACTGTATAGTCAGTGGGATGATGTTGCAAGTTTGATATTTTAAAGGATGTTTGAAGAATGTCTATTGACATAAAGAAATTAAGGGAAAAAGCATTTGAATACTTAGATTGCGTTACAAATAAAAAATTAATTAGTGATTTGCTTGAATGCGGCTTGAAGCTAGAACCAATAAACTACGGTTACTGGGAAGAGTTCGATTGTGATTATGGCGGAATACCAGATGTTGGTTATTATTGTTCTGAGTGCGGCCATGCAGAAATGGCAAAATATCCGTATTGTAATTGCGGAGCAAAAATGGAGAATTTCGATGAACGAATATATAAACGTAACAAAACTGATTAAAAAATGGGAAGCATTACTTCTTAAAATGATTCCGGATGAGGACGGAAGGCATTCTGTTTCTTTGGAAAAGGTAATTGAAATGTTAAAAAAAGAACCACGTGCAAACGTTGTAGAAGTGGAAGAAGATTCGTTGAATGTAACGGATACAATATGGGAGATGGCATAAAATGGGCGATTGTAGTAAAACAGAAATATTTTTTGCCGAGTGGGAAAGAATGTGTGTTGAAGCAGATTTTCGAGGAACATGTTTACTGGTACAAAAAGGTATAGCAGTTGGATGCGCACACTGTGAAGAATATGTGCGAAGAAATGCAGATAAAGCAATCGAAATCGTGCAGGAATGGAGCGACAGCCATCCAGTGAAAACACGATTGAGCGTGTTTTTAGAAGTATTTCCATATGCAAAACGCAACCCAGAAAATATACCAACTATTTGCGCAGAAGAAATTTTTCCTCTTGTTTGTGGTTGTGAAAGACATTGTAGATACGAACAGTGCGTTGATTGCTGGAACACACCTGTTGAGGAGAGTGAAAACAATGGATAGAGAAGTTTTATTCCGTGGCAAGCGTATAGATAATGGCGAATGGGTAGAGGGATTCCTGTTCCCATATCGTGCTGGACAAGTTGGTATTGGACGACTGGGAATGAATACAAGAATTACCCATCCAGACGGAAGTTTTGGTGAATGGGACTTTATCAATTTGTATGATTTGTTTTGCCCAAAAGTTTTCGCAGAAACGGTAGGACAATACACAGGCTTAATTGATAAGAACGGCACAATGATTTTTGAGGGTGATGTATTGCGCTTGGATAAAGAAGAATACATTGTGAGATTTGGAATTGCTGGGTTTGAATTATTAAGAAAATGCGTATCTACGCCAATTAGCGCATGGTATGGAACAGATGTTATTGGTGATGATAGCACACTTTTCGAGGTTATTGGTAATATTCATGACCAGGGGGTGTAGACATGAGAGAAATCTTATTCCGTGGAAAACGGACAGATAATGGCGAGTGGGTGTATGGGGCTTATTGTAAACACGATACTGTCAAAATTTGTTTTTCGACGGACGATGCAAAGACCAAACATCTTATTATTGTAGATGGTTTTTGCGATTGGGGTTTTGAGCCGCCATTAGCTGGTTACGAAGTCATACCAAAAACAGTAGGTCAGTTCACCGGCTTGCTGGACAAGAACGGTACAAAGATTTTTGAGGGCGATATTGTGAAAGGGAGGCACTGGACACAAAAATTAGATGGTGGACCAGATAAGTTTCACGAGTGGCGTGTTGATTGGAGCGAAAAAAGCGGTTTGATAGTATTTAAGGATTCCCCAACATCTACAGCAAGATTGTCAATCCATGATTTTTTGGATTTTGACGAGGTTGAGGTTATCGGCAATATCCATGAGCAGGGGGTGCAGTGATATGACAAGGTTAATAGATGCTGATGCACTGATTGTAGATTTACAGCATAGATGTTCAAATAAAACTTTTTACAAGCAGGTTAAAGAGAGCTTAATTGATTGTGCTCCAACAATAGATGCAGTGGAAGTTATCAGATGCAAAGAATGCGTTTGGAGCAGAGAAAAAGACGAAAACGAGCAAAGATACCTTGTTGAAGGTGTGCTGATTTGTACGAACAGTGAAGCGGTTGACAGTGGATGGAATCCAGTTTTTTCGTCACATTTCTGCTCATATGGCGAGCGTAGGGGGTGATTGATCATGTGGGTATGGTTTTATTCAAAAAGTGAGCATGAATATTTAAGAATTACCTATGTGTGTTAGGGATGGTGATTGATTATGAACTCTTTTTATAAAGATTTTTATAAAGATTTGCCAAAAGGAAGATGTAATCCTTGTGAATTTTCAAAGATGATAGTGGCTACTGGTGGATATTGCTTTCTAGGGTGTTGTTATCCGCCGTACAAAGGAAAACGAGTTGCTGAAATAAAGGATTGTCCAAAGGTTAAGGATGGTGATTGATTATGGAAAATAAATTAAAATCCGAAACGCTTGAAATAATCAACCGTTTATTAAAACAAAACCTAACAGATTGGGAAGATAGATTGCTACGTGTAATTAAATGCGGCAATGATGAACTTATACCTACTTATGTAGAAGATTATCGGAAGGTAAATTCTGCGTATGAAAATTTTGAAGATTGGTGGGATGAATACGTTCGTGAAAATGGGGAGGATAATTAAACATGCGATTAATTGATGCTGATGCATTAGAGAAAAATTTATCAAATGATTTACCGTACAAATCTAGCGTGAAAAGGGTGTTGATACAAGCACCGACGGTAGAAGCAGAACCAGTACGGCATGGAAAGTGGATTCCTGTTATTGATGAGCCGACAGCTTTACGACATCATGCAATGCTCGTAGGTTATAAGTGTTCATTATGTGGAAGATACGAGGAAAAAGAAGAACCGTATTGTCATTGCGGTGCAAAGATGAAAGGGGTGCAGTAATGCGCTTGATAGATGCTGATGCGTTATATGAAGAAACAAAGGAATATTGTGAAAAGTACAAAATTACAAATTGGACAAGCGATGATGTTCTAGAATGGATTGTTGGTACATCAACAGTAGATGCAGAACCAGTACGGCATGGACATAACGAAAATCAAGAATATCATGAAGTGGACGAGTTCAGATGTTCTGAGTGTGGATTGCATCTGGAAGATTGGACTAGATATGTTTACGATGAAGATTCCGATGAAAAATATGCTCAAGAATATGTATTCAAGCGTTGCCCAGAGTGTGGTGCAGTGATATGACAAGGTTAATAGATGCTGATGCGTTACAACGCAAAATATGTGGTGCAAAATGCGGTTGTGAATACGAAGATTGTGGAAACGAGGGAGATTGTGAGTTTGCTCATTTTATTTTCTGGGCATCAACTGTAGATGCAAAACCAGTGGTGTATTGTAAGGAGTGTGTACGCAGGTATGACATCACCTGTCCAATGCATTATGAAGAACATGTATCGCATTGGACAGGTGATGGTTATTTGGAAAGTGACATTGTGGAATATGACAATACGATTGACATGGGTTTTTGCCATTTGTGTTGTAATGGGTGTGATTGATTATGGATAATAAAGAAGCAGAATTTCGTTGTCAAATTGCTTATGAACAATTAAGCAAAGTCTTTAATAGTTTGATTCAATTTAAGAAAATTGAAGATGCAGAAGAATTGCAAGAAATTATGCGACAATTGGTTATTTATTCAGAGAGGTTTCATCGTTAGGGGTGATTGATTATGACAATGTACAAAGTTTTGTTTAGTGGATATGCGTTAGTAGAAGCTGATAGTGAAGAAGAAGCGGAAGAACTGTTCTATGATGATGAATGGGGAATTATCGAAACAGAAATCGACAATATATTAGACTGTGGTGATTGATTATGACTAAAAAATGTTTCCACCTAATTGGTGTCCATTCAAACATCCGTGCTCTAAATGTGATAAGTATTTGCCGCAATGCACTTGCCCGTACAACAGAAAGAGGGTGTAAATATGGAAAATTTATATTTGGTTATAAGAAAAAAAGGAAATGTAGTAGTTTCCATTATGTATAACAGACTTGACAAAACGTACCATTTTGTGAATTTGACTAAAGGGCATATTTGCGAATGCGGATTTGAAACAATTTTTGAAGCCGTTGGAGATATGGAAAGCAAAAAAGCAAACGGTGAAATCATTGATTTTCTCAGAATTACACACTGGATGCCACTACCGGAGCCACCAGAGGGAGAGTGAAAGTATGCAGGAAATACTAGATAATTTGAAAGCATTTCATAAAGCTGGAATGGATGAATATGAAGATACAAAGTATGTCGCACTTGTATTAGGCAAGCATAAAGCATTACAGGACGTTTGGGAATCTTTTGATAAAACATTTTGTGCTGCGGAAAAGGCTGTGGAAAAGCAAATACCGAAAAATCCGTGGTTTGATGTAGAAGATTGGTGTTGTCCTGTATGTGGCGTAGCACTTGACGAGAGTACAAAGGATAACCATTGCTATTATTGCGGACAGGCTATTTTGTGGGAGAGTGATTGATTATGGCTATATTAGCTATCAAAGTATTATTGGTTTCACTAGCATTATTTTCATTCGCTGCATTTTTGTGTTGGCACATGGCTAATTTTCGTGGGAAGTGGTAGTAATGGATAATTGTAAACATATGAAAATCATTGTTTGTGATGATGATGTGTTTGGTCATCCAGATTTCGAATATTATTGTGAAATTCTTAAAAGAAAATTAAATACTATTTTCCATTGTTGTCCAGAAAAATGTAAAGATTATAAATGGAATGGAGATGTGTGGTATTTATGATTGATAAATTTGTTTTTGGAAGTTTGGAAGAAGTTTCAGATTGGATTAAACGACTTAGTCCAATACCGGAAGATAAAATATATATTGATTATACAAACAATCGCTTCTATTGTGTAATTAAAACAAAGCGTATATAAATTGATTGGGGGGGTGGTTGATGATGGCAAAAAAGAAAGTAGAAGAACCAGCAAGAAAACGTTCTGAAATTATCGGAGATTTTCTGAAACTGTTAGAGGAATGCACGGCAAAATATCAATTTAATTATGATGAAGTTCATGATAAAGAATTACTAGCGACGGACATTGAACACAAATTAGAAATACAGGATCTTAATTATCATCAGTTTGCGAATCTTGCAAAATCATTAAAGCAGTGTCAAAAAGAACGTCGTGTATATAAAGATGAAGTAGAAGAATTAGAGCCATTGAAGAATTGGATGGCCGAAAATAAAAATATGTTCAATTCCATCACCAAATTAAAGGGTGAGGTTAAAAAAGTAGAAGATAAACATGCAAACCGTGGATATATGCCACGTATCATGACTATGGAAGAATGGAGTGGTAATTGATTATGAAAAAAGAATGGACAAGTTTAAGCGGATGCATAAAAAAAGAGGGCATTTCAAACGAACAGAAGTTTATCGTAATGGCCTTTCGACCAGAAGACAGACTGTATGCAAAGGGTATTTCTGATCAAGAATTGATTGAAAAACTGGTAGAAGGAATTTATGTTACTGCAAAACAACAGGTAAACCCAAGAAATGCGATTCGTGGCGTAATTCACGCATTGGAAATGTTAGAACGTGATATTGATGCCTAGAGAATTTAAGTGTATTGTTGGAGACCAGCAAGGGTGTATGACATGCAAACACTTTGGGTCATATAGAAACACAGAATACTATGAAAATTGCATAGATTGCACAGCGCATGAAGAAGAATGTCCACTAGAAAACATAACTTCGAGCTGTGGCTCTGGATGTAACTGGGAGGCTAAAAAATGGAACTTAGCTCAATAAAATGCCCAATATGTGGCGGAGATGCGCATTTTGATTGCCGAGAAGATTCAGATGAAAATATCGAAGCTGCTTGGTGGGTGCATACTTGCCAAGGAAAATACGAAATTATGTCAAAGGTATTTGATGGCATTAACGCAGTGGAACAAAACTGGGTTAAATATTGCGAAATGATTAAAAATGAATTATTTGATAGATACGCAAGTGGATATCAACAAGGTAAGTTCGATACAGAAATGGATTTCACGTATGGCGGTTTATCAACTTACGAATCAATTGTTCTTTGTGGAGAATGTTTGTGGTTCGAAACAAGCGGCGTAATAGGTTTTGGAAAATGCAAAAATCCAAATGGAATTAAAACAAGATGTAGCAAAACATTTTATTGCAAATACGGAGAGAGGACTGTAGATGAATAATAATATTAAAACAAATTTAGAACATTATAAATATGAAATTATTGCAAGATCGATGACGAACGTAAGTAAATGTAGCTTTTTAAAAGAAAATGTTTTAAAAGTAAACACTTGTAGTGTAATTTCTTGTCATGAATGCACTAAAAAAGTTGAAGAATGGCTGCAACAACCATACGAAGAACCAGTAGTTGAAATTGATTGGAGTAAAGTTTCAGTTGATACTCCTGTGTTTGTGTGGACGGATGACATAGACGTTGTTCATGTTCCTAGATATTTCTCAAATTATGACGAAAATGCAGAGAGAAAATTTGGATGTTTTCCAGACGGTCAGACTTCATTTTCGACATCTGTACTAACAAATACTTATTGGAGATACTGTAAATTAGCTCGTCAAGAAGACATAGAGAAATATAGAAAGTAGGATTTAGTATGGACAATATTGAAAAGATGAAACGAGTTAACGATTTATTTAACCAGATGGCTGAATTATTAGGTTATTTAACTGGTGAAGGCGTTTTTACAAAGCAAATGGGCTTAGAAATGCTGATGAACAATTTTAAAATTCAGACAAAATGGATGAACGAAAACTTCACGAAAGAAGAAATTAGTCAATTTGCTAAAGAGGTGAAAGTTAATTTATGATGTTAGATACAACTGTAGAAAAATATTATGTTGATGACAATGCATATCCATTTAGCTTAGAAGATTATCCAGTTATCGACCCAGAGCGTGGTATTGACATGAGGGAAACTTATGAGCTGGACCATACATTGCTGGTGTGGTTTTACAAAAGACTTCGTGAATATTTAAAACAAGACGTTGTTGACTTAGAATTCCATAAGTTCAACATTGACGGAGAAGAGCTTACTGAAAAACAGTGTATTGATCGTATGATGAGTGATATTATGACATATCTGTATGACTTTACTGACTTTATTAGTGAAGAAGAATTTTTAGCTCTAGGAGATGAGGAACTTAATGACAAAGTCAAAAAACAAAACAATGACAAAATTTTCGCTGCAAGAGACTTTGGCAAGGTTCTCGGAGAAGTATTGCCGGTATTGTGGTGGTAACCCATTCACCGTTGAAAATAGAAAATTAAAAGACAAGTCGTATAATTTTTTAGTAAGAATTGTCACTCTGATATTTCTTTGGTTTATGATTGCACTAATGTTTAACTGCTATATTACAATAGCTGCTACGATGTTTTGTATTTACGCAACATTAAAAGAAATAGAACTTCGATACAAATGGAAAATTATATTCAATGAATACTACAAAGCCCTGGACAAAATAGCACTGGTTTCTGGCCATACGTTTGATAACAAACTGCAATATTTCCACTACTTATACAGCTATTTGAATTCAAACTTAACAAAATGGTATGACGGAAGAAAATTCGAATATTTTTATATTGACGAGTGTTTCTTTGAAAGAGTAGAAGTTTACAACAATATATCAAAGCAGTTTGCAGATAGTGGAAGCGTAAGTGCAGAAGAATACTTAAAATTAACAAAAATGCTAAACGACGAAGCAAAGGAATATTATGAAAACATGATATTTGTTCAAACAAAACGAAACGATAGGGTGTTGTCTGAAATGTTAAGAAAGTTAGAGGGATAACATGATAACTTTATGGTTTGACGACTATGACGGTCCGAAGAATCTCGGAGAATTTGGTGATGTCCATGTTGCATGGAAGTACATGGTTTATTATCTGAAAAATTACGGAAACTTAAACCACGATCCATATTATTACAACGTACATCAATACACAAGTAATAAAACCGGAGAATATGGTATTAATATTGATTACGGAAGTCATACAAGATTTTTCAGAATGGTTAATGCAAAAATATCTGACTTTAATACATTTGATTGTTATGCGTATGACGTGATTGAGGAGGATTAATGTGAACAAAGAAAAAACTTTGAGTGAGGTTATTAGAACTCACCAAACAAAAGAAGAAGTTGACTTATTTAATAAAAAATTCAACAAGAAAATTAAATCAACAAAAGACGAGATTTTTGAAAAATGTTTGGCAGAAGCAGAGAATGGAAAAGAATCTGTATCAATTTCTACATTAGATATGGACATGGTTACTTACCAAGTAATTAAATCTTGGCTGAAAAAAGAAGGCTTCTACGTAACAGAAGAAAAAACATTTAAAAGCGAAGGTTTAGACGACATTATTACATCTATTAATGTAAGCTGGGCGAAAGTTAAAACCTATTACAACGTTCCTTGGTGTGATAATAGCTTACGAGGAATTAGTGTATTAGACACTAATAAGACTCTTAGTTCTGCAATCAGCATTTCATCAAGCGATCTTAATTGCACTACGGCCACATTAAGTACTGTATTGGCAGACAAGGTTGAAAGTGCGGTAACAAATGCAGCGGAGTTAGAAGGTGTTGCGGTATTATAATGTTATCAGAAAAACAAAAAACATGCCCGGTATGTGGGAACTCACAGAAAATAATGGGCCAAGAATCAACTGCATATGATCACAGATTTAAGACAGTGTATTACATGAAGTTATTTTGTCGAAATTGTACGACAACTTGGAGTTCTGATTATTATTACAAAGACACTATTAAGGAACCAAGTTGGCTTATGAAAATCATGTTGGCCCTGTTTGGTAAAAAAGAAATAAGAGAAGAGGAAGTCGAAAATTGAGTATTGAACATTGTGGGTTTATTGTAGTAATTAAAGACATTAAACCTCATCCTAACGCAGACAGATTGGAACTGTGTTATGTATTTGGAAATCAAGTTGTTGTCAACAAAGACGTTTTGAAAGTCGGAGATTTGGCATTCTACGTTCCGTCTGATATGCAGCTTGGAGAAGAATTTTGTAAAGAAAACAATTTACTGCGTACAGACGGTGGGTATTTAGAAAAGAACCGTCATGTTAAAGCAATCAGATTACGCCAAGAATTTTCTGATGGCATTATTCTTCCATTAAAAAGTTTATCTAAATTCACAGACATTTCCACTTTAATGTCTGGCGACAGAATTACCGTATTAAATGGTGTTGATATTGTTAAAAAATATGTACCACCTATGCCGGTTCATGTTCCGGGCAAAACTTCAAATATGAAAATTTCCAACGACCATAAACTGAAGCAGAAATACAAATATTTCGCAGAACACGCAGATACAAAACAGTTGGCTTACTATGCTGATACGTTGAAGCGTGGAGACGAAATTGTAATTACAGAGAAGTTACATGGTACTTCACAACGAACGAGTAATACTATTACAACAGAAACAGTAAAACGTAACGTTGTACAAAGAGCGTTTGATAGATTGTTTAATAAAGAAGTTCCTACAATAGAATTATATCAGTACGTATCTGGCACAAGAAGATGTATTTTAAGTGATTTCAATGGCGGTTACTACGGGAACGATGAGTTTAGAAAAAAACATCATGATAAATTACTTGATAAATTACATCCGGGAGAAGAGATTTTCTACGAAGTGGTTGGGTATGTAAATGAAACAACTACAATCATGCCATCTCAGAGAAATGCAAAAATTGGAGACAAAGAATTTGTTCGCACATTCGGCGACGTAACAACATTTACTTATGGCTGCGAACCTGGTCAATCAGAAATGTATGTTTACAGAATGACAGCAACTCTACCAGATGGATATGTAGTAGAGTATCCGTGGGACGTAGTTAAGTTACGTTGTGAACAAATGGGACTGGAAACTGTTCCGGAATTAGATAGATTTAGCTACACAACTAAAGAAGATCTTGACGCTAGAATCGATTTACTGGCAGAAAGACCATCTACTATTGATAGTAGACATATCATGGAAGGCGTATGCGTACGCAGAAATAATTCCGTTTCGTTCGATTGTTTGAAGTGGAAAAATGTGTCGTTCCGCATCTTGGAGGGATTAATTAAAGAACAAGGTGTGGCTGATATAGAAGAACAAGAATCAATGTAAAAATATTTAGCCGTTTAATCAAAAATGTTGCATTTTGCTATTGACAACTATTGACTAAACGGCTATAATTATAAATGGTTATGGGACGTGACCAAGACTAACAGACGAAGTGAGGAACGAGAGCTTGTATTTTTACGACACAAACGTATTGCTGTCGAACCTAGAGTTCGTCAAACAAAACGGAGTTTTTCTGATTAGTCCTACGACTATCGGAGAACTTGAAAACATCAAAACATCCGCAAATAAAGATGATGAAGTCAAATACCAAGCAAGACGTGCGGTTCGGTTTTTGGCCGAAAACAGAGATTTGTGGGCAGCACCAATTCACAAAGAAGAAGTTATGCGAATAGGTAGAGAAAAATTTAATCTCCCCGACATTAATGACGGGAACATAGTAGCTGACTTCTATGCAGAGTCAATCATTGGTAATCACGAAATGCCAGTCGTTTTTGCCACCGGTGATCTGCTATGTGCGTTATATGCTGAACAGGTTGCCAATGTCGTAAAAGGCGCCGAAGTTTTGATTCTAAATAACAAAGTTGAAGAGAAAATCTACAACGGTTATGAAGAAGTTTACTTGAGCAATGAAGAGTTTTTAGCTGTATTTGACATGTACCAAAACGGAGTTAATCCTTATGGTTTAATTGAAAATCAGTATTTGATTATTCATTGTGATGGTAAAACAACTGAATATGTTTATCGCAACGGAGAACTTAAGTCACTAAAATTACCAAAAGGTATTAAAGCGCTTAATGCAAAACAAAGATGCGTTTTAGATCTTCTGGAAAATGAAGATATTCCAATCAAAGTAATCTGTGGCGTATATGGTACAGGTAAAACTTATCTATCAATTAATGTTGCGGTAAATAAAGTTACAAAGAGTGCAAAGTCTAACTTTGGAAAGATTTTCATGGTTCGTCAGCCATATGGCGAAGGCGATGAGATTGGGTTTTTAAAAGGAACAAAAGAAGATAAAATTCAAGACTTCTTCAATCCAATCGCTGACAACATAGAAGGCGGAGAATTTAAAATGGAAGTCATGATGCGTGAAGGTCAGTTGGAAGCAGATATTCCTTTTTATATGAAGGGCAGAAGTTTAGCATCTACAATTGTCTTAGTAGACGAGGCAGAAGACCTAACAATGAAACAAATTAAATTGTTGGGTTCACGCATTGCAGAAAAGTCAAACATTGTATTCATGGGAGATTGGAAACAGGCTGCCGGAAAATACGAGTGGAATTGCGGTCTGGTTCAATTTATTAAGCACGTAAAAGAAAATCCAAGTCCGCTTATTGGAGTTATGGTCATGGACGAGGATGTCAGAAGTTCTGCAAGTAAATACTTTGCTGACATTTAACCAATACTTGACTAAACGGACACAGAAGGAGTTGAAAACGTGAAGAACAAACTCAAAACAACTGCAGTTAGTTTATTACTAATTGGAACTGTATGTTTCGGAACAGGCATGACTGACAAGCCGGTTAGCTTAGAAGAGATGATTCCAACTGGTGAATTACCTACTGTAGTGGAGATAGGCAGTAAAGCTGAAAACATCAATGCTTATTTGGAATTTAAAGCTGCTCAAAAGGCCGAAGAAGAAAGACAATTACGCATTGCGTCAAGAGGCGACACTGTTTATTTCAGATTGAGCGAATCTGAACGTAGAGTGGCAGAGTGTATTGTACAGGGCGAAGCCGGCGGTGAAGATTTGACTGGAAAAATGCTAGTTGCTCAGTGCCTGTTAAACGGATGTTTGGAAAGCAATATGCAACCATCAGAGGTTCGTATCCAGTACAGATATTCCGGATGGAAAGATAAAGTTTCAGAAGAAACCAAACAGGCTGTAAGAATGGTATTCGACGAAGGTCATCAAATCGTAGACGAACCAATTTTGTACTTCTATGCACCAAAGTACGTAAAAGGTAAATGGCATGAAACACAAACCCATGTTATTACGCACGGATGTCACAAATTCTTTATGCGCAACCAGTAGCGGGAAAAAGAATGTAGTTGGGGCAGAACACTGCCCTAATTATTAAAAAAGGTAGACGTTTGTATGTATTTTAATGAATTCATAAAGGCACTTGAACAAGAAAAACGAGAACGTGATTATGTATGGGATTTCGCAATAGAAAAACCAAAACAACAATCTGTTTCTAAGAAAGTTGAAGAACCGGTTGACATTAAACGTGTAGAGTTTAATGGTCCTGCAACAATTATTTTTTGGACAGATAACACAAAAAGCGTATCCGTTTGTGAAAAAGAAGATGTCTATGACAAAGAAAAAGGTTTCTTGATTGCGTATGCTAAAAAGAACGCAGTTAAGAAAAATAAATTGATTGATGATATCGACAAGTGGTTACTTGAGCCGAAAAAAGAAATTAAAAAAGAAACAAAAGTAAAAGACGAAGATTTAAATGTTTTAATTGACGAAGTGGATGCTTTGATTTTCGTATTATCATTACTTCGTAATTTATATAAAATTTAACAGAAGGTTGATTGCAAGTTGCTTATTATTAAAAAAGACGGGACAAAAGAGCTGTTCGACAATAATAAGATTCTTAAAGCAATTAACAAGTCTGCTGATCGTGTAATGCATAAAATCACTGATAGTGAATTGGCTGAGTTTATGGACAAACTACAATCTCTAATAGGAGATAGAGTAGAAGTTGCAGTAAATGAAATGCATTACGCAGTAGAAGCTGCTTTAGAAAATGTTATGCCGGACGTTGCAAAATCTTATAAAGATTATCGCAACTACAAAACAGACTTTGTATACATGTTGGACGATGTTTATCAAAAAGCTCAGTCAATTATGTATATTGGAGACAAAGATAACGCAAACACAGATAGTGCTTTGGTCGCAACAAAAAGAAGTCTTGTTTTTAATGCTCTGAACAAAGAATTATATAAAAAGTTCTTCTTGACAACGGAAGAATTACAGGCCGCAAAAGATGGCTATATTTACATCCACGATATGTCTGCTCGTCGTGACACTGTTAACTGTTGCTTGTTTGATGTTGGCAATGTTATGCGTGGCGGATTTGAAATGGGTAACGTTTGGTACAATGAGCCGGGTTCGTTGGATACTGGATTTGACGTAATGGGTGATATCATCCTTGCGACAGCAGCCCAACAGTACGGAGGATTCACAGTTCCGGAAGTTGATAAAATATTAGCTCCTTATGCTGAGAAAAGTTACAACAAATACTTAGATGAAGCGATGAGTTTGTATGCAGATATTGATCCTGCCGGAGAATGGGAATCTATGGACTCTCAAGAAGAAATGGCAAGAAAGTATGCGCTTGCAAAAGTTCGTCGTGATTTTGAACAAGGTTGGCAAGGCATAGAATATAAACTCAACACTGTCGGTTCTTCTCGTGGTGACTATCCGTTTGTGACAGTTTCATTAGGCTTAGGAACTAACGAATTCGAAAAAATGTGTTCAATCACATTACTGAATGTTCACGCAAAAGGCCAAGGTAAAAAAGGCTTTGAAAAACCAGTATTATTCCCAAAAATCGTATTCTTATATGATTCCAAATTACATGGTCCGGGAATGGTAAACGAAGATGTTTTCGAAGCTGGTATTTACTGTTCTTCAAAAGCAATGTATCCAGACTGGTTATCATTAGAACCAGGAAGTTATGTTGGCGACATCTATCAGAAATATGGCCAGGTTGTAAGTCCTATGGGGTGTAGGGCGTTCTTGTCCCCTTGGTATGAACGTGGTGGTATGAATCCTGCAGATGAAAACGATTTCCCTGTTTATGTAGGTCGTTTTAACTTGGGAGCAATTAGCTTAAATCTGCCAATGATTTTTGCTAAATCTCTGCAGGAAAACAAAGATTTCTATGAAGTCCTTGATTACTACATGGAATTGATTAGAAATTTACACAGAAGAACTTATGATTACATTGGTGAAATGAAAGCTTCTGTAAACCCACTTGCATATTGCGAAGGTGGATTCTACAAAGGTTATCTGAAACCAACAGATAAAATTAAGCCTATTCTGGATGCGTGTACCATGAGTTATGGTATCACAGCATTAAATGAATTGCAGTACATTTACAATGGCAAATCTATCCGTGAAGATGGCCAGTTTGCTATTGAAGTAATGGAATATATCAATAAGAAATTGGCTGAGTATAAAAAAGAAGATGGTATTCTATATGCTATTTACGGAACCCCGGCAGAAACTCTTTGTGGATTGCAGATTGAACAGTTCCGTGCCAAATATGGCATTATTGAAAATGTATCTTCCAGACCATATGTAAGCAATAGTTTCCATTGTGGAGTATGGGAAGATATTAGTCCTATCGAAAAACAAGACAAAGAAAAACGTTTCTGGGATTTATTTAACGGTGGGAAAATTCAGTATGTAAGATACCCAGTTGATTATAATATTGAAGCAATTCGTTCTTTGGTTCGCAGAGCAATGAGCATGGGATTCTACGAGGGTGTAAACCTGTCATTATCTTACTGCGAAGATTGCGGCTACGAACAGTTAGAAATGGATATTTGTCCAAAATGCGGATCAATGTCCATTACAAAGATCGACAGAATGAATGGCTACCTAGGTTATACCAAAGTAAAAGGCGATACTCGGTATAATGAAGCAAAAAATGCAGAAATCCGAGACAGAGTGAGCATGTAGTATGAATTATCACACATTTAAAGAAAATGATATGTTAAACGGAGATGGACTGAGAAGTGTTCTTTGGGTTTCCGGATGCGAGGCAAAATGCAAAAATTGCTTTAATCCAGAAACTTGGCCTTTTGAAAGTGGACAGCCATTTACAGAAGAAGTAAAAGAAGCATTTATCAACTCTGCCTCTCCGGATTACATTTCTGGAATTACTATTGTTGGTGGAGAACCGTTACACGAACGCAATATTAATGAAGTAGTTTTATTAGTTGATGAATTTAAAAAAAGATTTCCAAACAAAACTGTATGGGTTTATACAGGCTATACGTTTGAAGATATTTTAAATGAAAGCGAAAAAGATTCTGCGTACGAAGAAATGAGAAGAGTTTTCGTAAGACTCTACGTTGATGTTTTGGTTGACGGTCGTTATGTCGATGAACTTAAAGACGATGGGGCCAAATGGAAAGGTTCCAAAAATCAGCGGGTTATCGATGTGCAGAAAACATTAGTTGCGGACGGACAAATTATCCAACATGAATAATATTGCTTTAGTCATGGCGCAGTAGAAAAAAAGAATACTAAAAAGAATCTATTGCGCCTTAATTATATAAAGAAAGAATTGAAAAAGAATGGCACTTGAAAGAAAAGTTAATATTAAATTTGAAAAAGTAAGTTACGGCCAATTCTATGACGCATACAAAAACTTAAACCAAGAACTGTTTGACGATGTGATTGGAGAAATGTATGACGAATTAAAATTGCCAACAAGAAGCACAACTGGATCTGCCGGATATGATTTTAAATCTCCGTTTGCTTTTTCTTTAGCTGCAGGAGAAACTATTTTAATTCCAACAGGCATTCGTGCAATTATGCCAGAAAGTGTTGTTTTAATGGTATTCCCTCGTAGTGGATTGGGCTTTAAATTCAGAGAACAGATGGACAACACTGTTGGTATTATCGATAGTGATTACCAATTCTCTGATAACGAAGGTCATATCATGTTGAAAGTCACAAACGACTCCAAAACAAACAAAGTGATGGAAGTTGAACGTGGGAAAGGTTTTGCACAGGGCATCTTCTTACCATATCTGGTAACAGACGATGATGCAGCTACAGGAACTAGAAATGGTGGTTTTGGTAGTACAGACTCAGTTTGTGATGGTAGATTAACAACTGCTTACACAACAGTGGATTATTCAGAGGGTGTTCTGTCATGATGATTGTGTTGGCATTAAGACTGCTTGTTGTTTTACTGATTGTTTCTGCGGTGATTGGGTTTTATGTCTCATATTTCCGTGGCATCAGTATTAACTCGTGGATAAATAAACAGTTTGAATATTATTTCTCCGGCGAGGAAAAACGTTCTAAAAAAGATGTAGAGGAAGATAAAGAATGTTAGATTTTAGAAAAATGGGCATCTTTGGTTTATTGGTGTCTGTCGTGTTAATTATCGCATTCGTATTCAGTTTGTTTATTGAAAGAATTCCAACTGGGTACGTTGGCGTTGTATATAGCATTAATGGTGGTGTACAAGATGAAATCTTAACCGAAGGTTGGGAAATGGTAGCACCTACAAAGCAAATTACATTGTATTCTATTGCAACTGAACAATTATCAATGACAAAAGAAAACGAAGATTCATTTGACGTTATTTGCAAAGATGGAAAAATGAACATTGATCTTGAAATGTCTTATAGCTTTGCATCCGAGGATGTAACAGATGTGTTTAGAAAATATCGTGGGATGTCCGGTGATGATGTCGTTCACAATGTTGTAAGAAATAAAATCAAAGCTAAAGTGTCTGAAGTAACAAGTGAATATACAGTTCTGGATGCTTATATGGAGAAAAAGGCGGAATTAAATGCGGATATTACCACAGAATTACGTGAATATCTGAAAGAGTTTGGCATTACAGTCGAATCTGCAAATATATCCAATGCTCGTGTAGATGCAAAAATTGAAGCAGCAATCACAGAACGTTCACAAGTTGCGCAGGAATTAGAGATTGAGAAACAGCGTCAAGAAAAGGCTCGTTTGGAAGCAGAAACAAAGGTAATCCAGGCACAGGGCGAAGCTGATAAGAAAATCATCGAAGCAAAAGCAGAAGCTGAGAAAAACAGATTGATTTCAGAATCATTAACTCCACTGCTAGTAGAGAAAATGGAAATGGAAGCACGTCTGGAACATGGATGGGTTGAAATCCAGGGAATCCAGACAGTAGTAACAACAGATAATAAATAATTTAGGAGGGGTTTGAGGTGGTAAAAAAGATCTTGCTATTCATAGCAACAATAATCGTATGGTATGGATTGTCGTTAGTTGTTAATCCAATATTTATTCCATCACCAATTAGAGTAGTAAATGATGCATATATTTTGTTGATGGATGGCACATTAATTAAAGCGGTATTATACTCTTTTGGGCGTATAACAACTGCTACATTATTAGCAGCTTGCGTGGCAATTCCACTTGGCCTTTTAGTATTTAATTCAAAACTGGCCAACGAATTAATCACACCGATTACTGGCTTAATGAGATTCTTACCAATTACCGCCTTTTACCCTTTGCTGATTATGTGGTTTGGTATCGGAGAGCAAATGAAAATTGCATTTCTGTTCTTTGCTACGTTCGTTTATATGTTACCATCTGTTGTTCTGGCATTAAAAGATGTAGACAGAAATTTGATCGACACAAGCCTAACATTAGGCATGAATAAGTTTCAATTAAATAGATATGTTATCTTACCGGCAACATTACCGTCTATACTACAGACATTTATTATGATGTACGGAATTGGGTGGACATACATTGCAGTTGCAGAAACTGTAAACGCTAAGTTTGGATTGGGATATATTATCCAGACATCTTCCGCAAGGGGAAGAACAGATATGGTGTTTATGGCAATCATTATGATAATCCTTGTAAGTTTAATTTTTGACTTCGTGTCAAATAAAGCCATTAAAAAGATTTTTAAATGGAGGTTTGCTAAAAAATGATAACACTTAAGAATTTATCTATTGGTTATGACGACGAACCATTGATGACAGGACTTAATATGCAATTTGCAAATAAGTCTTATGCAATTCTTGGCGAGTCCGGATGTGGCAAGTCTACATTATTAAGGACCATTTGTGGCTTACAAAAACCATTACAAGGCGAAGTTTTTATTAATGACAAGTTAGTGACAGGTGTGCAAAAAGATGTATTCATGATGCACCAACACTACACAAATTACGATTGGCTAAACTGTTTAGAAAATGTAATGCTTCCGGCGAAAATTCGTGGGACGTATACAGAAGATACAAAAGAAGAAGCATTGATCGCATTGCAACAAGTTGGCCTGTTGGACAAGTGGAAATCATATCCGTTTGAATTGTCTGGCGGCCAAAAACAAAGACTTGCTCTTGCAAGAACATTGTTTTTAAAACCAAAAATCCTATTAATGGACGAACCGTTATCTGCATTAGATCCAGTAACTAGAGCTACTATGCAGGAGTTGATTAAAAAATTACAACATGAAACTAAAGCAACTATTTTGATGATTACACACAGCGAAGAAGAAGCTGAAAGAGTTTGTCATCAAATAATTAGATTGAAGAAAGGAAATATGTCAAATGGGAATTAGAGATTGGTTATTTGAAAAAGATGAACCAGAAATTGATTTACAAACATTATTAAAAGAAACCGAAGATATTGTTGAAGAAGTAGAAGTATCAAATACCGAGGTTGATGGGTTGGTAGAAAATATTTACGAAGAAAATAGTTTGGCTGATAAAACAGCATCTATTTTCAAAGTAAAAGAAGCTATCGATGCCCTGCCTAAAGAAATGCCAGCTGCTCAAAAGGTTGCTTCCGTAGTTTCTATTTTACAGATTTCCAATTTGTCTAGGGAAATCGTATTGGCAGACGCAGATAATAGACTGAGCATTTTGGCTGGTGCTTTAATGACAATTAATAACTTAAACGAATCTGAAGTGTTGGGTTATGAAGCTGAAATTGAAGCATTATCTAATAAAATCGCCGAACTGCATCAAAGTATTTACGCAACAAAAGTGAGAGATGAGCAATCTACAACATTAATTAATAAGGAAATTGCTGACATTACTTATTTGGTGGATTTTTTGGGAAAGGAAGTGAAATAGCGTGACATTATCACAAATGATTTATGGATCTATTGTTATTCTTGCTATTCTGATTTTAGTGTTATTCCCAAGTTTCAGAGGTAAATTGAAAACATTGGTCGGTGGGTTTTTAAACGTTTTCATTGAAGATAAGGCCAAAACACCGGAAGGTGCTAAAGCTATTTACGCACAAGCCATTGAAGAAGCACAGGAAAAATACAACAAAGCTTCTGACACCTACAGAACAGTCGCTGGTCGTTATGAAGCTGCGGCTAAAAAGTTAGAATCTTTGAAAAAAGAACTAACTGACACAGAAGCAAAATGCGAAACATTTGTTAAAGCAAATAAAATGAGCGAAGCTGGCCTGTATGCAGAAAAACGTGAAGATTTATTGGGTGAAATCAGTCGTACAGAAGTATTAGTTGTCGAATTATCTAAAGCAAAAACCGAAGCCGGTGAAATTGCACAGCACACAGAAAAAACACTGAAAAAATTAAAACAGCAGAGTAAAACAATTGTTTCTGAAATGGAAATGAAAAAACAGTTGGCAGAAATGTATGATGATTTAGACGAAATGAAAAAGACAACAGCTACAAGCAAATTGCTGGAATCTGTACAAGATGGTTATGAAGAGCTGTCTGTTAAAGCTTCCGGCGCAAGATCTGTTCATGAAAATAAAGTATCTACAAAAATGCAGAAAGCTGAACAGTCTGCGGCAAAATCTAGTGCAGATGCTTATCTTGAACAGCTGAGAGCGAAAAACAATAAATAAAAAAAGAAATATACAAAGAAGGGATTGTGATGTATGGGAAGATTTAGATTAACTAAACAGGCAAAAATTTTATTAGTAGGTATTGTAGTATTAGCATTGGCCGGACTGATTTTCGGCGCAGTAAGTACAGGGTTTGTTAAAAATGATATCGGAGGCTCTAGTTCTTCTAATGATGTAGTATTAAGCACAAGTAATGATAAAGATACAATTAACTTATCTCTCGATGAATGGGTTGGTTGGAGTTCTATTATTATTGCCAACGGTGGCGCAACCACACAGGAAGGTTCTATCTTCGATGAATTAGGTTTAAAAGTAAATATCAATATTATCAATGATGCAGAGTTAAGCTCTAACGCTCTGATTAAAGGTGATTTAAATGCTGCTGGCTATACAATTAACCGTGTTGCATTCTTATCTGAAAAATTTGTAAATTCTAAAACAGAAGTAGTTATGCCATTCATCACTAACTACTCTAACGGCGGTGATGGTATTATTGCCAAAAAAGAATTCCAGACAGTTGAATCTTTAGTAAATGCCAAAATCGGCGTTCCGGAATTCTCTGAGGCACACTCTTTGGTTGTTTGGTTTGTTAACAAATCTGACTTACCACAGTCCCAGAAGGATAAAATCATTGACAATTTAATTATGTTCGAAACACCAGACGAAGCAGCTAACGCATTCTTCTCCGGTAAAATCGACGTGGCTGCAACATGGGAACCATATCTGTCCCAGGCTGAAAGTGACACAGACTCTCACGTATTATTCTCCACAGCTAGTTCCTCTCGTTTAATTATGGACGGCGTTCTGTTTGATGCAGAATGGGCCGAAGCAAATCCAAAATTAGTACAGAAATTTATCGATGGTACTTTACAGGCAAAATCTCTGTACAAAAACGACTTTGATGCGGTTCGTGACGTAATGCCAATGTTTGCTACAGCTACAGATGAAGAATACATTTCTATGGCTAACACAGCAAACTTAGCAGGTTGGAATGAAAACGTAGAATTATTAGATGAAACAGCGCCTATTATTTATACAGATATGTGCAAAATCTGGAATAGCATTGGCGAAAAAACAAACAATGGCATGGTAGTTTCATTGTTTGATAATTCTTATGTAAATGCGTTAGCTGACAAATACAGCAATGTTAAAGAAGATTCTGAGAAGATTGAGTTTACACAGGCTGACAAAGACAATGTAGTTAATTCTGATGCTTTAATGACAAAATCCGCAACAATCAATTTCGTTCCGGACGCAGCTAAATTCTTAGACAGTGCAGAAGCTACAGAAGTTTTAGATGAATTTATCGAAATCGCTAAAGTTCTTGACGGAACAATTATTCAGATCGAAGGTAATATTGCATCAGACTCTGCAGCTAGTGAAGCTGGTCAGAAATTATCTTACAACCGTGCAAATACTGTAGCAAAATATTTCATCGCAAATGGAATTGATGCAGACAGAATTATTGTTATCGGTAACGGTTCCACAAAACAGATTGGTGACAACAGCACAGAAGCTGGTAAAATTCAGAATCGTCGTACAGATGTATTCTTTAAAACAATTGAACAGTAATGGGAGGAAACAAATATGTTAGATGGTAAAGTATTGGGCGAACAGTGCGTTAGCGTAAAAGAAGTTGCTTCTAAATTTGGAGTAACAGTTGTTTGCGACGAAAAAGAAGAAGAAAAATTAAGAGCAGATGTGATTCTGCCAGCAAGCGAGCAGTGCGATAATATGAAAGAAGTAGCTTCTAAAGTTGGCGTAGTTGTTGTATGTGACGAAGAAGCGTAATTAGAAAGAGGAGGTTGTGTTCGTGATTGTTTCAACAAAGTTAAATGAAAATACAATGATGTTCGTAGATAAAAAATACCACTTCAACGAAACATTTAATTTAAACACAGGATTTTATGTAAGAAGTGGGATTATTAAAAACGGTAAAGATACAAATGTAGATCCATTTATGCGTTCATACCCTACTTTGATCGATATTGGTATCATGGCGAAATGTGCTAACGCAAAATATTGTCCAGTAGGATGCTATCAGAGTCGTCACAAATCCGAACACAACATGACTCTTGATGATTACAAATCTATCATTGACCAGATTCAAGGTAAAGTAATGCAGGTTGCTCTTGGCGGTGCAGGTTCTCCAAATGAGCATGAAAACTTTGAGGAAATTATGCGATATACCAGAGAGCATGATATTATTCCAAACTATACAACATCCGGCATTGGTTTAACTGATGATATGGTTCGTGTTACAAAAGATTTTGCTGGTGCAATTGCAGTTAGTATGTATGACATGCCTTACACATACGAAGCTATTGATAAATTCTTGGCTGCAGGAGTGACAACAAACATTCACTTTGTTCTTGGAAATGATTCAATCGATAAAGCTATTTCTTGGTTGAAAAATCCGTCATTAGTACAAGAAGGTGTTAATGCAGTTGTATTCTTGTTACACAAACCAGTAGGTTTAGGTAGAACATCAAATGTATTAAAAAACGACGATCCAAAAGTAATTGAGTTCTTTAGTCTGATTGGCAATCACAAAGGTCCGTGGCAGATTGGTTTTGACAGTTGCACAATTCCTGGCATTATGAACTACAGCACTAATATTATGTACGAATCCATTGATAGTTGCGAAGCGGGACGTTATAGCTGCTACATCACGCATGATATGAAAATGATTCCTTGTTCGTTCGATAATCAAGATCTTCGTTGGGCAGTTGATCTGCGTACACACACAATCGAAGAAGCTTGGAACAGTGAACAGTTTGATAAGTTTAGAAATCATTTTGTAAAAAGTTGCGTAAGTTGCAAAGATAAGGTATTGTGCATGGGTGGTTGTCCAATTAGACGAGAAATCGTATTATGCGACAGACCGGAGAAGGAGTTGTTGTAAATGAAAATTCGTAATGGCTTTGTAACTAACAGTTCCAGCTCAAGTTTTATTCTAACCTTTTACAGGGGAAGAAGCGAAGAAAATAGAAAAGCAGACGAAGATCTTATTAAAAACGAAATTTCTCGTAGCATAGAACCGGTTGTTAAACAAGAGGTTTTAGATTTTATTCTTGAAAATGCATTAGAAAATATAAAAACAAGTGAAGAAATTATCGATCTGGTTGCAGACGATTTCTTCTTTGATTGTGTTAAAGAAGTTGAAGATCTTACTGGATTTAATTGCAGATGGTCTTGTGAAAAAGAAAAGTACATTTTTGAAAATTGTACAGAACAAGAGTCTGATTTTTTAGAAAAAATGGTAAAGCAAAAAGCAATAAATAAAGCAAAGCAAAATGTTTGTACTGGTGAATACTACACACATGCAGTTGTTACTGTAGGTAGTGAAACACGTGGAAGATTTGGCGATATTATGGAAAATATTATTATGCCGGAAATTTCAGACTACCGTATTAGCGAACATTAAGAGGTGTTGTTATGAAAATCAGAAATGGCTTCGTTACCAACTCGTCTAGCAGTAGCTTTATAGTATCTACAAAAACACGAGATGCAGATAGATTTATGAAATTTGTATTTAGATTATATGAAGTCATAGGTTATCCGTTTCATAGATGTTCTGACATTACTTATAACGTACAAAATGATCCGGAAGGTTTATTTTACGGATGCCATTCTGAGTTTCAAGAAAGGCTCCAAAATAACGATCCGTCATTATCAAACGCAAGGTTTTACGATGTAGAAATTGAGAGAACTAGTGATATTGTTGACGATTTTGAATGGTTAATTAATGCGGTAAGTAGCATAGGAGTAAAAATTGAAAGTAGGGATAATTATTGAAAATCAGAAATGGTTTTGTTACCAACAGTAGTTCTAGCAGCTTTATAGTGTCAATTACAACAGACAAAGCAAAAGAAATGTTAGATATACTTAAAAAGATAAATTATGACGGCCCCATTGTTTTAAAAAAAGATTATATATACGAATTTATTGATGATTTGATCTACGATGAAGAATTTGAACTTGCTGAAAAATTAAAAGAAAACATCGATAACTTGCATTATATATCAATAGAACAGCACGACGTCGGCATGTTTGCGCTAATCAATGTGCTTAATCGTGAAATAGACGGGTTTAATATCGAACAGGAGTTGTTTTAATGAAATTTAGAAAAGGATTTGTGACAAATAGTAGTAGTTCAAGTTTTATTTGTCAAATTTGTGGTAGTGTTGAATCTGGTTGGGACATGTCTGCGTACGAAGCTGGGTTTGTGGAATGTGAAAATGGCCATGAGTTCTGTCAAGAACATATGGTAAATGTTCCGGGCAAAGACGATGACCATCCGTGGAGTTTCGATTATGACTATTTTTTTGACAACGAAGAACTTGTAGATGGTAGATATGATCTTCCTGCAAAGTACTGTCCAATCTGCCAAATGCAAAACTTAAACGACAGAGATTTAATCGATTACGTTGCAACAAAAGGAATGACACGTAAAGTTATTTTAGAAGAAATCAGAAATAAATTTAAAACCTACGATGAATTTGTAAGTTTTTTAAAGGACGATGACAAACAATGAAAATTAGAAAAGGGTTTGTGACCAACAGTTCTTCTAGCTCGTTTGTAATTGCAATCCGAGACGGAGCTACAAAAGATGATATTCGCAATGAACTGTATAATCATATCGACGTTACAGACGTTGCTGAATGGGTAGAGCAAGAATGGATAGAATCTGAAAACGTACATGAATTAATGAATGATGTTGTTAATGAACTGTATGACCACAGAGAAGGTTTGAAAATTGCAGATTGGAATATTTCTTGTGCAGAGTTCGGCAATGAATATGAAGACGATGCTAAAATCTTCTTGTATGATTATTTTGAATGCAACAAAATCGACGGAGAATATATTAAATTAGAAGGCGGTTATAGATAATGGCTAAGAAAAAACAAAACGTACCTAGTATTATGACAGATTATGTGGGGATGACAGGTAAAGTTGATTTACTGGGAAGAGTATCTGTTCGTAAGAGCAGTAAACACGCATAAGAAATGACAAAACGGGAATGACAGAATATACTGCCTTCCCGTTTTTATTTTAGGCCCTGCCTAAATATTTGCCAATTACTTTAACCCGATTTGTTTTGGCATCTACCATTATCGGATCGTGCGCTGCGTTTAATGGAGCTAATGTCATTACACCGTCTTTGATAGATTTGAGAACCTTACATGTAACTTCTTCATCATCAGAGAATCCGGTTTCGTTGATTTGGAATATACCAATATCACCAATTTCAAGCTCTTCGGTTTGTTTTACAAGAACTACATCACCATCATTGATGATTGGAGCCATAGAGTCGCCAACGGCTCTTAACGCAAATGTAGCCTTCAATTCGTTTGTTTCAATGAATTCATCTGCTACAGAAATAGCTTCAATCGGATTACCACACGCAGTCTGGCCAAGTACGGCAATTCTTTTTGTTGGAATCAAATCAGTGTCTTCATATGTTGAAATAATATAATCCATACGCTCCATTATTTTAGCCTGGTCAATTTCGGATAGCTTATCAAATGTTTTACATAATTTTTCATGCTTCGAAGAAAGAGGAGCTATTGAATTGCTTGTGTCAACAGAAAGAATTGATTCTATTGGTTTGTATATATCTTCAATTTCTAATGCACCGAGCAAACATAACCCAAACGCATTATCTTTAATATTTAGGTTGTTTCGTTTTACATATGAATTAAATGTTAAATTGGCATAGTATAAATTCACATAAGTAAGAGCAGCTCGTCCATTCTCAACGTTGTTTAATATGGAATAAGGAATATTAATTACTTTGGCAAACTCTGTTCTTGACATGTTAAGCTCTTTGCGGAAGTCTTTAATTGTTTCCGGGAGAATTTCGCTAACTCTACGACACACATAATCTCTAAGACCTTCAACAAACTTATCTTTTGCTTTTGCTGTTTTTTCCAAAGCTATATGCATATTTCCATAAATGTCATCCTTGTTCATATGTTTTTCAAAATCAAAATCCGAAGTGACATCTAAGACCTTCTTCCCCTGTTCAAACCAATCTGGTTCTTTCCACGTATGATCTTCTGAAAACTCAAAGTTCTTATCCTGTAGAATTTTATCAATGTAATTATCAAAACTACTTTCTACGTTTTTCATGTGAAAGCCCCCATAAATGCGCATTTTGTGCATAAACTACAAAAAATAATAAATATTACTAAATTTCTCTTGACATATGTGTAAAATATGCATATAATATTAAGTGTAATACGATGTTATTGGCGTTGTGTATGTATATATTATACATCCGCAGGCCGGAAAAGTCAAGCGGAGGTTGGTGTAAATTGGTATTTAAAATTGAAAAAGTGTATGATTTACATGGTCATACATCTGATGATCCAGAAGTCACAGAAGTACACGAAGATATGGCCGCACATGCCAGCAATCCGTTTGAACCGGAATGTTATGTGCAAATGTTAAGAACAGATTTGTTCAGGGTCATATCTTATATTGAGTTAAGTGCAGAAGAAGTGCAAGATTTTTTGCTCTTAATTGAATACAAGATGGACGATGCTGTTTTAGCTTACGTCAAAAACAAAAAGCGTGAATACGCACAAATTCTAAAAGAACTGGAGGAATATATCTTTGGCAAATAACGAATTGAAACAATTAGACACCAGACAGCAATGTCGTGAAAAGTTGCCAATTTGGTTCGGCAGCAGAAGTAACCACTATCATGGTTTACTGGAAGTTATGATGAATGCAAATGATGAGATGTATACACATTCATCCGTGCCATTTGCTATGAAAGTGCGTCTCCTGCCAGATGGACAGACTATTGCTGTAAAAGATTATGGACGTGGCATTAAACTAACGGACAAATATGATGATAGATTTATGTACGAATTACTGTTTGAAACTCTGTTTGCAGGAACGAATTTTGACAATGCAGAAGTTGGCAAAGAAACAACCGGTACAAACGGATGTGGATTAACAGTATTAAACAATACTTCACAGTATTTCGAAGCCGTATCTGAAGTTGACGGTATGCTGTATAGCGTAAAATACACAGATGGCGGTTTGAATAGAGAAGTAAGCAAAACAGAAGCCGGACGAAAAGGTCCGAACGGTACTACATTCTGGTTTAAACTAGATCCAGACATGTACACACAAACAACGTTTGATATTGAAGTAATTAAAGAAATGTGCAACCACTTAGCTGGTATAAGCACAGGATTATTGATTACATTAGAATGTAACGACGGCGTAGAAGAATATCAATATCTTACAATGGCTGATTACATGGAGAAAAATTGCTCCACTACAATCGGTACTCAGTATGAGTTTGAAGAACGTACTGAAAGCGAAGAAGTCATTGGTAAAGAAGGCAAACCAATCGTTGAAAACAACAGAATGAAGTTGTTGTGGTCCATTGGCACAGATCCATTCCAAGAAACATTCCTAAATTGCACTTACCTTCGTGAAGAAGGCTCTATCTATGACGGTGTAATTGACGGATTTAGAAAGGTATTGGATAAATATTCTGATAATAAAGTTAAAATCACTGCGGCAGATGTTGAGTTAGGGTTAAACTTTGTATGTGGTTTATGGACCAACAATGTTGAATTTGCAAACCAGACCAAGTTTTCTACGAAAAAGCTTACATACAAAAAGCACGTAAGCAAGTACGTAGTAGATAACTTAGAAGCGTTTAGACTGGAAAATGCCAAGGCGTTTAATGAAATCATTAAGCATTTTGTCGAAATTAACAACTTTAACAAAAAAGCAGAAGATGATATTAAGCAGCTGAAAAGCAAAATTCAAAAGAAAACCAAGGGCGGTTTAAGTCCCAAAGTAGAAGGGTTAATTGATTGTAATATGAGAACTTCCAATGTCGAAGATAGAATCTTAATCATTGACGAAGGTAAATCTGCGAACAGTACAATCATTGACTCTCGTGATCCAGACTATATGGGTTGCATTGGATTGAGAGGACGTTTTATTAACTCTTTCAAAACAAGTGCGATAAACGTATTCAAAAACCAAGAAGCTATTGCCATCATGACAGCTTTAGGTTGCGGAATCGAACTTCCGGAAAAAGATAGAAAACGTTTGAAAGACACGGTTGCATTTAATAAGGAAGATTTACGATATGGCAAAATCGCTCTTATTACTGACGCCGATGGCTTTGGTAAGGCTATCACATTATCATTGTTGTGTTTCTTCTACAAATTCTATCCAACCTTATGCGAAGAAGGCAGAATTTACGTTGTAAGCTCTCCACGATACGTGCTGATTGATAAAAAAGATAATCCGCATTATGCTTACAATGATAAAGAAAAAGATGAGATTGTCAAAGAACTTGACAAAAATTTATCTCATATCGGCATCGTAAAAGGTCTTGGTGAATTGGACCAGGATGTATTCTGGGAATATGTATTATCCCCGGAAGCAAGAGAGAAAACATTTACACAAGTTAAATTTGATGGAAACCAAAAAGAAATTGAGCGTATGCTTGAAATCACAATGGGTGAAGAAATCGAAGAACGTAAAAAATATATTATGAAACATGTGGTAGAGGCCAATGTTTCTTGAATGATTTTTCAATAGTTGATTAAACGGCTAGGAGTGAGACGAGTGAACAAAGAACAACTGATTAATTTAGTCAGCAGAAGTGAGTACGACTTTCTGCGTGAAAACGAATATCTTGGGCCGAATGTAATGTTTTTAACAATTGGCGGATCTTACGCATATGGAACAAACGTAGAAACATCTGATATAGACATTCGTGGAGTAGCTGCTCCGAGCCGTATGGCTATTTTAACAAACAACAAATTTGAACAAGTTGAAAATAAGAAAACAGATTCTGTTATTTACGAATTTAATAAATACGTAAACCTGTTGAAATCAAACAATGCTAATTGCATCGAGCTTCTTGGTTGTAAACCAGAACATTACATTTACGTAAGTCCATACGGCCAGCAACTTATCGATAATAAAAAGATATTTCTGTGCCGGAACGAAGTTAAGAAAAATATTGGTGGATATGCCAATGCCCAATTAAGAAGATTGCAAAACGCATTGGCGCATGACAATTACCCAGAGAAAGAAAAAGAAGTTCATATCATCAATAGTATGAAAAACACAATGAACACTATTTTTGAAGAATTTGGCGACAGTGTACTGCTTTATATTGGCACTGATGACAAAATTAATATCAAATTTAGAAAAGACTATGATGCCCCAATTAGACAAACAACAAGTATGCTTTCTCAACTACAGAACATTGTGCGTGATTATGATAAATTAAACCACCGCAATAAAAAGAAAGATAACTTGCACTTGAATAAACATGCAATGCATCTTGCTCGGTTATATCTAATGGCGATAGACATTCTTGAAAAAGAAGAGATTATCACATACAGAGAAAACGATTTGGACTTACTGATGAAAATCAGAAACGGATTCTTTCAGAACGCAGACGGTTCTTATCATCCGATATTTTTTGAGTTGGTTAATGACTTAGAATCCAGATTCCAATATGCACTTGAAAACAGTTCGCTTCCGGAAAAAGCGGATGAAAAGAGAATTGACGAGTTTATTGCTGATATGAATTACAGTATTGTACTTGGAAAAGTATTTCCGATTAATAGAGAGGTAAACAATGAAGACAAAACATGTATTAGATATTATCCATGAGTATTTCATTGACTATGCTGCAGATTTAATTCCAAATAATATTCCATCTGTATGTGACGGGATGCTTCCAGTACACAGAAAGGTAATATACGCATTAAACGAAGCAGGAACAACTCATGATAAACCATTTAGAAAAATGTTGATGAACTCATCGGATGTAATGACATATTACATCTTCGGTGATGGCCCATTAACAACGGCTATGAAAAATGCCGGTAGTAACTTTGTAATGTATAAATATTTGGACCCTCGTGGTAGTTATCCAAATAAAAACAGAAGAGATGGCGTTGGTGCTTCTCCTCGTTATATTGAATGTAGATTAACAGAATATTCTGAGTTTATGTTACAAGGAATCAAGCGCAAAAATGTTCCGTTTGTTCCTAACTGGGACAATTCAACAGAAGAACCAGTGTATCTGCCAAGTCCTATTCCAAATATGCTGATTAACAACTCAGAATCTATCGCCGTTGGTTTTGCATCTAAAATTCCATCTCATAATTTGAACGAAATTTGTGATGCATTCATCAATTACCTAAACACAGGCGATGTATTATCAAGTATTGATTTAATCAAAGGTGTTGATTCTCCTCTTGGCGGCGAATTGATTTACGACAAGGACGAAATTAAAAAGATTTTCACAACCGGTCGTGGCTCTTATCAGATGTTATGCAAATGGCATTACGATAAGAAAGATAACAAAATCGTAATTACAGAAATTCCAATGTCAACTGTAATTGAAGAAATCGATGAAAAAATCAGACTTGCAATCGAAAAAGGAAAATTAAAAGAAGTAACTGACGTGCATGATCACAGTGGTAGAGAAGGTTTACAGTATTACATCTACTTAAAAAAAGGTGCAGATGTAGAAACTGTTATTTCTAAATTGCGTAAATACACTCCGTTTCAATCGTCAGTTCCTATCTATCTATATATGCTAAAACCAGATGGTGTTACACCGTACTTGTATAATCTTGAAAGTATTATCAATGACTGGACAATGCACAGAATTAGTTGTATTGAAACTGAACTGACCGAAGAAAACAAAGATTTACGTGCGAAGCAAAACCGTATGGAAGGCTTGTTAAAAATTGCAACAGACATTGATGCAGCTCACAAAATCATCAAAGAAGCAAAGAATGAAAAAGAAGCTGTTTCCGGTTTGACTGTAAAATTTGGTTTAAATCAAGAACAGGCAGAATATATTTCCACAATTCGCATGGTCAATATGAATAAAGAGTGGATTGCAAAACAAACAAAAGAGTATGAGTCTGTTGGTAAAAAGATTGTTTCTAATGAAAAAATCATAGTCAGCGACAAGAAAATAAAATCTATTATTATTTCTCAGCTGGAAGAAGCAAAAGTTAAGTATGGCTCTGAACGAAAAACATCTATTCTGTATGACATGAATAAAGCAGTAACAGTTGATATTATCGATGATTATAACTGTACGCTTGTTTGCACAGAACAGGGTTATGTTAAAAAACTTACTAGATATACAGAAAATCAAAAGGTTAAAGATGGTGACCTAATAATGACGACAGTACAGACAACAAACAAATCAAACCTGTTGGTGTTTACAAACAAAGCAAATATGTACACCGTAAAAATTAGTAGTTTAGAAGAGAGCGTATCTTCTGCATTAGGTCAATATTTACCGTCATTATTAAATTTAGAATCTGACGAAGAAATTATTTCTTATATTCCTACGACAGATTATTCCGGCAACATCATATTGTGCTTTGCCAATGGTAAGGTTGGTAGAGTTTCTATGATTAGCTACAAAACTTCATTAAAGAAAATGACTAAGGCATTTAACACAGAATCCGAACTAATTGCAATGTACGTAGAAACAGAAAATCCATACGTAATGTTAGATTCTTATTCGTCAAAAAGAGTTGTGTACGATGTAAAAACAATCCGTGTACAATCATCTAGATCTACAAAAGGTGTACAGGTTATGAAATTAAAAGGCGATGATGTTATTAACACAGTTGGTTGGAATATTTCAGAAGAATTTATGTCATATTTAATTAGCTCTGCGGGGGCTGGAAAGCGAGTGAAGTAAAGTGACAATTGCATACATTTGCATTTTTGCTCTCGTTGTTATTTCAAATATGTTTATTTCAACAAATTTAGAAAACAAAGATGTTTCACAAATTGTAGCAGTTGCCTGTTTGGAATGGCTTGCGGTTTATATATTGTCTATGATTGGAGTGATTTAGAATGGTTACTTTGGAAACTGCATTACAACCAATTGTTGAAGTAGTAGAAAAACTGCGAAACACTTCCGGAAGTAATGACAAAATAAAAATATTAAGAGATAGTGCGGAAGTTCCGCATTTACAAGAAATCTTCAAATTAACATACGATCCGTTTTTGAAGTACGGCGTTAGTAAAAAAATGGTTGAAACATTGGAAAATGCAAATGTAAATCGCATTGCAATGACAACATATGATAACTTTATCAACTTTATGGACAGATTAGCAAAGTCAAATATTAATGATAGCTTACGTACTGAAATTGCAGAAATGTTACATCATCCAATGTATCAATCTACTGTTGATTTACTGAAATGTATTTTAACCAAAGACTTGAAAATTGGTATGGCTGCGTCAAACATCAACAAAGCGATTCCAGGATTAATTCCAGTATTTGATGTTATGCGTGGCCAAAAATACGCAGACCATAAACACAAATTAGTTGGATCAGAAATTATCGTAACGGAAAAAATTGACGGTGTTAGAACCGTAGCGATAATCGACGAAAATGGAGATATTAAATTCTACAGCAGACAAGGTAAAGAAATCGAAGGTCTGATTGAAATTACAGATGCTATTAGACTTCTTGGTCTGAAAAATATTGTACTTGATGGCGAAGTCACTATCCGCAAAAAAGACGGTATAGAATCAAAAGAAGTATTTAAAAAGACAATGGAAATCATGGGTTCTAAAGCAGAATATAAATGTGATTTGCTCTACAACATCTTTGATTGCATGCCATTGTCCGCATTTAAAGCCGGTCACGCAAAAACATCTTGTCGTGCAAGAAAAGGTTTTATTGCGAAAAAATACTCAGAATTAGACGAAGAATTATGGGAAATTTGGAAATACATTTGCCCACTTCCTATCTTGTATCAAGGCCCATATAATGATCAAATCGTAAAAGAACTTCATAAGAGTATTCTTGAGCAGGGCGGAGAAGGCGTAATGATTAATGTATCAACTGCTCCGTATGAATGCAAACGTACAGCTAATCTGCTGAAAGTAAAAGAAATGTACACTTGCGATTTGAAAATCATTGGATTTGAAGAAGGTCTGGTTGGCACAAAATTTGATGGTACATTAGGTGCTATTGTAGTAGATTACAAAGGATATTCTGTAAAAGTTGGTTCTGGGTTTAGCGAAGAAGATCGTGAATTTTTCTGGAACAATCAAGACGATATGATGGACCGTGTAATCGAAGTTCAATATTTCGAAGAAACAACAAATGAAAAGGGAGATCTGAGTTTGCGATTCCCTGTATATGTACAGTTAAGAGAAGAAGGGAAAGAGGTGTCTTATGATTGAGTCTTGCAAAGTTAGAGTATTTACGGCATTAAAGTACGACAATAATCCGTATGAAGTTTTCAGATTTGCAGGTAACAATGTCATCTATAATTTAGGCAAAATTTATTATAAAAACGGAAACGAACACAAAACACTGGAACAAGGCGACGTACTTGTAAGAAACGAAGACGGTAGCTTTGAGGTAATTAAGAACGATTGGGAGGGCGAAAAATGAATTTTAAAGTATTTGGAGATGCGGTAGAAAATAGAATTGAAGAACTTTCTGCGGAATCAAAGAGATTATTTGAAGTCGAAGTAGACAAAGACGAGATGTTTGCGCACTACTTGGCTTCTTTTCCAGAAGGCAGCAATCCAATGTACAGAGAACGTACAGTACACGATTGCTCGTGTTGCAGAAGTTTTATTAAAACTGTTGGAAATATGGTAGCAATTAATGATGGTGTAGTAAAAACTATCTGGGATGTAGATATTCCAAGTGAGCCAGAGTATCAAGTTGTCGCAAACGCAATGAATGAGTATATCAAAGACAAATCTATTAAAGATGTTTACTTTAATCCATATGAAAAAATTGGACAGAAAGTAAACCGTGAAAAATTAGAAGATGGAACTATTGTTACACACGATCACTTCTTCTGTGCATTGCCAACAAAATGCATTGGTGGTGGCAATGAACGTGGTTCTTTTAGAGACACAAGAAACGTGTTTAAACGTACAATGGAAGAAATCTCACAAGAAGCATTTGATATTTTATTAGAACTGATTAATCAAAATTCTCTGTACAGAGGAGAAGAATGGAAATATGTTGTCGAAGAATGCCTACGATATAAAATTCAATACGACAAACTGCAAAGTAAATCAGAAAAAGAATTGTTCGCTTGGGAAAAATCCGTTATTGCCGGCCCTGTAGTTGGTAGAATTCGCAATCACAGTATCGGTACATTGCTGATTGATATTTCAAAAAATGTAGACTTAGATGTTGCGGTAACCAAATACGAAAAAATCGTAGCACCAGAAAACTACAAACGCCCTACTGAAATCTTTACACAAAAAATGTTGGACGATGCAAGAAAAGCTGTAGAAGAGCTTGGTTATACAGAATCTCTGGCAAGAAGATATGCTTCTTTAGACGATATTACTGTAAATAATATTCTCTTCTCAAACAAAGATTCCGCAAAACGAATTGTTGGTGCAGCTAGTATTTTTGACGAACTGGCTAAAAACACAACAGCAAAACCTAAAAACTTTGACCACGTAGAAGAAATCACCATTGAAAAATTTATATCCGATGTGTTACCTACAGCTACAGAGTTAGAGTTGTACTTTGAAAATAAACACAGTAAAAACATGGTGTCTTTGATTGCTCCTGTAGAAAAAGAAGCTCCATCAATGTTCAAATGGGACAATGCGTTCAGTTGGGCTTATACAGGAAACTTAGCAGATAGCACTATGAAAGAAAACGTAAAGGCTGCCGGTGGTAAAGTTGATGGCGACTTGCGATTCTCTATTCAGTGGAACGACGATACTGCTTATGACGAATCAGATTTAGATGCTCATTGTAAATCTGCCGATGGCACACATATCTATTTCGGAAATAAATACGATCGACACCACGGAGAATTAGATGTTGATATCATCCATCCTCAGAATGGAAAAGCCGCAGTAGAAAATATTACGTGGCCAGATAGAAAAAGAATGAAACCTGGCAAGTATGAATTCTATGTAAACGGATTTAACGTACGCAACAGCAAAGGTTTTAAAGCAGAAATTGAATTTGATGGTATAATTCATGAATTTGAATATCCACATCCAGTAAACTACAAACAAACAATTCCGATCGCAGATGTAACATTAGATAAAGATGGCAATTTTACGATTGATAAAAAAATGCCGGCAAACGTTTCATCTAAAACTGTTTGGAATATTACAACAAATAAATTCATTCCTGTTAACGTAATGATGTTCTCTCCAAACTACTGGGATGAGCAGACCGGAATTGGCAATAAACATTACTTCTTTATGTTAAAAGATTGCATTAACCCAGAGAGTCCTAATGGTATGTACAACGAATATCTAAAAGAAGAATTAATGACTCATAAACGTGTATTTGCCGCATTGGGTAGTAAGTCCCGTGTAGCAGATACTGACAATCAGTTATCTGGTTTAGGGTTCAGTTCTACACAGAGAAATGAAGTTGTAATTAAAGTTAAAGGTCACACAGAGCGTGTGTTAAAAATTAAATTCTAGGAGGTTTGCGAAATGTTTGAATTAGCAACAAAAAACAAATTTAGATTCCCATATAAAGGTCAGATTTCTGTTGAAGATCTGTGGGATTTAAAAGTAGAAGAGTTAGATAAAATTTTCAAAACACTGAATGCGCAGGTTAAACTTGCAAAAGAAGAAAGCTTATTATCTGCCAAAACTGCAGAAGAAAAAACATTAGAAGCAAAAATCAATATTATCAAACACATTGTTAATGTAAAACAAGAAGAAGCTGCCATTGCAAAACAGCGTGTGGAAAACAAACAAAAACGTGAACAGATTCTGTCTTTGATTGCAGACAAACAGAATGAAGCTATGAAAGGTATGAGTATTGAACAGTTACAGGCTATGGCCGATGCACTGGTTTAATATTGATATAACGGGCCGGAGCTTAATTGTTCTGGCCCGATCAAATACTAAAGAGAGGAGGAAAATGTAATTAAGAAAAAGATTATTGACATTCTTACCAATGATTCAGTATTCGCTCTTATTACAACACTTCTGTTAATCACAATTGGGTTTATCATTTGCGATGGAACTATGAAGGAAGAATATTTGAAGGTGATACTGGCTACGTGTGCTTTCGTTATGTACACAATGATTCGGTTAGAATTCAAAGTTGAGTATGTTCTGAAATCTTTAGAAAGCATGGAAACAGAATGGAAAACAAAGAATTAAAATTTATCATGCTGTGTGGTTTGTCCGGTTCTGGAAAATCCGCATACGCAAAAAAGATGAGTAGAAAATTTAATGCAGTTCACATTGCATCTGACAATGCTAGACAAGCATTATATGGCGATCAACGCATCCAGGACAATCCGTCATTTATATTCGAAACTTGTCAGAAAGCTTCGATTGTAAATCTGAACAATGGCAGAAGTGTTATTTTTGATGCCACAAACCTTAGATTTAAAAACAGAATTAATATTTTAAACGCAATCAAAAAAGAAGTTAAAGATGTTAATGTATCATATGAATGTCACATTATTGTAAAACCAATTCATAAATGTTATGACGACGATTTAGATAGAGAATATAATGTTGGCAAAGATGTTATCGACAAACAAGCACGTCAATTCCAAGTTCCTTTTTACGAAGAAGGCTGGGACGATATTAAACTTATTGGCGAAAACGATGCCAGCTTTAGTTTCTCTAACATCGAAAACACAATGAGCAAATTAAACGAAATGGGGCGTTGCTTTGACCAGCACACACCATATCATAACTTTACTCTTGGAGAACATTGTGACATGGTCGCAAATTATGTTGAAACAAAAGCGAATCTTGCAAAAACTGAAAACATGATTTTACACAGTGCATCTTATGTTCATGATTACGGGAAATTGTTTGGTCACACAGTAGATGAAGAGGGAGTTTGGCATTATTACGGTCATGCCGAGATCGGAGCGTATGCGTTGTTATGTGACATGATGTATGAACCTTTTTATACAACATCTATTCTTAAATTCAAAGAAGAAGAAATGACATACGAATATAAACGGCCAATATTAAACTCTGTGTTTTACGTAAACTATCATATGATTCCGTTTGATTTAACTTCTGAAAAGAACAAACGCAAATATGAGAAAATATTTGGAACTGAAAAATTTAATAATTTAATGTTGCTGCATGAAGCAGATATAAATGGTAAGAACATACAGAAAGAAGTGAACGCTTAAATTGGCAACATATGAAAATCCAGTTGCTGTTGTTAATGATGCATTATTGCAAATTCAAAGACAAAAACAGAATTACAACAACGATCTGTCTACGATTGATACTGCGATTTCTGATTTGTACCACGACATTGAAAGAGATGAGTCTATTGATTTATACAAAGGCTATCTGTATACGATGCGGTTAAAACAGTTACATGCAGCTCGTCGCCAATTAAAACAGCAACACGAACAAATCAAAACTCTGGAGAAGAATTTTAATGTGCGTAGTGCATTAGATAGTATGGGTAGAGCAATGTTAAAAGCTGATAGAGAAATGCCTAAACAACATAAGACCAGAGCGAACGATTTGCTTAAAAGTGGAAAAATTGAATTAAAAAACGGATGGAGAGTATAAAATGCAAGAAATTTATTACGGTTTCGAAGCCATTTGGACAGTTTGCAAGATAACTGTATTGTTCGGTGGTGTGTATTTTGCTGCCGTTTTGGTAGATATGTTTTTTAACAAGAAGGTGTAATTATTGAAAGTTGTTATCATCAATGGGGTTGGTAGAAGTGGAAAGGACACGTTTGTCAACATGTGTAAAATGATTGACCCTAAAATTCAGAATTATTCTACAGTAGACGCAGTAAAAGATGTCGCTCGTAAAATGGGTTGGCACGATGACAAATCAGATGCCGGTAGAAAATTCTTATCTGATATTAAAGAGGTTTGGGACAATTACAATTACGGAGCAACAAGCGTAATTATCAGACGAGTTTCGAATTACATTGACTTGATGAAAGAAATGAGTTTAGAGTCTTCTGTATTTGTTCACTGCAGAGAGCCACATAAAATTGCAGAAATGAAACAAAAATTTGAAGAACTTGGCTATTCAACAATTACGCTTCTAGTTGAAAATCCAAATGTCCCAGATATTACAACAAATCCATCTGATCGTGATGTAAGAGAATATGATTACGATGTCGTAGTGGACAATGACGGAACACTTGATGATTTAAGAAGTTCTGCACGTTGGTTTTATTACACTTGGTTGGTGGATTAAATGCTAAAACAAAAAGAAGTGCAACAGGCTTTTGGAACTGCCGTTGCAAATATCAAAAGAAGAAAACAAATGGCCAATATGAAGTTTCCGCTTCTTGATAAAAAAGGCTATAAGATATACTTCTATTTTACTGATGCAACTGACGCATATTATTCTAATATTCTTGGAGAAATCATGCGAAGAAAATCAAATAAAATCGTAGAAGCTCCAAGATTGTTTTGTTTTGATTACGACCACAAACGTGATGGTTGGTTTATAAGTGACATACCGGAGCTTGTAGATAGAATTGAAGATTTATTTGAAGAATATTATGATGAATATGTTGAACCAGAATTAAAGAAACGAGGGTACAAATCGTGACAAATATTCAAGTTTTATTTTTCTGCGGTCTGTTTGCCATTATGATTGCTGCTCAGTTCTTCATCTTGTGGAGACAGTACAGAATGAACAGACGAATGGACAAATTATCTCAGAACGATGAAAAATTCAAAGATTTAAGTAATAAAATCTACGAAAAACTGAAAGAAGTCGTGGATGTAGTAAATCCATTATTAGCAAAAGAACAAACTGTTAACAAACAAGATGATATTATTGACGTTGTTCCAGAAGAAGCTTTTGTAGAAGATGAAAGTGCTGTGATTTAATGTTAGTTGTTAATCTATTTGGTGGCCCAGGCTGTGGAAAATCAACAACAGCTGCCTGGTTGTTTAGCGAACTTAAAAAGAGAAGAGTTAGCTGTGAGTATATTACTGAATTTGCAAAAGACTTAACTTGGGAAGGCAATAAAACAGCATTATCTTGTCAAGAATATGTGTTTGGAAATCAGTCGTATCGCATGGCTAGAGTCAAAGACAAAGTAGATGTTTTGATTACCGACAGTCCATTGCCACTTAGTATTGTATACAATAAAGATTTGAAAGAGCCGGAATTTAGTACATTAGTTTGGCAAGCTTTCAATAAATACGATAATGTTAATTTCTTACTGAGTCGTGGAGATACTTACGAAACAACCGGTAGAAATGAAACAAAAGAAGAGGCCGAAAAAATTGATGAATTTATCTTGAATACGTTAGTATCTGGAGATATTGGATCTGTAAATTGTGTTGATATTACAGGAGAAAACACTCAAGAAATAATTTTGTCAGTCGTTTTGGACGAACTTAAAAATATGTAATTTAGGAGACATAAGATATTGGCCGAAAGACAAGCAAATGTTATGTACGATATTGAAAACCGTACACTATATTTATTTGATGAAATCAACGAGCTTACTGTAGCTGCGTTATTTGCAAATATTATGGCTATCGTTTCTGCAGATGATATTGCCGATACAGAAATAAAAAATTACGTTCGTCAACCTATCAAGCTGTATATCAATAGTCATGGTGGAAATCTGTGTGATATGTGGGCATTGGTTGACATGATGTTAACAAGTTCTACTCCAATTGAAACATACTGTACCGGTTATGCAGAAAGCGCCGGATTAAAGATTTTCTTGGCCGGTAGCAGAAGATACGTAACCCAACATGCAACTCTGATGTATCATCAATTATCTTCATGGGCGCATGGGACATATCAAGACATTGTTGAAAACCAAAAAGAATTAGAGTGGCACCAAGACGCAATAGAAGAATACGTTTTAAAACGCACACGAATCAAACCAGCAAAACTAAAAGAAGTTCGTGAACGTAAACAAGACTGGATTATTCATGCTGGCGAAGCTGTAAAACTCGGTCTTGCAGATGCAATATTGCTGTAATAATAAATGGCGGCAGAGAAATCGTAAGTCCGCCTATTTAGATGGTGATAATATATGTTTATTATTCAAAATATTAAGAAGAAAGTAAAACCAAATCCAAAATACAATTCATGGCTATGCAGCAATGCAGAATTTGGAATTTTAATTACTTCATATGATAATTTATTCCACAAAATTATTTGGAAAATGAATAATGGAGAAAGACTTACTATGTTGCATGGAAAAAATGAGTTTGAGGTGATAGAGTGATATTTTTTACAACATTATGCGCTATTTTGTTTTGGGCAGTATCATCAGTGTCTGTGTACATTTTCTTGTCACGAGACAGTCATGACATGTCAAACAATACACGCATTGGCGTATTATTGGGAAGCTTATTTTGGGTTTGCTTATATTTAGGATTTATGTTACTTGAAGTTGCTACATTATTAAATGATTCTGGGTTGGCGAGTTGGTGACAATATGTTTTTGCAAGAATGTACAACATTAAAAAATGCAATTGATTTTTATAAAAAACAATATGAAGAATTGGGTTCAGAAAGTCACGAGTCCCAATTGTTTGTTTGGTTAGCAGCTTTAGACTCATATCACAAAGATTATCATTGGATGAATCAAAGACTTATACCAACTGATGTTATTATAGAAGACTTTACGGCGTATTGCCCAGACTGTAAATCATCACATTTTATGCTTTCTCCGGACGGAGAACCTAATGATTTCTGCGGTAATTGCGGACAAGCATTATATTGGCCCTTGAAGGAGTTTGTTGAAGTTGAATAAAAACAAAACAATGCCCAAACGTTGTGACTATTGCGTATTTAATCCATATTCAATACACCATTGGTGGCATTCTGCTGGGTTTAATGAAAGAGAAGAACGTTACAATATGTTTTGCAGCACAATGGACTGGAATGACGTATACGCAGGAAGAGCTTATTGCGACAATTTCTTATCACGAAGAAAATATAGAAAGAATAAATTTGAAGGAAGAAACAAGGTGTCTTTGTGCGAAAACAAAAAAGAAAAAGAATGAATTCGAAGATACTATTGTAACAATGTATGTAGAAGATTTGTCTGTTGTTGTCGGTGAAAATGGATTGGTAATGTACCCGGTTCCAATCAAAAACGAAATTGATTTTACACATATAAGTATTACGTGCAAACCATACGAAATGAGTAGTGAAGAATTGATTCAGACGTTGGCTCAATTATTTACTTTAGCAGCTGCATAGAATTAAAAAACGCAAAAAATTAGGGAACATTCATATGCTTTATTTCGCATAGATGTTCCCTAAAATAATATTGTCCCCAATGATATATAAAAAATGGGACAAAAGGAGGTAGATTATATTGAATTTATATCTTATTAAACAAAGAGGAAGTAGTAAAAATATTACCGAGCTAAAACAACTGTATGTGTTTTTAACCTTACTCGAAAAGAATGGGTTGTCACATTGCCTCAAACCGAACAGTTACAGATGACATATTAGATTTCACGTAATCTGAGTGAAAATGTAGCTCTTTTAAAATATGATTATTGTCATCGTATAACAACCCATACTCTGTTGCTTTGTCATTGAAGTATTTTACGAAGATAGATGCGTTATCGTAATCTCTTGCTCTGCGATCTTTCCAATGAAAAGTAACAATCATTCTGCACGAAGTGTAATTTGCTTTTGGTATATTCATGTTTTCTAAACACCACAAGTAAAACTCTCCGTGCTTTTCTTTTGAATTATTCTGAGCAAGACGTGTCATTGATGTAAATTTGTTTAATGAAATAGCAGTGGGCAATACATCAAGTTTGCTTCTGCGTGGATATTTTTTGAAATAATATATACGATACTTTTCAAACACATTTTCATCAATAGTAAATTCTATTGGTTCTAAGTAAGTGTTTTCCGGAATATCTTTGGTTGAAAGTTTAGCTATGTGAATCACCTGTTTATCGAAGGAGTTGAGAATATGTTATTTTATTGGAATTATAACGGTGTACAGTTACGGTTCTATTAAACGAGATAAAGACTGTTGGCGTGGCAAGTTAGAAGGTCTCGTAAATGGAGACTTGGTAACTTATGAAGCAAACAGTCGATCAGATTTATATCGGCAATTTGAGTATGCGATAATTGATTATTGGGACATCTGTGAAAGACATGATGAAATTCCAACATTCTCACATACAGAACTGCCAGAAGAAATTATATTAGACGCAACGGGCCAAACTTTAGTCTTAGAGATTTATCCGGTTTTTCAACCAGAAAAGAAAATGTTCCTGAAAGAAACAGCTTATATGATCAAAACTACAGGCGATGAAGCTTTGTTATTTGGTACAGTCACAACTTACGAAGCTGCGGTCAATCATGCAAAATTGGCCATACAAGATATTTTGAATGCTGTTTATGAATAATTCTGTACAATAGGATTCTATCATGGTACAATTTCTTCAAAGGGGTTGATCGTGAATGAGAAAAAATATTGTTGGAAGTAAAATTAAAGAATATAGAATGCAACATGGTCTTACTCAAGCACAATTGTCAAAAAAGATGATTGATAACGGGGTTCATATGGACCAGAAGATTTTATCTCAGATTGAAATAAACACACGTTGTGTTTATGATTATGAGCTAGTTGCGTTTATTAAGATTTTTAATGTAAATATCGAAGATTTACTTGAATGAATATGTGGGTATGGATTTGCACCATACATGGCCAACATTCTGCGAGACTTCATTTTGTTAATGAACATCGTATTTGACCTTACGAGGACTAAGCGTCTACCTGTTCCGCCACCACACAAAATATATGTAAAATAAAGAATTGGTCGCCCAAATACGGACGACCTTTTATATTACCCACATATTTTTAGGCCGTTAGAATCAAAAATACAAAGCCTATTTTTTGGAAAATCAAAAAAATTCTTCGTAAAATGAAAATTGTCTTTCGATTGTTTCTTTGTATTGTTTATAAACATTAATACAATCTTGAACAGACGCTCCGTAAATATGCTCTGTTTTATACCCGTTAATCATGCCATTAATTACATTGCGTGATTTCTCACGAACAGAGAATCTTAAGTAACGATGATCTTCTAATTCGTAAACCAATTCTAAAGCAGGATCTTTGTATTCGCTATCGATTATGTAAATATCCGGTGGAATAGAGAAACAATCAATTAATTCTTCTGCTGTGTTGATTGTGTTATATGGAATATCATGTTCTTGTGCAATAACTGCCAAAGTCATCTTGGCGTTTTCAATACTAATTGTATTTTTCATAACATTATCTCCAATATTAAACTTCGCCGTATAAGTAAATATTAAATACAAATAAATCGTCATGCCAATATTCGTTATAATAATCAATAGCATTATTCCATGACAATTTAAAATGTTCCAATTCTCCATCTTCGCTGCATGCTTCTACGTGAACAGTATCATAAAGCTTGTTGTCGTAAATATAATATGCCAAATAAGCTTCTTCCTTGTAATTCCACCATAACATCATGCAAGGTTCACCATCAAAAATTAAAGCTTCCAGTTCCGGCTGAACACCTGCAAAAGTAATCATTTTTGCCGTTTTGTCAATAACGGATTTATACTGTGGGTATTTAGCTTCTAATTCTGCTAAATAATTCATATTGTCTTGTATTGTAATTCTCATTTAATTTCAGTCCTTTCTAAAATAATCCTAGTTTACATAAGACTAATTATACGCAGTTCTTAACATACGCTGTTAATTGCCTTTAGAACATTTTTATCACGAACAGTTCTTTTAACATAATCGTCATAATATGTTCTTGCAGCTTCCCAATAAAACTCTTTACTAATTCCAGCTTCTTTTAATATTTTATTTACATGAGTTTGGATCAATGTCATAGAATTATCATTAGCCTGTCGCCAACGACCATCAACTCGTCTGATAAACAAATATTCTTCTCCGCTTTCAGTAAAGAATTGTTTTTTCTTTAGTTTCTTAACTTCTTTTTTCCATAGATACAAATATCTATCTACTTCTTTTTTTAATAAATAAATATATGTTAATCTGTCGCCCTTTGTAACAATCTGTTCCGGAGATTTGTACAGGGCGTCAAGATATATGTCATATTTAGAAAACCACTCTGTTTTCACTTGTATGATATCAGATTTTCTCAAGCCACCATAGAATGCCATGGCAACAGCACAAGCATCCATATAACGGTATTCATGAATCAAACCTTCAAAAATAATTTTTACTTCTTCATCTGTAAATTCACTGGTTTCTCTGCAAGGTCTTTTTTTTGGTGACGGAACAACTCTAATGATATTACTAAAGTTCGGATAATCTTCAAATGTAACAATATAATTGCTAAACGAAGACAATGTATCTTTCAATCTGCGAACCCTATTATTGCTCATCCCCAATTCTCTTACAATCCAATCCTGGAATAACAAAACGTCTTTTGGAACAATATCACAGAAGCACTTATTACCTGCGTTTTTAGACAACCATACAAAGAAAATATTAACATCACTGTTATAGTTTTTGATAGTTCCTGGGCTTCGATTAGCCGTACGCAGATATAACTCCCATGCTTCCCACAATTCTATGTTTTTTGGATTGACTTTTTCTAGCTCTTCTACTGTGGCAATATTGTTGTAAATTCGTCCACGTGCCAACTTCGTCACCCTTCCTAATAATTACTTTTATAATCGTAAAAATAAAAAACGCAAACATGAGGGACATACACTTCCGCTTATGCTTGCGTTTTAAACACATGTATTTTCATACATCAACCCAGCCATTTCTTCAGCGCATTTGCTGGTCAGCGCTCGTGATTACTCTTGCGCTCTAGTAGCAGCAATCAATTCATCCAGTTCTTCTGCAGTAATTGTACCGTCACGTAATGCTTCTAAACAACGGTCACTAGCTTTTGCAGCTGCAGTGAATGAGTTGTTTTTCCACATTGCCCAGATTGCAAAAATTGCTGTGATTACAGTAGAAATTATCATTTCCAATTCTTCGTTTTCTACAGGAATTGGAGATAATCCCATTGAAACCAAACCTTGATTTACTAAAGCCAGTAATAAACATGCTACCCTAACTATTGTCGAAATAGCCATAGTTTATTCCTTCTTTCTAAAATCTTGATTATTCGTGTTCGATATGAAAATCGTGATGGTCGTATTCCGGGCAAATATGAAGTTTTTCATAACGTTTGTACAACTTATGAACTTCTCCGTTTCCACCCAGTTCTTCATATTGTGTCAATAATGCACTTACCGTCTCAAAATCTGCAAGACTAATGCATTTTGTTTCGCTATGAAGACCATTACGTAATTTTCTAAGAAGAGTATCTCTGATAATAGCCAAATCGTTTTTCTTAGACATTTCTTCCATATCGTTTATGCGTTTCTCAATATTCTCAAACTTTTTGTCTATAGCTTTTCTTAATTCAGCTACTTCTTGTTGATTCTCTTGAATAGGAATTAAGTAATTACGCTTGATATTGGTCCACGCATGTTTAATGCCATAGGAGACACCGCCAAGGAATAAACCAAATGCACACTCAAGCCAATACTTGACTACAAATTCAAACATAAAATCCACTTTGTTTCATTCCTTGTTTAATTATATATTAAGCAACTGTCCAACCTGTACTACTTGGGGTATATGTTTTTGTAACATTTACGCCAGCTGCAGAGCAAACAGTAACTACCGTCCATACGCCTGTACTAGCGTTTTTGGTGCTTGTACGAGTTGCATATGTTGTAGATCCTTGTTTAATAGTTTCAACGCCAGTTGATTTAACGTAAGTATAGCTATATCCAGATGCATTAATCAGAGCATCGAAGTCAAATCCTCCGCCACTACTACCGGAACTAACTGAATCAATTGAAATCAAATGATACTGCGAACCATTATAAATAAATGTAGCTGTATCTCCAGCCTTAATTACACCAGCAGTAATTGCAGCGCCACGATAATAAATCGCTTTTGCACCTTTACTATTTATATTTAATGTTGCACTTGCAGGAACAGCGTTTGTAAATTTAACAGCTACAATACCACCAGTTGTCAATGTATAGCTAGATAATGTGCCTACTTTTGCAACAGTTGCTTCTGCGGTGGAACAAGTTGCATAACCATGGCCTAATTTAACATTAGTATAAGTTGTATTGGAGTCATATCCCCAACCAGCAAATCTATATTGAGTACCATCATATACAAATGTCATAGGTCTATTTGCATAGCCACCATAAGACAAGCTACTTGTAGTAATTTGACTTGCTCCATAATAAATATTTTTAGCCCCTGTGCCATTTACATTTAAGGTCGGATTTTCTGCTGTGTTTGTAGCATTAAATAATACTGTAATAAAACTACCTGCCGTTAAGGACCAATTAGTATTACCACTTACAGTAACTACTTTTGCAGCAGTATCTGCAGCGGTGCTACATGTGCCGTATGCCATGTTAGTTGCATCTAATTTAGTCTTATCTGTAGCAGACATAAGACCGCTTGCGCTCGTTGTGGCATTTGTAGACTTAAACCCACTGTCATTTGTCAACTGACTAACTTTTGTTGGAATGTCAGTTGATACAGCAACTTTTGCACCTTTCCACAATAAGTTTCCGGACGTACCGCCAATTGCAAGGCCTTCTGCATATGGGAAAGATGTAGCATTAGCGTCAAATACACCACCAATGAATGATGTTCCGTCTACTTGGTCAGTACAGTAGCCGTAGACCATTTTCTTTCCGCCTTCTGCAGGGATGGAAATTACTTGGGCTTTTTTACTACTGTCTTTAGAATTAGTTACATCTTCGATCAAGATTTTTGAATCTTGAACATCACCAGTTGTATTACTATATCTAGTAATTGCTTTGTCTGTGGTAGATGAAGGTCTTGTGATAGCAAACATCTTAGCGCCTTTTTGTACAGCCAAAGGAGTTACTGTACCAGAGTCGCTACTGAATGTAGTACAACTAGCAGCAGGATAAACTATAGTTACACCAGCCGCAGAACCAGAAGCTACAGGTACGCTAATTTTACCATCTGATATAGAGATGTTACTGCCAATTTTTACACCACCAAGAACTGTAGAACCAGCAACTGGCAATTCATAATTATTGGCACCTTCTGCAATTCCGTTCAATTTAGACTTATCTGAAGAACTCATCAAACCATTAGCAGAAGTAGTGGCTACGCTAGTAGATGCTTTGCCGTTTAACTGTGTTTGAATGTTACTTGTTACGCCATCAACATAGTTTAATTCTGTTGTTGTTGCAGTAATGGCATTTATAAAGTTTGATGCCGCAGTAGCCAAATCATAAGCACTGTCTGCTTTTGTTTGGGCATTTCCAGCATTTGTTTTCGCAGTATTTGCTAAATCGTATGCTGATTTAACACTCTTAGGAGTTGCTGCAGTTGTAGTATCTGTACTAGATGTACTATCTGTCAGTTTTACTAAACCTTTTGCACTTGTTGTACCATCTGCAACGGAAAATGTTAACTTATCGTTTGTAGCATCTGGAGTAATTGTTACATTACTACCAACCAATGTTAAGCTGTCAGTTTTGCTATCAGCCGCAATAGTAGTGCTACCAACAATGACATTACTAAACGCATTTTGGTTTACTTCTGCCCCTGTTGCAATTCCAGATAATTTTGTCTTTTCTTCAGTTGTGTAGTCATTTGTTGACAAACCTTTGCCGGAAACTTTATCAACTTTATTAGAATCTAATCCGTCAATTAAAGATTTCAGAGAAACACCTTGAGCTGCAGACAATGGTTTGTTGGAAACGTTTGTTGTCAAATTATTAATAATGTCAGCAACATTAACTTTACTTGTTGTAAGACTTTCAAGAGTTCCTTTGTTTGCATCGATTAATGCTAATACTTCGCTCAGTTCGTCCCTTGTTGCGTCGTCAACATCTAAGAATGCATTTAATTGATTTGACAGTGCAGTTAAAGAATCTCTGATATCACTGTGTGCTGTCGTAGAAGCGTTATGAGTGTTTACAGTTCCTTTTGCTTCTGCGTCTGTGATGCCATATCCGGCCAATGTGGTTGGGTTAGAACCCGCAGTAACATGACCTTGTGCGTTTACAGTTACACTTCTGTAAGTTCCAGCGGATACGCCAGAGCTTGGATGTGTGTATTTATTAGCATTTGCTTCAATACCGGAAAGTTTGTTTCTTTCGGCTTGTGTAAAATGCAATTCTGTAGCTGCAATATGATCATCAACTTTATCCTCAACAGTATCTAAATTACCTTGAACTGCAGATGCTGATCCAGCAGGATCTGCACCAACTTGAACAGCTGTAACGCCATGTGGGTTAGATTTGTTGTTTGTATGATCAGTTAAAGAATCCAATTTTGATTGCAAACCGGAAACTTGTGAAATTTCATGATTGTGCGTTTTAAGTGCAAATGTATCTGGTAACTGCTGATATGCTTCGTACATAGGAAGTACAATTTCTTCGAAACCTTGACTTAATGTATCAATCGAATCGTCGGTATATTCTTTTGCGTCAGACAATGCTTGTCCTGCGGAACCTACTGGATCAGCACCAAAATCTTCGGCATCAAGTTCAAAGATCTCGTAAAATCCATTTCCGTCTTGTCCATAAACAGCAATGAATCCTTCTGTTCCTAATTGAAGTGCAAAATATATTCCTTCAGACATAACTCCAACAAATGGAAGATACATCAAGTAATTGTCAACTAAAAGTGCTGCATATACTGTTTTTTCCTCATTAATCGCATTAGCTACTTCTTCGTATGTTTTATCAAAAATTGCATTTTCTGGATTGCCAGTTACGATTACTCTGAATATCCCAACTTCGTCTTTTCCAGCTTTGGAATCCAATTGACCTTGAAGGTTGTTAATATCAGAGATATTGTGTTTGTGAGTTGCATTGGCTTTTGAGTCGATTTCGCCACTTAAAACATCGATAGCTTCATTGACTTGGCCGGAGAACTCTTCTAATTCTGCATCAACATAACTTTTTGCTTGAGACAAAACATTGGCATCGGCAGCTTCGAATATAGCCTTAGCTTTGCCATGGTAAGCTTCAAGTTTAGATGGCGAAACGTACTTTTTATATTGACTCATTTAATCATGCAACCTCCTTATTTTTAAAAATAAAAAAGTGGCGTAGTCAAAACGAAACGACTACGCCACAAAAAGTCTAAATTAATCTTATGTTATCTTACAAATTAAGCATTGAAGATAGCTAAAATTTCT
>JAEIGA010000638.1_pt1 | contig 51870 bp, 46 predicted proteins | sample 9270691 | NCBI WGS metagenome assembly JAEIGA01 (sample SAMN17057246, study PRJNA624740) | gut metagenome | biome: biome; isolation source: fecal sample | host: Bos grunniens | place: China: Xizang | collected 2019 | reverse complement strand
TGATGGCTCATAAAAGAACTGCTACACTGCTGTAAGTGACGGAAGAAGAACTAACTGTTCTCATCATCTTCGCCGTCGGTAACGACCTTCCAGCAGTTCTTGTTGTGCTGTCAAGGGTGGCGTCAAGCTACCACAACCTAAAATATCTACAGTTTTCAAGGTACGAAAGTGCCTTTTTTCTTACTCACGTTTTTTCATACGTCAGTTGACACTATCATTTTCTCATGCATGCTTCTTCGTAGTAAAAGCGATTGATCTTACCTGCCATTGTAAGAAGTTTGGGATTCTCAGCTTTCATCTGATCTGAAAGTTGTTTGATAATGGCATAGCCTTTACTTCTGGATACTCCCCAGTCAGCACACACTTCATCAACGCCTACATACATTGGTTTTGTCTTTGTGATTTCCATAAGTAAAATCTCCTTTCCGATTTCATTTAGCTTAATATTGATATCATTACCGTATAACAATCTTGAACACGCATATATTCCACCACCTTAAACTTGCTTAAATCTGTGCATAAAAAATAGGCATTTAAGATGCGTGGGAAGAAAATCAATTCTTCTCACGCATCTTAAATGCTTTTCTTTTACTATCTTAATATTATCACTATTCTTTTCCCGCGTATATGTCCAATGTCGGACGAGACGAAACAAAACAGGACAAAATGAGACAGGATATTAAACTGCTGATTATTTCAACTATTTTGCAACCAGACAATTCAAGAATCCAGTATTTATGCCTGTTTCCAGCGATAATACATTACTCCATCTCTAGTCACGATACTTTATATTGGCTCTATATCGTACTACCATGTCTAGATGTTGTTGTGGAATTCCACTCATTCTACGTAATTTTATTTTTTCTAAAAGTTTTTGCAACCAAATTACAACCACACTCAAACCATTCTGCAATTAGTTTAAAGCTTAAAAATGAGTGACAATGTCTGTTATTTCTTCCTCAATAGTTTGATACTCCGCCTTTGACATAATGTGATTAGTTTCTCCTGTAATATCTAAAACCTTCACGCCTTCCATTTTTAACGCAATCTCTTTTCCCTCAATCGAAGCAACAATAATCTGATTATCTGTTCGATTCCAATGTAATAGTTCCTCAAGAACTGTTTCCAAATGTTTTTTATCTTGCTCTAGCACATTAGGAGAATCAATCACAATAGGAAAAGTAATAATCTCACTTGCCAATTCTTGTTTTGTCTCAGCAAACGATAATATTTGAGCTATCTTGCATCTTGGGCCATACGCTCCACTAGCCATAAGTCGCGAGCCTGGCTCACTATTATCTTCTACCTGATCCATCGGAATATCCAGTCGCATCAACTGTGGTGTTAGTTTATTCAAGTATACTCCATTTGCCTCCTTTCTATCATCCCCATAGTCTTTTAAAATCTTTCTGATGGTACTATTAGAATCTAACAGTTCATCCTTTTTTCTTCTATTCGATTCAATTATGCGATAATAATCATCTAACAACTTGTTTGTGGTTTTCGCCTTCATGTATGTTTCATACAGATTTTGATTATCTTCTAACGATTGTTCATACTCTTCAAGCCTACTTTGCTGAGCAGAGAATTTCTGTTTTAATTTCTCAATTCTATTTTCTGCCAAATCAATTTCTCGTGCTTTTTTTGTATAATCGTCATTCAATGTTTCAATCAGATATTGCTTCTCAATTCTTTCCACTCCAGCCGGTTCAAAGAACAGTCCACATCTAGGGCACTCCACAATCATTCTTTCGCTAGTAACCTCTGGCGTTTTCTTTTTTATATATTTACCTAAAATCTCCTTCTCACTTAAAAGCCTATGATACTCATCCTCTTCTTTAATCAATTTTTTTCTTATGTTTGATAAGTCTTTTAAAATATCATTTATTTCATTTGTTCTGTTTGAAATAACTCTTTCTAACCTTTCGGAATCAAAAGTCATATCAACATCATCCAACCCCATTTTGAGCGTATCTATAACTGTTTTATACTTTTCAATCTCTTTTTCAAGTTTTGTAATTTGTCTCTCATTAACTTTTTGTTGTTTTTTTCTGTCTATATATTCCCTGTCGAGCACACCAAAATGGAAGAAAAAACTATCCTTTCTTTGAGGCAAATCAAACTGTGTCATATTGTTAAAGGAATACGAATTATTTGACCACCCATTCTCCTGATCCACATAATAGGGTAAATAATAGATAGCCGGCGGACATTTTATAATTGTGCCTTGTTCATCTTTTCCAACAAGTTCTATTGATAATTCAAACACTTCAGATAGTTTTTCTCCAAATTCTCCCACGGAATTGTATTTACCAACATATTCATTCTGCTTATATAAAACAAATGCATTTTTTAAACGAGTAACACTATAAGAATCCTTTCCAATAGAAAAAGAAACACTCGTCATAAAATTAAGTTGTTTAATTGGTTTCGGGAAATACACCTCAGCCCCCAAGGAATAATATATCGATTTCATCAAAACAGACTTACCATAATGATTTCCATCGCTTGTAATCAAGTTCTTACCAGGTACAAGTTCTATTCTTTTTGCTTCTTTATTTGTTAAATCAACAACTGTAACTGCCTGTATTATCAAGTTCAAATCTAGCAACCCCCATTTACATACACAATCTTATATATCATTATCATGATTAATAGTTTTAAATAATACTCATCAGAAAATGCAGCTGGAATTATATCCCTTTGCATACATTCGGTGTATACCTTCTCTAATATACTTGGTAAATCATCCAAGTCTAATTCCATAACATCAGAAATCACTTCACCAATTCTCTTTTTTGTATCGCTCAACAAACCCACATCCGAGCATAAATCCATTTTCATCTGAGAGTACTGCATATTATACTTTTTAATTTCTTTTATAGAACTGATTTGATACCTATCAAAAAGAATATCTGTAGTTGGAAGTTGAATAGCAAGTCCCGTTGATATAAATGACTCAATATCTTTACTTTTAAATCCTTTTTTCTTAAATATTTCGTCAACATCAGTACAATTTTCATCAATTTCACAATTAAACCTTTTATCCAACTCATCATAAATAATTTTATATAGAGTTCTTGCTGTTGCGAGTTGTAAATCTGGAGCCTTGTCTAATAAAAAGTCCTCAAATTGATGCTCTACTTCTTTTTTATGCCCATCCGTAGTCAGCGTAGTTCTAACAAAAAAGAATTTTGATAAATCAACCTCATCTTCTTTAACACCTATATCATCAGCAATTACTTTAATAATCTTTTTGACATTTGTGTCTCCTGATAAATCCCCTAAATTACTACAGCTATTTACAAATACTTTTTTGCTATTATTAACGATATCTGTGTTACATACCAACGAAACGTCCTTAATATAACTCTCATATTTCAAAGCATTTTTGTATAATTTCTGGAACCACTCATCTTTAATTACTGTATTCAATGTATATTGCTTATCAGAGGATTTTGTTTTCACCTGATACAAATGTACATATGAAGGGTTATCTGGCGACTCTATGATTGCTACATCCTCTACATAATCCATAAGAATTATATGATCCATTGTATAGAATTCAATTATTAATTGAATTGCATAACTAATTTGAACGGTCAATCTATTTTTTGTTCTTGAGCCAGAAATGTCATTTGTATTTTCTGCTATCGTTTCTCTAAGACTCATCAAATCCCTCTTTCATCTGTAGTATATATCTATAAAAAACTGCTACTCCATTTTTAGATTCTACATAAAAACTTTTGCATAATATTCCGATTAAAAATTAATCAAATTAATCATTTTTGCATACTCATAAATTCTCTTCAAAGCATTTTCATCAACATCATCAACAACATTGCCTGCGACTTTCGAGAATCCATTATATGTGCTAAATCCAAGCAGATACACAGCTAGTGCCATTGCCAAGTTTTCATCATCTGTGTCCATCTCCTGAGCAATTCTACGAAGTTCGCTCATTACAGAATCATGTGGTACTTTGACATCTTCTCCACCTTCATTGACAACCTTCTCAATAACCTTTGGAAGAACCATGCACATCTTATAAAAGGCATCTTCCTGTCCTGTTACAAGAGCATAAAACTGATCTAAACTGACTCTACGAATCTTTTTATGCGAAACGCTCTTTCCATCAACAGTAGTGGACCACTTAATGTTCTGAGATTTCTTTGCGATTGCTTCAACTAAAAAGCATGCGCAATCGTCATCATCTAATAACTGGCTCTGCATCTTAATATATGTTTTGCCAGCCGCAGAAGAGTTCATGGTGTTATGCTTATTTTTCATTTCTACATAAACAGTGTGAACAACATCTCCTTCCGGAAGTGTTATTCCTTCAGGTACTTGAAATATAACATCCCAACCACCTTCTGTTCCGTTATCAGGAACATGGCAATTATTTATATACTGAAAAATACGCTGATGAAAATATCCGATGTCATTATTGTTAGATTTGTCTCTTTGCCTAAAAATCTCATTTCCAACGATTTCATCCCATGATGTCTGATATACAGTTTTATCGAATATCATCTTAATCGGATCAACAATGTTCTTGTTAAAACGTACAATGTCAAACGACTCCAGTTTCTCCCCGTATTTATCAATTGTATCTTTTACATGATTAGTAAAATCTTTCTCTGAAATAAAAGATAATTCCCAACTCATTAGTCCTCTGCTCCTTCCAATGCTTCATATATCATATTTGCTACTTCATATCCAAGATTAACCGGAACCGCATTTCCTACCTGCTTATATTGTGACATAACCTTCCCACAGAACTCCCAACTATCTGGGAAAGATTGACACCTTGCGTTCTCTCTTACAGTGAAAGGCCTTGCCTCCAAGGGATGACACCTTTCAGTTTGCTTCTGTGATGGTGAAGTAAGTACCGTTAATGAAGGCTCGTCCATAGATAACCGCCTTAAAATTCCAGTTCTTCCACCTTCCATGTCCCAGCAACTCTTCATGTATGCTTTCGCCAATTCTGGGTCTATATCTCTCCAATATCCACCGGCAGGTACAAGTTCAAAAAGCTTACGCTTATTCTCTCCATATGGCACACCTACACTCTCCGGGACATTTTCTAAGATATCTCTTAGCACTGGTTTATAGTCATGTGCCTCTGGGAATTCAAATATTATTTTTTCCTTTAAGTCCTTACGAATGCCTATCGTGATAAGACGTTCTCTCTTTTGTGCAACGCCATAGTCCCAAGCATTCAGCACCTGCTTTTGAATGTCATATCCTGCACTTTCAAAAATTTCAAGCATAGTCTGATATGTCTTACCGTGGTCATGCGTCAACAGTCCTCTAACATTTTCAAACAAAAACATCTTTGGCTGTAATTTTTCCAAAAAAATCGCATAGTGATAAAACAATGTTCCTCTTGCATCTTCAAGTCCCAATCTTTTACCTGCATATGAAAATGCCTGACATGGCGCTCCACCGGACAGTAAATCTAATTCACCTTTCTTGATTCCAAAGTAATCTTCTAAATCCAATTTAGAGATATTAGCTATATCGTCACAAATAACTCTCCAATTGGGACGATTCTTCTTTAATGTATCGCAAGCATCTCTATCAAATTCAATCAATCCGATTGTATTAAAGCCAGCTTCTTCCACACCTAATGCTAACCCACCAGCACCTGCAAATAACTCTATTGTCGAAAACTTTTTTTCTTTAACTGGGTACACTATATTGTAAAATGTATTTTGCATATTCCTTCTAATGCGGCGAGGATCATCTGGTTTTTCTGTACTATCAGGTATTAACCATGTATTTCCCTTTAAAACAGCACCTTCTATTCTTCCTTCACCACACAAACGAGTAATTCTTCTTCTAGAAATGCTCCATTTTTCAGCCATTTCAGTAGTTGTTGCAAAACTCATATTTACCTCCAATTAATAAAAAAATACGTTTATATTATATTCCCTTTGCGGTACATTTTCAACACTTTCTGAAATCATTTTGAATCGGACAATTATTCTACAAACCGTTGATTTTATTAGCTTTGTTGTACTCATATTTTCATCCCATTATGTAATTCGGGTTTATTTATTTTTTTTAGTATATCCTCTGTCTTCACATTCTTGTTTTTCATCTCCAGATATTCCTCAAACTTGATTTCAAAATCAAAAAGTTCTTCCCATCCTGGATCTCGTCAAGCAACAGTGCCATCAGAATTTGATGCAGTAAGTCGACTTACTAACGCCCCAAAACCCTTCACATTTTCGTTGTTGATTGCAATTCTCATATCATCCGTAAGGTAGGGCTCACACGCCTTGTAATAGCTAACAAGTTCTCTCCGCTTATCTTCGATATCTTTCTTTGGGATCAAACCAAGGCGAAGATTAATCTTTTCAAGCCACTCATTTGCTTTCACTTTTGCAGATTCTATAATGTTTGTCGCTTCCTTCTTTGCCTCTTCCAACTTCTCTTCCGCCTGCTTAATCAGGTGCTGAAGATTACGAAGCGTTACCCTAAGTTCTTTTTCCTGAGTTTCCAGTTGCTTTATCTCCCGCTTACGCATATCAGCCTTATATTCAAGGACAGATAAACTATCTTGCTCCGAAGTCTTGATTTCTCCATCCACGGTTAATCCATGCTTTATGCAAATCTTACGAAATGTGCTCGTTCCATTTCCTTCCACTGCTTGGTAGCGTTATCTGTGTCCTTTCCAGATGCATCCTTTTCATCCGGTTTCGGTGAATACTCGCTACCGGTACGAACCGCAATTAAGTTGCGCATAGTTCTATCCAAAAAATTTCTCTTTTGTACCCCATTCTAATATCCTTCCGCAACTGGGATATAATCAAAATGCATATGTGGAGAAGCCTCGTCCATATGGATATAAGCCCCTATAAGTTCCAATCCGAGATTTCTTTCCTCGAAACCTTCGATGTATTCAAGAAGACATTCTTTTGCAATCTCACGCCATTCAGGATGTTCTATGAAGTCTTCCTGCTTACCCCACTGAAGCACATCTGTAAATGTTACTATGAAAATGTCCGCACCCCCAAAGTTCCGAAATAAAAATGTAGGAATTATAGCATTTTTGTAGTAGCATTTACAAATAGAAATTAATTCTCGGACGATTCGTGATATTTACCTTTTTATGATTTTTAGAATCATTTTAGAATCACGACGAAAAAAAGGCCCGAAACTATGCGATTTTCACATAGTCTCAGACCTTGAAAATACTGAATTCTAGGGATTGACCTCTAAGCCACTCTAGGTCTATTCCATCTCTATCGTTCCAGGTGGTTTTGAAGTTAAGTCATACATTACTCTGTTAACTCCTTTAACCTCATTAATAATCCTGTTCATTACTGTTTGGAGTACCTCAAATGGAATCTCTGTACAACTAGCTGTCATGAAATCTGATGTGTTCACTGCTCGAAGAGCAACAGCATAATCGTAAGTTCTAAAGTCTCCCATTACTCCAACAGATCTCATATTGGTCAAAGCTGCAAAATACTGATTTGGTTTTGCAGTCATCTTTCCTTCGTCAAATGCTTTGTCAATCTCTTCACGGTAAATAGCATCTGCATCCTGAACAATTTTAACTTTCTCGGCAGTTACTTCACCGATTATTCTAATTCCAAGACCTGGTCCTGGGAATGGCTGACGATACACAAGATGTTCAGGAAGACCTAATTCGAGACCTGCTTTTCTAACCTCATCTTTAAACAAAATTCTTAAAGGCTCAACTATTTCCTTAAAATCAACGTCTTCAGGAAGTCCTCCTACATTATGATGCGACTTAATTACAGCAGATTTACCAAGACCAGATTCAATAACATCCGGATAAATGGTTCCTTGAGCAAGGAAATCCACTGTACCAATCTTCTTAGACTCTTCTTCAAAAATACGAATGAATTCTTCTCCAATAATCTTTCTCTTTTTTTCAGGCTCTGTTACACCAGCAAGTTTAGCATAGTAACGATCAGCTGCATTTATGCGAATAAAATTAAGGTCGAATTCTCCTTGAGGACCAAATACTTCCTCAACCTGATCACCCTCATCCTTACGAAGAAGACCATGATCAACAAATACACATGTAAGCTGTTTACCAACGGCTTTGGCAAGAAGTGCAGCTGCTACCGAAGAATCAACTCCACCTGATAGGGCAAGTAAAACCTTACCGTCTCCTATTTTTTCCTTGAGATCTTTAATGGTAGTTTCAACAAAGCTATCCATCTTCCAATCTCCACTACATTCACAAACATCTATAACAAAATTTCGGAGCATATCTTTACCCTGCTCAGTATGCATAACCTCTGGGTGAAACTGGGTTGCATAGAACTTCTTCTGAGCATTTTCCATAGCTGCAACAGGGCAATTAGCAGTGTGAGCTGTAATCTTAAATCCTTCTGGAACCTGTGATATATAGTCAGTATGGCTCATCCATACATTGATATTTGATTTGATATTCTTAAAAAGCATGGACTCTTCTGTGATTTCTGTAGCTGTATGACCATACTCACTTACAGGGGCAGTTGAAACCTTTCCACCAAGTAAATGCGCCATAAGCTGTGATCCATAGCATATACCAAGAACCGGTATTCCCAAATCAAATATTTCCTTTGAATATGATGGTGAAGTCTCCAAATATACGCTATTTGGTCCACCTGTGAAAATGATTCCCTTAGGATTCATTTCCTTAATTTCATCCAGAGTCATTGTATATGAATGAACTTCGCAATATACGTTACATTCACGAACTCTTCTGGCGATAAGCTGATTGTACTGTCCTCCAAAATCAAGGACCAGAATCATTTCTCTGCTCAATGCTAATCCTCCGTTTCTAAAACTCTAATGTTTTTTCTAAAAATCAAACTTAATTATAAAAAATGCATCAATATATGTCAATTCTCTAAATATCTCTTTAGATATTGACCGGTGTAGCTTTCCTTGACACCACATATTTCCTCAGGAGTTCCAGTGGCTACAACAGTTCCGCCACCATCTCCCCCTTCTGGTCCCATGTCAATTATAAAATCCGCAACTTTAATAACATCCATGTTGTGTTCAATGACAACTACCGTATTGCCAGACTCCGACAACTCCCTAAGAATCTTAACCAGCTTATTTACGTCGTCAAAATGAAGACCTGTTGTAGGTTCGTCTAAGATATAAATAGTTTTTCCGGTTCCTCTTCTGCTAAGTTCTGTGGCAAGTTTTATACGCTGGGCTTCACCACCTGACAAGGTAGTAGAAGGTTGACCCAGTTTAATATATGAAAGTCCAACATCATAAAGGGTTTTAATCTTTCTATAAATGCTAGGAACATTTTCAAAAAATGGTAAAGCCTCCTCAACAGTCATATCCAATACGTCAAAAATGCTTTTCCCTTTGTACTTAACTTCCAGAGTTTCTCTGTTGTATCTTTTACCGCCACACACTTCACAAGGTACATAGACATCTGGAAGAAAATGCATCTCAATCTTTATAATTCCATCACCCTGACAAGCTTCGCATCTTCCACCTTTTACGTTAAAAGAGAATCTTCCCTTTGAATAACCCATAGCTTTTGCATCTGCTGTCTTTGCAAATAGATCACGAATCATGTCAAATACCCCAGTGTATGTTGCCGGATTTGACCTTGGAGTTCTTCCAATAGGTGACTGGTCTATATTAATAATCTTATCTAACTTATTAACACCATTAATTCTATCGTGTTTACCTGGAATAGTTCTTGCTCTGTTAAGCTTTTTAGCCAATGCTTTGTATAAAATCTCATTTACCAAAGAACTCTTACCAGAACCGGAAACTCCGGTTACAACTGTAAGAATGCCCAAAGGAATATTTACCTCAATGTTTTTAAGATTATTTTCTCTAGCCCCTTTAACTGTAAGCCAGCCAGTAGGCTTTCTTCTAAATCCCGGAACCTCTATCTTCTTTCTACCACTAAGATAGTCTCCTGTAAGAGAATTTTTATTAGCCATTATTTCCTTATATGTACCACAGGCTACCACATTTCCACCATGCTCGCCAGCTCCAGGACCTATATCCACAATGTAATCCGCCTGCCTCATAGTGTCTTCGTCGTGTTCTACCACAATTAGAGAATTGCCAATATCCCTAAGTCTCTTCAAGGTATCAATAAGCTTGTCATTATCTCTTTGATGCAATCCGATACTAGGTTCATCAAGGATGTAGGCAACACCTACCAAACCAGAACCTATCTGAGTTGCCAGTCTTATACGCTGAGCTTCTCCTCCTGATAGAGTAGATGCTCCTCTAGCCAAGGACAGATATTCAAGCCCAACATTCTTAAGAAAATTGACTCTGGATTTAATCTCCTTTAGCACCTCTTCTCCAATAAACTTCTGCCTATCCGTTAACGGCATTTCCTCTAGGAATTCGCTGAGATCTTTAACAGACATAGACGTAATCTGAAAAATGTTTTTGTCAGCCACAGTAACTGCCAAGGATGACTTCTTAAGTCTCTGACCATTACACTCCGTACAAGGGGTTATACTCATATACTGTTCGTATTCCTGCTTACCTCTTTCAGAAAATGTTTCTCTGTATCTTCTTTCCTCGTTTGCTAAAAGCCCTTCGAATGGGACGTCGTATATACCAGTCCCTCTTTGACCTGTGTAGTGAACTTTTAACACTTCACCATTAGTTCCATTTATAATAACATCCTGTGCTTTTTTGCTGAGGTTCTCAAAAGGTGTATCCAAAGAAAACTCATATTTTTCAGCCATAGCTTGAAGAACTGCATTGGAAAAGCTTCCCTTTTTATTACTTGATTGCCAACCCACAGCCACAATACAGCCGTCATTTATACTAAGAGATTTATCCGGAATTATCAAATCAATGCTAAACTCCATCTTATATCCCAGACCGGAACACACAGGACATGCTCCAAATGGATTGTTAAAAGAAAAACTTCTAGGCTGTATCTCTTCAATGCTGATTCCACAGTCAGGACAAGAAAAGCTTTCGCTAAAGCTTAACTTTTCTCCATCGATAACCTCAACGTACATAAGGCCTTCTGATAATTTCATAACTGTTTCAATAGAATCAGTAAGACGTTTTTCCAGGCCTTCCTTAACCACCAAACGATCCACAACAATCTCTATATTATGCTTCTTGTTCTTCTCAAGCTTTATTTCCTCAGACAATTCATACATATGGTCATCCACCATGACACGCACATATCCGGCTTTCTTAGCCTGTTCTAACACCTTGACATGCTCACCTTTTCGTCCTCTTACAACCGGTGCTAAAAGAAGTATCTTACTTCTTTCTGGTAAATGCATTATCTGGTCTACCATTTGATCTACCGTCTGCTTCATAATTGGCTTACCACAATTAGGGCAATGGGGAATACCAATTCTAGCATACAAAAGTCTGAAATAATCGTATATTTCCGTAACTGTTCCTACTGTAGACCTTGGATTATGATTAGTGGATTTTTGATCAATGGAAATAGCCGGGGATAGCCCTTCTATGGACTCCACCTCGGGTTTTTCCATTTGCCCTAAGAACTGTCTGGCATATGATGACAGCGATTCCATATATCTTCGCTGTCCTTCTGCGTAAATAGTATCAAAGGCCAGGGAAGATTTTCCTGAACCACTGAGTCCTGTCATAACCACCAGGGAATCCCTGGGTATATCAATATCTATCCCTTTTAAATTATGCTCATTTGCTCCTCTTATTTTTATAAATCTCTTAGAGGAGTTGTCGTATTTTATCTTATCACTCATTTTAATCTTCTTTCTGATTTAACTCCTTTTTAAGGGTTAACATTTGATCTCTAAGCTCTGCTGCCGCCTCAAAATTAAGCTCTGCTGCCGCTTTCTTCATTTCTTTTTGAATCTTTCCAATTAGTTTCTCAATTTCCTTAGCACTCATAGACTCAGGATCTTTTTCCAATTTATCAACGCTTTTAATTGCCTCTTTTGTAATACTTATTCTATCTCTTACTGCCTTCTTTATAGTTGTAGGGGTTATGCCGTGCTCTTCATTATATTTATTTTGGATTTCCCTACGTCTATTGGTTTCTGAGATAGCATTTTTCATAGAATCGGTAATTGTATTAGCGTACATAATTACATGACCTTGGGAATTTCTTGCCGCTCGTCCTATGGTCTGAACCAAAGATGTCTCCGACCTTAAAAATCCCTCTTTATCCGCATCTAATATGGCAACCAGTGTAATCTCAGGAATGTCCAATCCCTCTCTTAAAAGATTAATTCCAACCAACACATCAAATACGTCAAGTCTCATGTCTCTGATTATATCACTTCTTTCCAAAGTATCTATATCTGAATGCAGGTATTTAACTCGTATTCCTACTTCCTTCATGTAATCTGTAAGATCTTCTGCCATTTTCTTGGTAAGAGTTGTAACTAAAACCTTATTTTTCTTTTCTGTCTCTTTATTTATCTCTGCAATCAGGTCATCCACCTGACCTTCTACCGGTCTTACATCTACTTTAGGATCTAGTAAACCGGTCGGTCTAATTATCTGCTCTGCCCTTTCCATTTCATGTTCCGCCTCGTATTTTCCCGGAGTAGCAGATACAAACATCATCTGATCAATCTTACTTTCAAACTCTTGAAAATTCAAAGGTCTGTTATCCTTGGCTGAAGGTAATCTAAACCCATAATCCACCAAAGTCTGTTTTCTAGACTGGTCACCTGCATACATTCCACCTATCTGGGGGATGGTAATGTGGGACTCATCTACGATAATAAGAAAATCATCTGGAAAATAATCCAACAATGTATGTGGGGTTGCCCCTGGTTCTAGTCCTGCCATGTGTCTTGAATAATTCTCAATTCCTGAGCAAAATCCAGTCTCTCTAAGCATTTCAATATCATAATTGGTTCTTTCTGATATTCTTTGAGCCTCTATTAATTTATCCTCACTTTTAAAATAATCCACTCTTTCCTTTAGTTCCTCTTCAATGGTTCCTATGGCCTTCTCAATCCTTTCCTGAGAAGCAATATATAAAGAGGCCGGGAATATTGCCACATGTTCTAAAGAACTCTTTATTTCCCCTGTTAGTGGCTCTATTTCGCATATTCTATCCACTTCATCCCCAAAGAATTCAATTCTCACTGCCAAATCCGAAGAAGATATTGGAAATACCTCCAACACATCTCCTCTCACCCTAAAAGTTCCTCGTTTGAAATCTATGTCATTCCTGGCATACTGAATATCCACCAGTTTCCTTATAATGTCATCTCTGTCCCTTTCCATGCCAGGTCTTAAAGAAACCACCATTTCTCTATAATCTATAGGGTCTCCCAATCCGTATATACAAGACACCGATGACACTATAATAACATCTCTACGTTCCGACAAAGCTGCTGCGGCAGAGTGTCTCAACTTATCTATTTCATCATTAATAGCAGAGTCCTTGGCAATATATGTATCCGTTGAAGGAACATAGGCTTCCGGCTGATAATAATCGTAATAAGACACAAAATACTCTACTGCATTTTCCGGGAAAAACTCTTTAAATTCTCCGTACAACTGGGCTGCTAAAGTTTTATTGTGTGAGAGAATTAATGTGGGTTTATTAAGTTCCTTGATAACATTTGCCATGGTAAATGTTTTACCAGAACCAGTAACTCCCAGCAAAGTCTCAAACTGATTTCCTTCTTTAAATCCTTCTACTAATTTTTTTATTGCCTCTGGCTGATCTCCCGTTGGCTTGTATTCTGATACTAATTTAAATTTATCCATATAATCACCCTACATTATGTTTGAAAAAATAAAAGGGATATCTCTTATGAGATTCCCTTTATTACTTCTAATGCTTTTTGAAATTGAGGTTCGCTATCTCTTTTTTCAAGATCCCATATATTAATATTTTCATCTTCCTCAACTTCCACATCTGGCGCAATACCTACGTCTTGAATATTACTTCCATCAGGTAAATAGTATTTTGCAATTGTAATTTTAACTGCACTACCATCATCTAACTGATAAAGAGTCTGCATAATTCCTTTTCCATAAGTATTTGTGCCCACAATAGTTGCTCTTTTATATGCCTTCATACATCCTGAAAAAGCCTCAGCAGCGCTTGCAGAATCTTCATTTACAAGAACCACCATAGGAATGTCCTGGTATTCACCCTCAGTATCATTTTTATAATCCTCTCCACTACCATCTTTCATTTTGTAGGAAAGAATAATCTCATCCTTAGGAATAAAATATCCTGCTATTTTAAGAATCTGCTGAAGATCTCCACCTGGATTGTCCCTTACATCGAATATTAACTTTTCCATATTCTGACTTTTAAGTTCTTCAAGAGCATCTTTAACCTGTTCTGCTGAATTCTCACTAAACTGAGTTAATTCGATATAACCTATATTATCATCAAGCATTTCGTAGTAAACTATCTGCTCGCTTACCTCTGCTCTATCTAATTGAAATTCTATTTCCTCATTTTCTCTGGTAACTGTAATACTTACTCCAGTACCTTTTTTTCCTCTAACTAAGCTTACAAGCTTATCTAAATCACAATTGGTAACATCTTGTCCGTCTACTTTAATGATTACGTCTTTTTCCAGCATTCCTGCATCTTCTGCCGGCGAATTCTTAATCACCCCAGTCACCACAAATTCCTTTGTGTTTTTATCCTGAGATACCATAACTCCTATTCCGACGTAGTCACCATCCATTTGCTGCATAAGTATTTTGTATTCATCTTTTGTGTAATACACAGAGTATGGATCATTGAGACTTTCCAATAATCCCTTATAAGAACCTTCTTCCAAAGTCTCGTCATCTACATCTTTGTAATAATACTTCTTCACCATTTCCTTTAACTGACTTTCCTTATCGGTGCCAGTTATCTTGGCTACTTTTTCTTTTATGGTAGATGTACCCGACGCTCTTGATAACAAGGTAAGTGCAATTATCAATACAAATATAATTGTAATCCCACACAAAAGGCCACTAATAAAACCATCCTTTTGTCTGTCCTTTAACAATTGAGCTATATTCTCGGACTCATCATGATATTCCATTGTTTCTTCATCTATATTCTGACCAAGGTCATCGTTTTTTTTCTTGCCAAACATATCTTTGCCTACTTTTTATTAATATTATCCAACATAAATATGTGGATTTACATATGAACCATTTAATCTAAAACTTAAATGTAAATGTGCACCTGTGGACCAACCTGTTGATCCTACATATCCTATAATCTGCCCTTGCTTTACATATGTTCCCGAAGAAACTGCAAATGCTGACATATGCATATACACAGAATATAATCCATTGCCATGGGCGATTCCCATCCAGTTACCTGCTGAACTGCTTGTCCATGCCCAATCTACAGTACCATCTGCTACCGCATATATTGGAGTTCCTATAGGCGCTGGTATATCGATACCATTGTGCATTTCGCTTTTACCAGAAATAGGACTGATTCTATCGCTATAGTCTGATGATATGGTGTAATATCCATTAAGTGGCCATATAAATGATGTAGCTTCAGATGTATTATATTCTATATCACTTGATGAATTATTATTAGAATCAGTGGAACTATTTGAAGAATCCGTATTTTTTCCTGCTTCTGCTGCTCTTCTTGCCGCATCCTCTGCTGCCGCCTTTGCAGCTGCTTCTTGCTGTCGTCTTCTCTCTTCAACAGCTTCCATCTGTGATACAAGAGCTGCCTGCTCTTCTAATGCCTTCTGTTTTGTAATAATATCCTGTTCTGCACTAGATATCTCCGCTTCAGTCTTTCTTAACTCTTCTTCTTTCGCAGCAACTAAAGTTTCCATAGATGACTGTTCAGCTAATGCTGTGTCTGTAAGAGTCTGAAGTTCAGCCTGCTCAGTCTCTAGCTGAGTTTTTGAATCCTCCACTGCCTGCTTAGCGTCCTTCAACTCCTGAATAGCTTTTCTATCATAATCAGTTAAGGTCTTTATATATTCTGCTTTATTCAAAAAATCGCTAATACTCTCTGAGCCAAATAACAAATCCAGCATTTGACTGTCACCATTCTCATACATGAACTGGATTCTTTTTTTCATCAAATCGTATTGTCTATCAAGTTCTTCCTGCTGTAATTCCAGCTGGGAATTAGTTGCATCAATTTCTAATTGTTTTGCTTGTGACTGCTCATTAAGGGATTGAATATTAGTTGCAATCTCCGTTAATTTTGCATCCATCTCTGTTATATACGCTGTGGTATCATTTTTAACGCTTTCAAGTTCATCAAGAGTTGCCTGAACATCTGTGATACTTTGCTCTATTTGTTCCTGCTTTTCTCTCTCTTCTTCAATATCAGCCTTTGTATATACTGTCATAGGCATAATCATTGCCCCTAATAACAATATACTTAAACATCTAATAGCTTTATTTCTCAAGCTTGACACCCTTTCTTATACCTTCAAATGCTTTTTAATAGTTATTCTACTTCCTAAATAACCAATCCCTGCACCAATTAATAACGCTCCCGGAATAATCACTGTAAACACACTGTTAGTTGGAAGGAATTGAATTTTACTTGTAAATGTAGAGAACTGTCCCATTAAATAACTTATTACTTTTTCATACATAAAATATAAAACAGTTACCGGTATGGCTGCTCCAATAATACCAATGACCACACCCTCTACGATAAATGGTGATCTTACGAAGAAATCCGTAGCACCAATGAGTTTCATAATTCTTATTTCTTCTCTTCTTACTGTTATACCTATCATGACAGTATTGCTTATAAGGAAGATACCTACTGCCAACAGAATTACAATAATTACAACAGATACATATCCCACCATTTTAGCAAAATCTGTAAATGATCTGGCGGTCTTTTCAGAATTTCTAACTTTACGAACACCGTTAATATTTTCTATATATTTAACTAATTTATTTTGTTTAGAAAGATCTTTTACATAAACCTCATAGTTAGCGGAATTAACTAATGGATTATCATCCTTAAAACCTTCTGCTAACTCCGGCTCATCTTTAAAATACTGCTTACTAAAGGAATCCCAGGCTTCATCAGCTGATACAAACACAATTCTATCAACTTCCGGTCTGGATTTAATTTGATTACCAATTTTTTCCATCTCTTGCTGTCCGATTCCTTCTTTAAAGAAAACCGTTACACAAACAGTTTCTCCAGCCTCATCAACCATGTGTTGAAAATTAGCCAAAACAGCATAAAAAAGTCCCATAAGAAAAATACATGCTGTGATTGTTCCTATTGAAGCAAGGGAGAAAAGTTTATTACGTCTTATATTTTTAAAACCCTGTCCAAGGCTATAAATGAATGTTCTAATCTTCATGATATTCGCCCTTCTCCTCATCGCTAACTATTTCGCCTTTATGCATTGTAATAACTCTCTTATTCATAGCATCTACGATTTCTCTATTATGGGTAACTACTACCACCGTTGTTCCTCTTTTATTGATCTCCTCAAGCAACTTCATGATTTCCCATGAATTCTTCGGATCCAAGTTACCTGTTGGCTCATCTGCCAGCATGATTGCAGGATTATTTACAATTGCCCTTGCCATGGCAACCCTTTGCTGCTCACCACCTGATAACTCTTTTGGAAAGGAACGATATTTTTCTGAAAGACCCACTAATGATAACATAGCAGGCACTCTTCTTTTTATAACTTTAGTTGGCGTTTCAATTACTCTCTGAGCAAAAGCAATGTTATCGTATATATTTCTATCCTTCAAAAGACGGAAATCCTGGAAAACAACGCCAATATTTCTTCTGTACTCTGGTATCTTTTTTCTCTTAAGCTTACCAATCTCTTTACCGTTTACGACAATTTTGCCACTGGTTGGTTCAAGTTCTTTCAATAACAATTTAATAAGGGTGGATTTGCCAGAGCCACTGTTACCCACTACAAAGACAAATTCACCTTTATTAATTTTTAAGCTAACATTTTTTAATGCCGGTGAGCCGGTCGAATATGACTTGCTCACTCCTTCAAGTTCTATCATTATATTCCTCCAGTTAATTATTTATGGACTACTATGGAATACATTCTTAAAAATCAGTTTTTTCTATATATTTCATATATTTTACTACCATAAGTGCAATCTTAAATGTAATTGCATCATCAAATACTCTCAAATCAAGATTTGTTGATTTCTGCAACTTATCAAGTCTGTACACCAATGTATTTCTATGAATATACAACTGTCTAGATGTCTCTGAAACATTAAGATTATTTTCAAAGAATTTATTAATTGTAGTAAGAGTTTCTTCATCAAACTCATCAGGCGATTTTCCATCGAAAATCTCTTTAATAAACATCTTACAAAGTGGTAATGGCAACTGATATATAAGTCTTCCAATACCAAGCTTGCTATAAGCAATAACCTTTTTATCACTGTAAAAGATTTTTCCTACATCCAATGCAAGTTTTGCTTCTTTGTAGGATCTAGACACTTCTTTGATATCGTTAATCATGGTACCATATGCAATATTAACCTTTGCCATGGCCTCTGTATTAGACATATCCAAAATGATATTGGCAATCTTATCCATATCATCATAAGTCTGGTCTTCTTCTACTTCCTTAACAAGAATTATATTATTCTCATCAACCGCTGTAATGAAATCCTTAGATTTACTAGCAAAGAGACCTCTTATAGTCTCAAGAGCATTAACATCCTTTTCGTTTTCAGTCTCAATAATAAAAACAACTCTACGTACATCAATGTCTATATGTAGTTTTTTGGCTCTTGAATATATATCTACCAAAAGCATATTATCTAAAAGGAGATTCTTAATAAAATTATCTTTATCATATCTCTCTTTATATGCTACAAGAAGGCTCTGTAACTGGAAAACAGCCATTTTACCTACCATGTACACATCATCACTATTTCCCTTAGCAACTAATATATACTCTAATTGATTGTCCTCCATTACTTTAAAGAATTGAAATTCAGAAACTGTTTGACTGTCTGCAGGTGATTTTGCAAATGACACTGCTGATTTTTCCACGCTGTCTGTGTCATTAAATGTCGTAACAAGCATCTTTCCTTCTGTGTCTGTAACACACATGTCAATTCTTGAAATGTTTTTAATACCGTCTATGATATTTGATAAAATTTGGTTTGAAATCATTGCCTCCACTCCCATTCTTCAGATAGTTTAATCTTATACTATTTTACCAAAAAATAAAAGGGGAAATACATCATTTTTAATGTATTTCCCCATAAATTCATAGTATATTCAGATTTTATACTAGTTTGTGATTACAAGGTGTGTATCCTTATCAAAGATATGCATCTTAGAAGGATCAATAGCAATCTTAATTGTATCACCAGGTCTGGCTGATGTACGAGGGTTAACTCTTGCTGTACAGCTCCACTGATCTACATCGAAATATAAGAATACTTCTGCACCAAGCATCTCGTATAATCTAATTGTTGCTTCAATAACGTTATCTGGATTAGCATTAATGAATACTTCTTCATCATGGAAATCTTCTGGTCTAACACCAACGATAACTGTCTTATCAATATAGTTACCAGCGATAAGTGTCTCTGCCTTTCCTGCTGGAACTTTAATTGTATGTGCTGCAAATGATAACAATACATCGTTACCCTGCTGAAGAACCTGAGCATCAATGAAGTTCATCTGTGGAGAACCCATGAATCCGGCAACGAATAAGTTACATGGATTGTTGTAAAGCTCTTCCGGTGTATCAATCTGCTGTACTTCACCATCCTTAAGAACTACGATTCTTGTTCCAAGTGTCATAGCCTCTGTCTGGTCATGTGTAACGTATATAATTGTTGTCTCAAGTCTCTGATGTAACTTAGAAATCTCAGTTCTCATCTGTACTCTCAACTTAGCATCAAGGTTTGATAAAGGCTCATCCATAAGGAATACCTTAGGGTTACGTACGATAGCACGTCCCATGGCAACTCTCTGTCTCTGTCCACCTGATAAAGCAGCTGGCTTACGATCAAGAAGATGCTCGATATCAAGGATTCTAGCAGCTTCGTGAACGAGCTTGTTAATCTGATCCTTTGGTGTCTTTCTTAACTTAAGACCAAATGCCATATTATCATAAACTGTCATATGAGGATACAAAGCGTAGTTCTGGAAAACCATTGCAATGTCTCTATCCTTTGGTTCTACATCATTTACAAGTCTGTCACCGATGTAAAGCTCACCGCCTGAAATCTCTTCAAGTCCTGCAATCATTCTAAGTGTTGTAGACTTTCCACATCCTGAAGGTCCAACGAAAATTATAAACTCCTTATCCTGGATTTCCATGCTGAAATCTTTAACAGCAACGAATCCATTAGGATACATTTTTGTTATGTTCTTTAAAGATAAACTAGCCATTTATGCTTCCTCCTAAATTTTTACTCACGTAGTATTTAATACCCTTATTATTCTATACCATTTCATGCTATTTTCCCATTGGCTTAATTACTGAAAAATAAAATAATTTTTGTTACATTTGCATAATTTACAAGGGTTTTTAGCATTTTTTTGTTATTTTATAGCTATAGCTTCTATCTCTATAAGCACATCTTTTGGAAGTCTTGCTACCTCAACGCATGAACGTGTTGGACATTCTGAAACAAAATATTTTGAATATATCTCGTTAATTTTTCCAAAATCATCCATATTCTTTATGAATACTGTTGTTTTGATTACATTTTCAGGAGATGTTCCTGCTTCTTTTAACAATGCACAAAGATTTCCAATAGCCTGATCCGCCTGTGCTTCAACACCTTCTGGAATCTCACCTGTTGATGGTACTACAGGAATAACACCTGATGTATATACCATTCCATTAACTTCAATTGCCTGTGAATATGGTCCAATTGCTGCTGGGGCCTTGTCTGTACTTATAATTTTCTTCATTTTATAGTTTGATTCTCTTAAATCACGTTCGCTGCCTTAATGCCGAGAATCTACTCCTTTCGTTGAAATATCTGCAGCTAATTATTCTTTTATTTTAATACTTTTTTCATCAATGTCAATCTTACCAGCCTTAAGTAAACGCCCAACTCCACGCTTAAATGCAGCTTTGCTGATTCCAAAATCTCTGGCAATAATTTCCGGAGATGCCTTATCGTTGTATGGAAGTTCTCCATCATACTCTTTTATAACCTCAAGTATTTTTATTGCATCTTCTTCCATTTGTTCAGGAATCTTTTTGTTTATGCTTAAATTAAGCTTTCCATCATCTCTAACAGAGGTTACTCTAGCCTGTACCTGACTTCCTAGTTTAAGCTTTGTATGCATCTCTTTTTTAGGAATCAATCCATAATACTTATTATCTACGGCTACAAAAGCTCCTATGTTATTGTTTATCTCAAATACTGTACCTGTAACCACGTCATCTTTTGTGTATTTATCTGTAGTTTTCAAGTATTTATATACCTTCATTGTAGCTGCTAGCCTATCGCTTTTATCTACATAAAGGTACACCAGATAGCTCTTTCCTTCTTCAGCTCTTTCTGTCATTTCTTTAAATGGCATAAAAAGATCTTTTTCTAATCCCCAATCTAAAAAAGCACCTATCTTACCTACACTTTTTACATTTAAGACAGCAAGATTATTAAGAGTTATATAAGGAGTTCTGGTTGTAGCAATAAGCCTATCCTCTGAATCCTTATAAATAAATACATCAATGCTATCCCCTTCTTCAAAATCTTCTGGGACTTCTTTTTTTGGCAAAAGCACTCTTTCATTATCATTGGAGCCTAAATACACACCAAAATCCACTTTTTTATAACAAGTCATTCCTTGTCTTTCACCTAATACTACCATGTAATATCTCCAATCTTTTAAAATCTAAATTCTATTTTAGCAAATATTTCTTCATTTTCGCTTTTTAATTCTACTAACTGTCTCTCTTCGTCCTCTGCAGCGTATGCCTTTATTATATCTCCGTATACCGCTGAATTCTTATATTCAACTCTAAGCACCTTTACTTTATCAGCCGATTCTTTTAAAAATTCTTCTGCAATTTTAACATACCACGCATTATTCATATGTCCATTAATATCTAACTGAAAGTTATGAACCTTGAAATCTTCCTTGTACTCAAGTCCTTCCATATCCCTTATTTTTCTACCAAAAGATTCCATTGGAAGTTTTTCTTCATATCCATACACTTCAACTTCTTTAGGATCCGGCGCAACCATTATTTTTTTATCCATATCTATGGAAACCCATGTACTATCTGCTTCCACCATATTCTTACTGCCGTCTTCGCTATAAATAGTGTAGTTTCTCTTGCCTATTCCTCTCTTAAATGAAGTAGCCCATGTACTTACTTTTATTTTTTCAGTATATCTCAGTGGTTCTAAAATATTAATCTGCCACGAGTTTATTATCCATGCCTTTCTGGTTTTCATCTGATAATCCACTCCAATATCAAGTACCTCTGATTGAAGCGCCGAGCAGTTTTGTAAAAAATCCACTATTTTCCCCAAACTGACTTTATTTGTACAATCCACATCACTGAATCTAATCTGTGTATCATAAGAAAATTTCATAGTACTCCTATCCTTATATCAACATTCATTTAAGTAAAAAAAAACTTCACTACCAAACGTAGTGAAGTAGCTGGCCCACCAGGATTCGAACCTGGAAAATGCTGGAGTCAGAGTCCAGTGCCTTACCATTTGGCGATGGGCCAATGTTGTTTTGCAACGAAGCTTATTCTAGCAGATGTTAAATAAAAATGCAAGTACTTTTTTTATAAAATTTACAATGAATTCTATCTTATCTCAAATCTTACTTTTTTATTGACATTTTTACCCATTATTGTATAATCATATTAATAAACGAGGACGTTTCATAATTGGAGCGCCCTCGTTTTTTTATCGTCTACGGACGATATTTCCCTCACATTATACTTATTTTATCAGAGAACAGCCCTACTCCGCACAGTATGGGCTGTTCTTCATTTACCTTAAGGTATTTTTATAATTTTTAATTCATTATGTCTTTGTAATTTTTTTGCAAGTTTAATTGACGCATAATTACCACTTTCAATAGTGCATATTACACTATCTATTCCCATATACTCACATATTTCATTTAATATATATCTACATGCTTCTGTGGCAAACCCTTGTCTTTGCTTAGATTTTTTAATTACATACCCTAATTCAACACCATTATCTGTATTACATAGTCCTGCCATTCCAATCAACTTCTGATTGTCCTTTTCAAAGATACCCCACATTCCATAGCCATAAAATCTATATTGGTTATCTATGTATGCCATCAGCAAATCTTCCACGGGCATATGACAGGCATCTTCAACACCCATAAAATTCACAGCTTCCGGTGCTTCATTAAGTATTATTTTTATATCCGGTATATCTGTTTTGGCAAATTCCCGAAGGATTAATCGTTTGGTCACCCCGACTGTTCATGGTTCTTTCATAATCCTTGCGTATATCTCTTCAAAGTATTTTGCAGAGATTCCTTCAAAGCTTTCTAAAATGTATTCTACATCCTCTTCATGCTTTAATTTTAAAGCACCGCCATCAAACCTTACGTAAGCCATTTTTGCATTTTTCGCTGCAACTAACCCTTTGTCTGAATCTTCAACAACGATACATTCCTCAGGTTTTACGTTTATAATCTCTGCGGCCTTTAAAAATGTATCCGGTGCCGGTTTTGGATTATCCACTAACATCCCACTTACAATTCCATCAAACTCCTGATAAATGCCCATTTCATCTGTACACTTTTTAATACGTTCAAGTCCGGATGATGACGCCAGAGCTACTTTATAACCTGCTGCATGTACTTTTTTTACAACATCTGCAGCACCTTTAATCTTAGGATAACCATTTTCTGCATTTAACTTTTTTATAATCTTATCAGACATTTCATCTAACTGGGCATGAGTCTTGTTAAGATTAAAATCCCTAATCATAGTGTTCCACATATTTTCTGTGGTACTTCCAATAAACTGCTCATAATATTTTGGATCATAATTAAGCCCTAATTCCTTCATAATTAATTCATGAGCCTTTAAATGTACCGGCTCACTATCTATTAAGACTCCATCCATATCAAATATTACTGCTTTTAGCATTTTTCCGGCTCTCCGTATTCTTCTCCAAAAGTCTCAACTGTAACTTTCTTCATAACTACATCTTCTAAAGGTCTGTCACTCCAATCAGTTCTAACTTCAGCTATTGCATTGACATTTTCAAGACCTTCGATAACTTTTCCAAAAGCTGCATAATCTCCATCCAAATGTGGCGAAGTCTCATGCATAATAAAAAACTGGGAACCTGCTGAATTTGGATTCATAGCACGAGCCATTGATAATACACCTGGTTCATGTTTGAGGTCATTTTTAAAACCATTACTACTAAACTCACCTTTTATTCCATATCCTGGACCGCCAGTTCCATTTCCCACTGGATCTCCACCTTGAATCATGAATCCTTTGATAATTCTATGAAATGTAAGACCATCATAGAATCCCTTACTAACAAGGCTCACAAAGTTTTTAACTGTGTTTGGAGCAATCTCTGGATAAAGTTCTGCTTTAATCACCTTTCCATCTGCCATTTCAAATGTTACTATTGGGTTTTGTTTACTCATTTTGATACCTCCAAATTTCCAATATTCTTTAAAATGATAACTTCTTTTTAAATTTACGTCAATTCCTCTTTCGTTTACAATTTATTAACAATTTGTTTTTTTTAAGTTAATATCATGCTAATGATTTATTCAACTTTCCCGTTTATTATGTAACTATAGAAATTGATTTACATTTTTTTCATATTACTCCCCTTTTTGTTTCATAGAAAATAAGATAATAAAAAAAGAAGCGAGATGGCGCTTCTTTTTTTATTGTTTTTAATTATTTGACTATTAATAAAAACAGACTATGTAATTCTAGTTGCATAGTCTGTTTGTTTTGGATTAATATAGCGGATTTTTATTTATTATACCTCGAAAAGAAGATCGCCATATGAAGGCATTGGCCATAATTCTTTATCGACTATCATTTCAAGTTTATCTACTGGTGCTCTTAATTCATCCATTGCTTTAATTACATCATCTTTAAAATATGTAGCAAGTTCCTGTGCTGATACTGCTGTAGGTACATCTGCTAATACTTTCTTTAAAGCAACCAATGCATTTTCTGTATCTGCAAGTAATGAAGATGTCTCTTCAAGAAGGGAAGCCTGTGTTGATACATTTGCTGTTGGAACTGCTGCCTTAACTGAATTAAGGGAATCTGCAAGTTTATTAACAGCCTTAACAACTGAAGGCACAATCTGTTTTCCTGCAATGTCAATCATTGCTCTTGCTTCAATATTAATTTCTTTAGCATATGCTTCATAAGCAACTTCTGCTCTTGATTCAAGCTCTGCCTTAGAGAACACTCCAAACTTCTCGAATAATTTAATTGTCTGCTCTGTTGTAAGTGCTGGGATTGCATCTACAGTTGTCTTCATATTTGGAAGACCTCTTCTCTCAGCTTCTACAACCCAATCATCAGCATATCCATCACCGTTGAATATAATTCTTTCGTGTTCAGTAGCAAGTTTCTTAATAAGATCATGTACTGCAAGATCAAAATCATCTGCTTTTTCAAGCTCATCGCATATATCACTGAATGCCTCTGCTACTATTGTATTTAATACAACGTTTGGACTTGCAACGGAAGCTGATGAACCAACTGATCTGAACTCAAATTTATTACCGGTAAATGCAAATGGTGATGTTCTGTTTCTATCTGTAGCATCTTTTCTAAACTGAGGAATTGTGCTGACACCCATTCCCATTTTACCAGCTTTAATACTGCTTGTAGCATCGCCTTTGTTAACAAGCTGTTCTACAACATCCTCTAACTGATCTCCAAGGAAAATAGAGATAATTGCCGGAGGTGCTTCGTTAGCTCCAAGTCTATGATCATTTCCCGGACTTGCTGCTGATTCTCTTAAAAGAGCTGCATGTTTATCAACTGCTGACATAACTGCTGTAAGAACTAATAAGAACTGTTTATTCTCATGAGGTGTCTTACCCGGATCAAGAAGATTGATTCCATCATCTGTGGTAATTGACCAGTTATTATGTTTTCCTGAACCATTTACTCCTGCAAATGGTTTCTCATGAATAAGACACATAAGACCATGCTTATATGCTACTCTCTTCATGATTTCCATTGTAAGCTGGTTCTGGTCTGTTGCAATATTTGCTTCTGCATAAATAGGTGCTAACTCGTGCTGAGCTGGTGCAACCTCGTTATGCTGAGTCTTAGCTGGAATACCTAATTTCCACAACTCTTCATTTAAATCCTTCATAAATGCGCCAATACGCTCTTTTATTGTGCCAAAGTAATGGTCATCTAATTCCTGTCCCTTTGGAGGCATAGCACCAAACAATGTACGTCCTGTAAATACTAAATCTTTTCTCTTTAAGAATAAATCTCTATCTACTAAGAAGTACTCCTGCTCTGCTCCTACTGAAGGTGTAACCTTTTTTGAAGTTGTATTTCCAAAAAGTTTTAATAATCTAAGTGCCTGTGTATTAATAGCTTCCATAGATCTAAGCAAAGGAGTCTTTTTATCAAGTGCCTCGCCTGTGTATGAACAGAAAGCTGTTGGAATACAAAGTGTAGCACCTACTGCTGTTCTCTTTACAAATGCAGGAGATGTAATATCCCATGCTGTATATCCTCTTGCTTCAAAAGTAGCTCTTAATCCACCAGAAGGAAATGAAGATGCATCAGGCTCACCTTTAATAAGTTCTTTTCCTGAAAATTCAAGTAAAACCTTTCCGTTCTCCTTTGGTGCAGAAATAAAACTATCATGTTTCTCTGCTGTTGTACCTGTTAATGGCTGGAACCAATGTGTATAATGTGTCGCTCCTTTTTCGACAGCCCAATCTTTCATCTCATTTGCAACTACATCTGCAACTTGAAGTGAAAGTTCTGCTCCTTCATCAATTACTTTTCTAAGTTCTTGATATACTTTCTTCGGAAGTCGTTCCTTCATCACAGTATCATTAAATACGTCTTCACCGAAAATTTCTTTAACATCTGTTACTTCGCTCATGGCTTGTCCTCCTAATAATCAATTTTTTAATCAGAGCTTTGGTTCCTTTGCATATTGCAATAAAAAGGGCGTCCCCTTATAGGAACGCCGTTGTCCTCTTAAAAACAATCTTTTAAAAGTTCTCAAACTTTATGGGTATAAAATAACTCATTTGTATTCAAAATGCAAGCACTTTTTTGATAATGTTTTTCGATAACCTTATAGGCGTAAGTATTCAAATATCTGTTAATCCTTATATTATACAGGGAATCAGGTTATCTGTTCCCTTCTTACTGCCTGGACTACGAATCTTCTTTCGTTACGTCCATTTCTTGTACATGTAGATAAAGTTACAATTTTATCTGTACCAACTATTTCTTTAATCTCTGTTTCATATCTTCTCTGAGGCATGCAAACCAGGTTAACATAGTTAATGAATTCACCTTCATCTACAAAATTATACGAGTAAGTATCTCCTACTGCATCTGTCTCATATGCAGCAAACACATAATATCTATAGCCTACATCTCCAATGTATATATCAAATGTAGGGTGAGCGTCTGCATAGGATTTCTCCATATACTTTGTCAGACTACCAAACATAGAATAATCCTTCATATCATGGCCATAAATAATACAATTCCAACCATCTAATCCGCCATCTATTCTATAGTCTACGAATATCGACCCTGCTCCATTTTCCCTATGAGCTGCATTATGTTTTAGGTAATATGTATTATCAGTCCCCATAACTATTGGATAGCTGATAATATTTTCCTGTTTTATCCAGCCTACTGCATCTGGATTCATATTAACTAAAGCGTTGTAGTCATATTTCCATACATTTTCCTGATTGGAATTGGAGATAGTAGAACCCTTTACAGTACCATCGCCGCTATCACTACTTCCATCTATATTAGGAATTTCAAACATCTCTTCCATATTCTGGTATTCCTTTTTATCTTCTTTATAATCCAAAATCATACCAGATACTTCGTAGGAAGAATATGTAAATACCAGCAACGCACCTACCATTACCAAACGTCTAATTAACTCTTTTACAATGTATTTTTTGCTATGACTTCTTAATTCTTCAATATCTTCCTTAACCTTATCTTTTATCCATAAGGCAAATCTCTTAATAGGTCCTTCTTTTTGACCAAAATCATTGATACTCATTTATATCATCCTTAATGTGTAATCACTTTTTAGAACAAATATTACTTAAAGTATTCAACACCAGACTGGAATATCTTCATATCCTGTTCGCCATAAATATTTATAGCAACTCCGTCTCCCTGTCTTTCACTATGGCACATCTTACCTAAGCATCTTCCATCTGGACTTGTGATACCTTCAATAGCTGCATATGAACCATTAATATTCCATTCTCCATCCATAGTTGGGATACCGTGTTCATTTACATACTGAGTGGCAACCTGTCCGTTTTCAAATAACTTCTTAAGCCAAAGTTTATCGCATACAAATCTTCCTTCACCATGAGATGCCGGATTAGTGTATGTCTGTCCAAGCTGAGCAAGTCTTAACCAAGGTGATTTATTAGAAACAACCTTGATATATGCCATTTTGGAAATGTGTCTGTTGATTGTGTTATATGTAAGAGTTGGAGAATTCTCATTTTGTCCTGTAATTTTACCATTTGGCACAAGACCTAATTTGATAAGTGCCTGGAATCCATTACAAATACCAAGAGCTAATCCATCTCTATCTTCAAGAAGCTTATTAACAGCCTCTTTAATTTTTTCATTTCTAAATGCTGTGGCAAAGAATTTAGCTGAGCCATCTGGTTCGTCACCTGCACTGAATCCACCTGGGAACATAATAATCTGTGCCTGATTAATTGCTTCTTCAAAAGCATCTACCGACTCAACAATATCCTGTGTTGTAAGATTTCTAAATACTTTTGTAATTACATTTGCTCCGGCCTTTTCAAATACCTTGGCACTGTCATATTCACAGTTAGTACCTGGAAATACAGGAATAAATACTGTAGGTTTTGCAACTTTGTTTTTGCATACGTGAATATGTCCTGCAACATATGTACCTGTATCAACTTCGCTTTCTTCACTTTCATCCTTGGCAACACTCTTGAATACTCCTTCAAGGGTACCCTTCCAAGCCTCTAGTGCTTCTTTCATAGTAATAATTACATCTTTGTATTCGAAAGTTGCAGTTCCTGTTACTGTACCAATTACAGTAGCCACATCCTTAAGCTCATCAACTTTATTCTTATCAACCTCGACAACTATATTTCCAAGGCCCTTTCCAAATAATCTATCACTATCCACATCATCGTTTATAGAAACACCACGTTTGTTACCAAATGCCATTTTACTAACAGCAGCTACAACGCCCTTTTCTTCTACAACATATGCGGACTTAATAATACCTGCCTGAATAAGTTCATGAATCTTCTCATACATTTCCATAACTTTCTCATATATAGGAAGATCGTACTCATCTCTTGCCACTTCAAATAAGCAAATGGCACTTCCTGTATTCTTGAATTCAGGTGTAATGATATCTTTTTCTTTAGCAACATCTACTGCAAATGAAACCAATGTTGGAGGTACGTCAATTTCATTAAATGAACCTGACATACTATCTTTACCTCCAATTGATGGAAGTCCAAATCCAAGCTGTGCTGAGTAAGCCCCAAGTAAAGCTGCAAATGGCTGGCTCCATCTCTTTGGATCTTCACTCATTCTTCTAAAATACTCCTGGAATGTAAGTCTTACCTTCTTATAGTCTCCACCTGCTGCAACAATCTTTGATAGAGATACAAGAACAGCATAAATAGCTGAATGGTATGGGCTCCATTTTGAAAGATATGGATCAAATCCATAACTCATCAATGTTACTGCATCTGTTTTACCTTTAAGTACCGGAACCTTTGCCACCATTGACTGAGTCTCTGTTAACTGATAACGTCCGCCATATGGCATATATACTGAACCTGCTCCAATAGAGCTGTCGAATCTCTCCACAAGTCCCTTCTGCGAGCATACATTTAAATCTGCAAGTACATCTAACCATGCCTTCTTGATATCCTTAGGTTCTTCTATTTTCTTGAAGAAATTCTCTTTTTCATCCGGCATTTCAACTTCTACAGCTGTTTCCTGATGCGCACCGTTAGTATCAAGGAAAGATCTCTTGATATCTACGATTTTCTTTCCTCTCCAGTTGAGAACAAGTCTTGGATCTTCAGTAACAACAGCTACCTTTGTTGCCTCAAGATTTTCCTCATTGGCATAAATCATAAACTGCTCCACATCTTCTGGAGCTACAACTACAGCCATACGCTCCTGAGACTCTGATATAGCTATTTCAGTTCCATCAAGACCAGCATATTTCTTAGTTACTTTATCAAGGTCAATATTAAGACCATCTGCTAACTCTCCAATAGCAACGGATACACCGCCGGCACCAAAGTCGTTACATTTCTTAATAAGTTTACTTACTTCTTCTCTTCTAAATAACCTTTGAAGTTTTCTTTCTGTAGGTGGATTACCTTTCTGAACCTCAGCTCCGCATGTCTCAATAGATGTATCAGTGTGTGCCTTTGAAGAACCTGTAGCTCCACCACATCCATCACGACCTGTTCTTCCACCTAAAAGAATAATAATATCTCCCGGATCAGAATTCTCACGTTTAACAGCATATCTTGGAGCTGCAGCAATAACTGCACCAATCTCCATTCTCTTTGCAACATAATCCGGATGATATATTTCCTTAACGAGACCGGTTGCAAGTCCAATCTGATTACCATATGAACTATATCCATCGGCTGCCTGGCGAACAATAGTTTTCTGTGGAAGCTTTCCATGTAATGTCTCACTTACAGGAATTGTTGGATCTGCTGCTCCGGTTACACGCATAGCCTGATATACATAAGTACGTCCTGAAAGTGGATCTCTAATAGCTCCACCAAGACAAGTAGCAGCGCCACCAAATGGTTCAATCTCTGTAGGATGATTATGTGTCTCATTTTTAAAGTTAATAAGCCACTCTTCAGTAATAACTCCATTTCCATCTTCTTTATCAATTTCAATTGGAACTACAATAGAACATGCATTTATCTCATCAGACTCTTCCTGATCTTCAAGTTTTCCTTCTTTTTTAAGCTTTTTGGCAGCTAATACAGCAAGGTCCATAAGACAGATAAATTTATCATCTCTTCCCTGATAAAGAACCTTTCTATCATCCTGATAACGGTTAAATGTATCTTCAATTGGTTTCTTATAATAACCATCATCAAATTTTACATCTGTAAGCTCTGTATTGAATGTTGTATGTCTACAATGATCAGACCAATAAGTATCTAACACTCTAATCTCAGTCATTGAAGGATCTCTGTTTTCTTCATTTTTAAAATAATTCTGGATGTGCTTAAAATCATTAAATGTCATAGCAAGATTAAGAGATGCGTAAAGCTCATTAAGCTTATCATCTTCCATATCCTTAAATCCATCGAAAACTATAACATCTGCAGGTTCGTCAAAATTAGTAACCAACGTCTCCGGTACTACAAAATTTGTCTCTCTTGAATCCACCGGATTAATCTTATATTCTTTAATCTTTTCTAATTCTTCATTTGAAACCTTACCCTGGATTACATAAACTAAAGCAGTCTTAACAACAGGATCTTCATCTTCTTTTAAAAATCTTATACACTGAACAGCTGAATCAGCTCTCTGATCAAACTGTCCTGGAAGAAATTCTACACAAAATGCAACTTCATTATCGCTATCTAATGGGAATTGTCCCTCATAATAATTGTCAACTGGTGGCTCAGAAAAAACTGTTACCAACGCTTCTCTGTAAACGTCATCAGAAATATTTTCCACATCATATCTAACAAGCTGTCTTACCCCTGTAACTCCCGGAATACCTAAATAATGCTTAATCTCATGTCTGAGTTCATCTGCTTTTACCGCATATTCCCTTTTCTTTTCTACATAAACTCTTCTTACTTTGTTCATTAGACTGCCTCCATGTATTTTAATTCATCCAGGAAATGTTTGGCATTTTGCCATCATCTCCTGACAAAAGTGCATACAAATCCACTATCAATGCAAGTTTACAATAACCTATTAACAATGTCAAACGTAACGCCAGAAGTGTTTAACATCTTCCCCAACGCTTTCACAATCAATAACCTTATAATCACTCCACTCCCTTGGAAATAAACCTTTATAATCCCAATTTAAAAATCTGTCATCCATTAAAATAATTACTCCGTAATCCTCGCTGGTTCTAATAACCCTGCCTGCTGCCTGTTCAACTTTATTCATTCCGGGGTATCTATACGCATAGTCAAATCCGTTCTTGTTATGCTCATCAAAATAATTCTTTAAAATTTCTCCCTCTGAATTAATCATAGGAAGTCCTGTTCCTATGATTAAGCTGCCAATAAGACATTCATTTTTTAAATCAATACCCTCAGAAAAAACACCACCTAACACGCAAAACCCTATTTTAATTTCACTTCCATAATCTTTAAACTCATCAAGAAAATTTTCTTTGGCAATTTCATCCATTTCCCTTTGTTGCATTATTATATTGGCATTTTTAAGCATCCCCATATCATCAATTAATTCCTTAATATCCTGCATATATTTATAAGATGGGAAAAACACCATATAATTTCCCTGACATTGAAATACCACATTTTCTATAGTCTTTATTATTTTTTCATATTCTCTTTGGTTTCTTCTGTCATATCTACTGCTTACATCCCTAGATACTCCAAGATATCTCTTTCTCACATCAAAAGGTGAATTTATATAAATCGCCTTATCATTAGAATTTCCGCTTAACATCTCCTTATAAAAATTTACCGGTAACAACGTAGCCGAAAATAAAATAGTAGATAGCCCGGTATTCATACAATCTTTTAAGTTATTTGAAGGATTAACGCAAAACAGTTTTACAAAAAAATCTCCATTGTCTTTAAAATCCGTATAGTGAATATAACAACTATCCGCCATGGAATGTATTTCCAGATATTTCTTTATAGAAAAATATAAATCCATAGTTGTTTCCCTGTCATGAAATTCTTTATGTTTATCCAACATTTTTTCCATAGCAGATTCCAACTGTTTTAAACTACTATTAAGCTCATCCGTTTCGCTTATAATGGTGTAGGTATATTTTCCTGTTCCCACACATTGTCTTTTTAATTCCAACATTTTTCTGTTACATCTAAGCAGACATTTCGCCACATGTTTATCAATTGGCTCAACTATTTTCCTAACCTGTAAAAAATCCTCTTTTGTTAAGGATGCACTGTACATCTCTCTTGCTCTATCCACCAGATTATGTGCCTCGTCAACTAAAAAAACATAATTCCCCTGAATCCCATCTGTAAAATATCTTTTTAACTTGACGCTAGGATCGAAGACATAATTATAGTCACATATAATTCCGTCCATAAAATTACTAACATCCAAACTCATTTCAAAAGGACATACGTTATGTTTTAGGGCATACTTCTCAATAATTTCTCTATTAATACCCTGCTCATGAGTTATGATGTCATATATTGCTTCATTAATTCTGTCAAAATGACCCTTGGCTCTAATGCATTTAACTGGGTTACACACCATTTCTTCCATAGGGCAAATCTTTTCTTTCGCCGTCAGGGCTATGGTTTTAAAATGAAGTCCTGCCTTCCTGAGGATATCGTAAGTTTCCATGGCAACACTTCTAGTTACAGTCTTAGCTGTCAAATAAAATATCTTATCAACTTTTTTGTTTCCGATATTTTTCAAAGCCGGATATATTACTGATATAGTTTTTCCAACCCCTGTGGGTGCCTGTATAAATAAATTTTCCTGGGAATCCACAGCACTATACACATACGACATTACTTGTTTTTGACCAGGTCTGTATTCAAACGGAAACTCCAAAGGTTGTATAGAATTTACTACCCTGTCTTTTTCCTTAAAAACAAAGTCGGTGAATCGAATGTATTTCTCCATCAATTCACCAAACCATTTTATAATCTCTTCAGATTCATATTCATAATTAAATCTTTTTATCGTTTTATCTGAAATATTACAATATGTCATCTGGATACCAATGTTTTTCAAATCATATTTAACTACGCACATATATCCATAACACATTGCCTGTGCTTTATGTACAGTTAAAGGTTTTGACATTCTCTCCAGGGAAGCATACATAGTTTTTATCTCATCAATGATATATCTTCCATCATCTATAATCACACCATCTGCTCTACCTTCAACGGTTATAGAATAGTCTGTGGCATCCCAGATTGTTTTCATGGACACTTCCGGATGATAATTGTCATCCATGGAATCCTGTATCCATTTATGTAACCGGCTTCCTTCTAACATAGCCTCAATTCCTACCTGAGATGTAGACCTATTGTCTATGTCCCCGGACCTCATAATAAATTCAACTAATTCCCTTACAGATATGGATAATGCTAACTTCTCATCCTTCAACTGTAAATACCTCGTACTTTCCTTTTTCCAACTCTAATTTTTTTCCATCTTTTTCATACTGAAGCTTTAATAACTCATCGTATTGAGTATACATTTTCTGAACACCATTTTCTAAAAGATAATAATGCATTACATAAGGCACCAATAAAACCAAAAGCATTACAATCAATGCTAAGATTGATACCTGCCCTGTAGCTAAAAATGTAAATATCGACAACAATGTACCCAGTGCAAATAACACAGTTACCACTAAATGTATGAATCTTTCATGAGCAAAAAAAGCAATTTGCACCAAATGCCTTTCAATTACCAAATCCAGATTCTGATTCTTATCCTTCTTTTCCTTTGCAATAATTCCGTCAACATAACTTAAATAAGCTAGTATTCTTTTTTTCATACTCAATCACCCCTAAAAAATTAATGAGCAAACACATCTTCATGTATTTGCTCACTATTATATCACTTTTTAGTTATTGGTTGAACTCCAAGTTCCTCCACCTGACCAATCTTTAACTGCCGAATAAATATTTTTTCCAGAAGGAATAGACGTGCTGTATGGTTTTTCGATATTTCCCTCTGCTGATAATCTGGCAATAACAACTGATTTAACTGTATCTTTAATACTAACGTAATACAAGTAATCATCAATTTGAACCATTTCAATATATTCCCCGTCTTCAGCCTTTAGAACCGGAATGGTATTTTTTTCCTTAAACCAATCACATTTTTCTGTATTGAAATAGATAATCTGTTCACCAGCTGCCACTTCAATTTCTTTTACAGAGGATTCTTTAGTTTCGTAAACATCCTGGCCTGATTTTGACTCTTTTGTACTGTCACCTTTATCAGAATCTGCTTTTGAACCATCATAGGTAGTCATTTCCTTTTCACTCTTACAATATAAAACGGCAATACCTGTATCACCTATGGTTCCTGTTAATTTACCCTGTTCAAGTTTGAATAAATTACCAGTTATTTCATCCACATAATCTCCCTTTTCAACATTATCAGCCTTAACTTCAATGTCAGCTTCCATGCCATTAACATTTACCAGAATAATTCCATCATTATCATCGCCAGATGAAATCTTTTTCTCTTTTATAACAATGTCGCCATCTGAACTTGTGTGCTCCTCAGCATTTATAAATGCATTATGGAACTTATTGATTGCTATTACCTCATCAGACATCCATGCGCTAGACCCTGTACTTCCTATAGTATCCGAAGGTCTTGCATAGTAAATAGCTGTTGCACCTTTTACATTACCTACAAGAGCCCATGCCTTATTAACATCAGCTTCTGAGATGGATTTTGTTGATTTAATTCCATCTGTATTATTTAAACCCATGTATGATTCATAAGATTCTGCCCACAATACAATTTCATCTGTGTCCAAATCACTATATATGTGTGTAGAAGCTGCATCTGAAGCCTTTTTATCAGTTATGGCTGACATAATTGCCTGTCCTGTTCTCGTATCAGTTACATGCATATTTGCAACATAATTACTGTAGCTTCTTTCAGGTCCCGGATCACCAAGAATAACTCCATAGAAATAAACTCTTTTACCCTTTGACTTTGCATAATTTCTAGCTCTTCCTATTACAGTTTCAAAAAAGCTGGAACTATAATAACTATCTCCTGAAGTCTCTATACACTTTGCATCTTCAAATCTAAAACCATCAACTCCCAAATCTATACAATCACATAATAACTTACCCACTCTGTTTTGAACGTAACTATTAGCAGTGTTAAGATCTGGCGAGCCGGTATTTCCCTGAACTATCCCCTGAACAGAGGTATTATCATAGGAAATATATGTATGAAAATACTGTCCATAATCGTTATATATCTGACTTTCATAATTTTCTACATCTTCATTTAAAGAAGTTGAATCATCTCCACTTCCCATATTGTTAGCTTCGATTGTTACTATTACTTTAATTCCATAATTATCTGCTACACTGCATAATTCTTTTAAAGTTGTTTTTGTTCCCAACCAAGACGTATCCGCAATGGATAAACTTACCGGCTGATAAAGCTTCCACCATTGATCACCCATACCGGTTTCTCCAGCATCGTAATCAGTTGGTTTTTGCACTGGTGATGTCTGTACTGCTGAATATCCTGCCGCTGCTATATCTACAAGATTATTTCTAATAGTCTCATAAGACCAACCCCAGCAATCTAATATGACTCCGTCCTGGACCTTCGCCTGCAATCCATATTGTGCTGCATTTTTATCTGAAATGTCAGCTTCACTCTCTTTATTAAACAATCTTGGTATCAACAAAAATCCAAATACGAAAACCAGCAATACTACCCAACACATAACCAACTTGTTCTTAAAAAAGCTTGGTATATGCATAGTATACACTTCTCCTTTTATCTCTCCCTTAATATTCTTTATAAACTACCCCATTAACCTAGATACATTATACATAAATTAATATTTTCTTCATAGTTGTTTTTGTAATTTTATACAAAATATCTATATTTGAATACATTATTTTATACATTTTCACCAATTGTTTAATCAAAAAAAAGAACTAAGCTCTGCATAGATACAAAACTCAGTTCTTTAATATTCGTAATTATATGAATCCTATGTTAAAAGCAATTAAGCCTTTCCAACTGATCCGAATAATTCCATTTTAACTTTAACTTCTTCTTTAATAGCTTCAAAACCTGGAGCAAGTAATTTACGAGGATCAAATCCTTTTCCTTCAAGGTCTTTTCCAGCTTCAATGTATTTACGAGTAGCATCAGCAAATACTAACTGACACTCTGTATTAACATTAACTTTTGATACTCCAAGATCAATAGCTTTCTTAATCTGCTCATCTGGAATACCTGAACCACCATGAAGAACTAATGGCATCTCACCTGTCTTCTCCTGGATAGCTGCAAGAGTGTCAAATGAAAGTCCAGCCCAATTGTCTGGATATTTTCCATGGATATTTCCGATACCTGCTGCAAGCATTGTTACTCCAAGGTCTGCAATCATCTTACATTCGTTTGGATCTGCACATTCTCCAGCACCGATAACTCCATCTTCTTCTCCACCAATTGATCCAACTTCAGCCTCGATTGAAAGTCCCATAGCCTCTGCAACCTTAACTAACTCTTTTGTCTTCTCAACGTTCTCTTCGATTGAGTATGAAGAACCATCAAACATGATAGATGTGAATCCTGCTTTGATACATTTGTAACATCCTTCATATGTACCATGATCTAAATGAAGTGCAACTGGAACTGTAATTCCAAGGGATTCGTCCATAGCTTTAACCATCGCTGCTACTGTCTTAAATCCTGTCATGTACTTTCCAGCACCTTCAGATACACCTAAGATAACTGGTGAGTTAAGTTCCTGAGCTGTTAATAAAACAGCCTTTGTCCACTCAAGATTGTTGATATTGAACTGACCTACTGCGTAGTGTCCAGCTTTTGCTTTTTTAAGCATCTCTTCTGCTGATACTAACATTTTAATTACCTCCGTAATTCATATTTCTTTCTAAATCGTTTTCATTATATACTATTTTTTTGTCATTGCAAATGCTTTTCTCGCTAATTAATTATCAAGTACGCCTTGACACCTCAATTATATTCTTCTAAAATTTTCTTAAATATAGACTTTCACACAGCTGAAAGAAAGGAGATAAGTTGTTTTATCAACTTAACTAATATGAATACAGATATAGAAAAACTGGTCCTTCAACCAGACTACGTAATCGTTGGATGTGGCGTCTCAGGTCTTTACTGTGCCCTTAATCTCCCAGAAGATGTTTCCATTCTTATGTTATCAAAAGATACTTTTGAAACCTGTGATTCTTTTTTGGCACAGGGTGGTATTTGTGTGCTTTGGGATGAAGATGATTATGATGCATACTATAATGACACAATGAAGGCCGGTCACTACGAGAACAATCCTGAAAGCGTAGAAATCATGATTCGTTCTTCAAAGGATTTAATTAATGATCTAATTAACTACGGTGTGGATTTTGCCAAGGATTCACAGGGTAATCTGATTTTTACAAAAGAAGGTGCCCATTCTAAAAATAGAATCGCTTTCCATGAGGATATTACCGGTGAAGAAATCACAAAGAAGCTTTTCGCTGCTGCTAAAGCAAAACCTAATATCGAAATGATGGAATATACCACTATGTATGACTTAATAGTAGAAGACGGAGTTTGTCTCGGAATCAGAGCAAGAGATGATCAATCTACTGAATATGAGATTCTAGCCAAGGAAACCATATTGGCAACAGGTGGTATTGGTGGATTATATAAACATTCTACGAATTTTCCAATTCTAACAGGAGATGCACTGGATGTAGCTAAAAAATACAACATCCAAACAGAGCATCTTGATTATGTTCAAATTCATCCAACAACGTTTTATTCTACTGCTTCCGGAAGACGATTTCTCATATCTGAATCCGTAAGAGGCGAGGGTGCAGTTCTTTTAGATAAAAACGGCAATCGATTCTGCGATGAACTTCAGCCAAGAGATGTTGTAACCGATGAAATTAGAAAACAAATGAAAAAAGACCGTACTGAATATGTTCTTTTAGACATGCGTCCAATCCCAAAAGAAACCATATTAGGACATTTCCCTCATATTTATGAGCACTGTCTTAAAAATGGATATGACGTTACTAGAGAATGCATTCCTGTAGTTCCTGCCCAACATTATTTCATGGGTGGAATAAAAGTTAATTCTAACAGCCATACTTCCATGGATAGGCTCTACGCAGTTGGAGAAACCGCTTGTAATGGTGTACACGGCAAAAACCGCCTAGCCAGCAATTCTCTTTTAGAAAGTATGGTATTTGCCAAAAGAGCAGCCAATGAAATCAAACAACATATAAAGAATAACAATACTTATTTTGACCAAGAACATTTTAAAGAAGAATTTAAATAGTCAAAAATATATTTATGAAAGAGAGAATTTTAAATGAATAACGTTACTATGAAAATACAGGCCGACAAACTAATTATGATGGCCTTAGAAGAAGATATAACCCGCGAAGATATTACTACTAATTCTGTAATGCCTGAATTCAAACTAGGAACGGCTGATTTAATCTGTAAACAAGACGGGGTAATTGCCGGACTTCAAGTATTCGAAAGAGTTTTCAAACTCCTAGATGAAAACGTTGAAATCCAATTCTTTTTCAAAGATGGAGATACTGTTAAAAACGGAGATTTAATTGGCGTTCTTAAGGGTGACATTAGAGTTCTTCTATCAGGAGAACGTACAGCCCTTAACTACCTGCAAAGAATGAGCGGTATAGCAACTTATACTAATGGAATAGTAAAAATGCTTGAAGGTACTGACATCACTCTTTTAGATACAAGAAAAACCACTCCTAACATGAGAGTTTTTGAAAAATACGCCGTTAAAGTTGGTGGCGGAAGCAATCATAGATACAACCTATCCGATGGTATACTTCTTAAAGATAATCACATAGGTGCAGCTGGTTCTATTAAAAAGGCCGTTGAAATGGCAAAGAATTACGCTTCCTTTGTCAGAAAAATAGAAGTTGAAACAGAGAATCTTGAAATGGTTAAAGAAGCTGTGGATGCAGGCGCTGACATTATTATGTTAGACAATATGACTCCTGATGAAATGAAAGAAGCTGTTACATACATTGACGGCAGGGCAAAGACTGAATGCTCTGGAAATGTTACCGCAGAAAAAATTCAATCTCTTAAGGATATTGGCGTTGATTATATTTCTAGTGGTGCTTTAACTCACTCAGCACCAATCCTTGATTTATCTCTCAAAAATTTAAAACCTGTAGAATAAAAATAAAAACTCTTCGAAGTCTTAAAATTCCCAGACTTCGAAGAGTTTGTTTTATTTTTTATTATTAATAATTCTCTTCATGTACTTCAAAGAAACTCTGTGGATGATTGCAAACAGGACACACATCAGGTGCTTTTGTTCCAACAACAATATGTCCGCAATTTCTACATTCCCATATTGTAACACCACTCTTTTCAAATACTTCCATTGCTTTTACATTCTCAAGAAGTTTTCTATATCTCTCCTCATGGTGTTTTTCAATAGCAGCAACTCCACGGAACTGTTCAGCAAGTTCATGGAATCCTTCCTCATCAGCTTCCTTAGCCATTCTGTCGTACATATCTGTCCACTCATGATTTTCACCTTCTGCTGCCTGTAAAAGATTCTCTTCTGTAGTTCCTAATTCACCAAGATGTTTGAACCAAAGTTTTGCATGTTCCTTTTCATTGTCAGCAGTTTTAAGAAATAACGCTGCAATCTGCTCATAACCAGCTTTCTTAGCTACTGAAGCAAAATATGTATATTTATTTCTTGCCTGAGACTCACCGGCAAAAGCTTCCCATAAGTTTTTCTCAGTCTTTGTTCCTGCATAAGGGTTCTTCGCATTTTCCTTAACCTCTTCAAAAACCCCACTCTGTCCGCATTTTGGACATGTTTCTGGTGCTTCGTCCCCCTCATGTACATATCCACATACTTTACAAACGTACTTCATATCCTAACTCCTTTCTTTGTGACCTTCACCACTTATGTCTTCTAATATCTTTCTAACTTTCGTGATTCTCTAATAATCACATGAAATTATTCTACAACATTTATTTTCTTTTTGATATGTTTTATCATTAAGTTTTTATTTAATACAATATCATACAATCACAAAGAGCAGGTATTAAACCTGCTCCTTGTCCGTGTAATTTGTGATTTTATTTTTTTATGTTAAAAATGTATTAGATACATTTTTACATTCGTCAAACAAAAAAAAAGCGTCCGACCCACCTAATGTGAATCAGACGCCCTTGTCTTTACCTTACATATTATATCTCAATTAGCTAATTTGTCAATAATCAATATGCAAAAGCTATGTATTTTATTTTTTTAAAGTCACCTTCCTTAGTATAGCTACTCTTCATAATCCTTTCAGTAACTGCACTAATTTTATCTGCAATACCAACTATAACACTTTCTTTACAACCAGGAACCCTTGTTATATTCAAAGGCCACATGTGAGTATATATAATATCTTTCTCGATATCTGTTAAATCAAAGTGCTTGCAAGCATTCTCCAAGGCAACTGACGCGTGCCCAAAACCGTGCTCCCATGTACCTACACTTCCACCATGAATATCATATAAAAAGAAATCATGTAACATGGCTCCTCTTGCTAATTCCACCGCAGATATTTTAATGTGCAACTTCTTTGCAATCTTACCTGCTATAATGGCCACATTTACACTATGCTGATACGTAGTGCTATTCCCATGTTGAACATACTTTGCCATCTGTAAGACTAAAGGATTATTAGCTAGCTCCATAACCGTGTTCTTGTACGATATTTCGTCCAATTTTCCGACGGCCCCCTTTCTCAAAACGTTTCAACTATCAACAAGCTTCTCTTGTTTACATTATAAACATTTATTTATATAAAAGAAATGATAATTAAAAATTTAACAAAGTATTTTATTGATAAATGTATTGGAAATGTATATACTTACTTTTAGTGTTTATGGAGAGGAACTATTTAAACACAAGTTGTTCGAAATCCCATCCAACTATAAAAATACTAGGAGGTCAATATGTCTAAAAAAGCACTTGTATTATCAAGTGGTGGCGTAGATTCCACTACTTGTTTATCTTTAGCAATTAATAAGTTCGGTTCAGAAAATGTAACCAGCGTTTCATTTTTCTACGGTCAAAAACACGACAAAGAACTTAAATGTGCCAGAGAGCTGGCAAATTACTATCACATAAAGCATTATGAACTTGATTTATCTTCCATAATGCAATATTCCAATTGTTCGTTACTTACAAATTCAACTCAGGAAATCAAGCACCAAAGTTATGCAGAGCAAATTGCTGAAAATGGTGAGGGAAGAGTTTCTACTTACGTACCTTTTAGAAATGGTTTGATGCTTTCTGCTGCCGCCGCTTTGGCAGACAGTATTTACGAAAATGAAGAATGTGACATTTATATAGGTGCCCATGCAGATGATGCAGCAGGCAATGCCTATGCCGACTGTTCCACTGAATTTGTAGATGCCATGTCCAAGGCCATTAATATAGGTACTTATGAAAAGATCAAAATAGTTGCACCATTTGTTAATTCAAACAAAGCAGGTGTAGTAAAAAAAGGGCTTGAACTTAAGACTCCATATGAACTTACCTGGAGCTGTTACGAGGGTAAAGACACTCCTTGTGGTAAATGTGGTACTTGTATTGACAGGGCTGCAGCCTTTGCCGCCAACAATGTTGAAGATCCGGCAATTAAACTTATTAAATAAATTAAGGCAGGTATATTATGTATAGAGTAAAAAAACGTTTAGAAATCAGCGCAGCTCACAGACTTAACCTTGACTACGAAAGCAAATGTACTAATATCCACGGTCACAACTGGATTATTTATGTATATCTTCAAAGTGAAACCCTAGATCAAAACGGAATGGTATATGATTTTACACATATAAAAGAAGAAATCATGGAAAAACTTGACCATAAATATTTAAATGATATTTTAGATGTTAACCCAACAGCAGAAAATATTGCAAAATGGATTTGCGACCAGATTGGTGAAAAATGCTACAAGGTTACTGTTCAGGAAAGCGAAGGAAATATTGCTGAATATGAAAAATAGTGAATATACTTTAAATCTTAACGCTTTGCTACCTGTTAACGAAATATTTGGCAGCATAGACGGGGAGGGCATTACCGCCGGGGGACTTGCTACATTTATTCGACTTTGTGGATGTAATATGAAATGCAGCTACTGTGATACTACCTACGCTTTATCCACTAAAGATGCTGATTTTATTTCTATAGAAAACATCCTTGATGAAGTAGATAAAAATGGCTATAAACACGTTACCCTAACAGGCGGAGAGCCTTTAATTCATGAAAACTCTTATTATCTTATTAAGGCTTTACTCAAAAAAGGATACATTGTAAACATAGAAACCAATGGTTCTATACCAATATCTAAATATCAACTTGATAACGTTATCATAACCATGGATTACAAATGTCCTTCAAGTAATACCGAAAGACTTATGTATCTTGATAATCTAGAGCTTCTTCGTGAAAATGATGTATTAAAATTTGTTTGTATGAGAAATGATTTGTCAAAGGTTAAAGAAATTATTTCCCACTATAAAATTAAAAGTTATATTTATCTTAGTCCCGTATTTAACGAGATTCAACCCCTGGAACTTGTGGAATTCTTAAAAGAACTTCACTCGTCCCATATAAATACCGATAAAATAAGAGTTCAGGTCCAGCTTCACAAGATAATTTGGAACCCTGATCAGAGAGGTGTATGATGGATACAGAAAGAATTAAACATGCAGTTGTAGAATTTTTAGAAGCTATTGGAGAAGACCCTAACAGAGAAGGCCTTGTTGAAACTCCTGACAGAGTTGCCAGAATGTGCCAGGAAGTCCTTGCAGGCACAGCCTATACCAACAAAGAAATCGCTGAAATGTACGGAAAAACATTTGAATTAACCAACAATTCAAAAGACATGGTTCTCATTAAGGATATCGATGTTTTCTCATACTGTGAACATCACTTGGCCCTTATGTACAACATGAAGGTTTCTGTGGCATATATTCCTAAAGACAAAGTTCTAGGGCTTTCTAAGGTGGCTAGAATCGCCGATATGGCTGCAAAAAGACTTCAGCTACAGGAACGCCTGGGAAAAGACATTGCCGAGATTATATCCCTAGCATCAGGCTCAGACGACGTTGCTGTTATAATTAAAGGTTGCCATTCTTGCATGAGTGCTAGAGGCATTAAGAAAACTAATGCATTAACAGTTACTACTACTTACTATGGAGCATTTAAAGATAATACAGACCTTCAAAACAAACTATTACTTCAATTAAAATTATAATACAAATACAAAAAAGCTTTCACCAAGATTCAAGGTGAAAGCTTTTTTTAGCTGGGCCAGCGGGATTCGAACCCTCGAATGCAGGAGTCAAAGTCCTGTGCCTTACCGCTTGGCGATGGCCCAAAATTGTAAAAATATAGCCACCAATCTTTGATTAGCGGCAAACAAAATATTGAGAAATAAAGGGTGGATAAAGGGATTCGAACCCTTGGCCTCCAGAGCCACAATCTGGCGCGCTAACCAACTGCGCTATACCCACCATAAAAAAGAATTGAGTCGCCATTCAGCAACTCTTATTCATCAAACATAACAGGTAAAATGTGCCTGACAGGATTCGAACCTGCGACCCACGGCTTAGAAGGCCGTTGCTCTATCCAACTGAGCTACAGACACACATCATACTGAGAAATACGCGAAATACATATTAGTCAGCATAAAAGCGGGTGATGGGAATCGAACCCACGTATCCAGCTTGGAAGGCTGGTGTTCTACCATTGAACTACACCCGCAAAATGAGTATATCAAATATTTATGATAAGTCGGGGTGACAGGATTCGAACCTGCGACCTCTTGATCCCAAATCAAGCGCTCTAGCCAAGCTGAGCCACACCCCGTTGGTGTTTATCGTCTTTCATGACGCAAGAAGTATTATACTTTAATGAATATGAAATGTCAACAACTTTTTTATAAATAATTTCAAAAGACAATAATCACTTGTTTAAATACTTAATTGTATAGTGTACCTCCTGTGTTTCATCATCAATTTCCATAATAACATAACTAGGCAATCTGCCCTCCTGTCTTGGATAAGATAAACTTCCCGGATTTACAACAGTAACTTCATCATCAACATCTACCTCAGGCTTGTGGGTATGACCATACATAACGATATCACACCCCTGAGCTATTGCCTCCGCCTTTAAATACTCTGTACTTAAGGAAACATAAAAATGATGTCCATGGGTTAAAAGAACCTTATGAGAGCCAACATCCACAACTAATAAATTTTTAAGAGGCGAAAAATAATCATTATTTCCTGCCACCATATAACAAGGACAATTAGAATTAAGACTAATATAGCCTTCTCTTCCTTCAATATCTCCAAGATGAAAAAGCATATCTCTGTTTTTTTCCATCTCCAAAACTTTATTTAAATTCTCATCCTTACCGTGGGTATCGCTTATTACAAGAACTCTCATAAAATCTCCTTTAACTTTCTTCTAATCTCTGTTAAGGCTTTACCTCTATGACTAATCTTATTCTTATCTTCCATAGTCATTTCTCCAGTAGTCATACCATACTCTGGTACATAGAGAATTGGATCATACCCAAATCCATTATGTCCCTTTTCCTCGTAACCAATTACACCCTCAATGGTTCCTCTTGCAGTAAGAATTCTACCATCTGGAAGTGCTGCTGCAATAACACATACAAATCTAGCACTTCTTTCATCTCCCTTGGCATCTTTAAGTCTATCAATTATATTTTGATTTTTCTCTTCATAAGATGTATCTCTTCCTAAATACCTTGCAGAATAAATCCCTGGCTCTTTATTAATATAATCAACCTCTAATCCAGAATCATCAGCAAGGGTAATACACCCTGTCATTTCCATAACTGCCTTGGCCTTAATAATAGCATTTTCCTCAAATGTTTTACCATCCTCTACAATATCGGCCTCAACACCCGCATCCTTTAATGATTCAATAGGAATTCCTACATCCTTAAGAATCATTCTTATTTCCTTCATTTTATCTTCATTACCTGTAGCAAAAATAATTTTTTCTGGCTTATTCATTGTTAACTTCCTCTTTATCTAATTTTGTATATGCTTTTAAGCAGACATTACAAGAATATACTGACTCAGTATTCTCCCATTCTGTACCCAAATAGCTGATATATCCCTCACCATCAGTAATATCAACTGATTCAGTGGTATAATCATGGGCAAATTCCACCGCTACCGGTCTAATAGCACCTGGAGTATTTATTCTTACAATTATCGCAAATCTGGTGCCTTTACTCAGCCCTATGGAATTATTAAAATCTACTGTATGAAATCCAGCATTTTCAAAACTACCTGTCTGAACCGGATCTGACCTGGAACCAAGACTTTTAACGTCTTGAAAATCTTTTACAACATACACCGAATATTCCGAATTTTTTCCTGTGGTATAAAAACCAACAGCCTCTATACTCTCGTCACTTTCCGCTGTATAAACATTTGCAAAATACGCTGTAGATTCCTCATATCCCATATCGCCTACATATCCACACAAATCACTCTGATATATATTATCATAGTTATTGTTTGCGTCAACCCTTGTATAGACTACGTTGTTTACACCAATATTCGTGTCATAATATGATATGTAAAAATCTCCATTATCTCCAAAATCCTTGCCCCAGCTATTCCTACATAAAAAGGCTCCATCCCCTTCTACTTCCATGTTAAAATTCTCAGCAGGATAAGTATCATCCCAACCAATTATAACAATATCATGATTAGGCGCAGCCTCTCCTTTGTAACAATAAGCATTGGTAATTCCATTATAGTAAATGCTGTCAGCAAAGTAATATCCTAAATCCTCAGCATAAAATGTACTCTGCACACCACCATACTTAAAAATCATTTCTTTTATCTTTGTATAATCCTTAGATTCCACCAGCTGAATTTCCTGAACATGCTTTACTTCCTGTAAATTCGGATCGCTGACTCCATCTCCATAAGGGTCATCTGCTTCAAATACCGGTCCCTGCCATGCCAGCAAATATGCCATAGCCATGTTGTAATCCCCGCCCTCGTCTTGGCTGCGATTAAAAGAATTACATAAAGACATATTATCCACAGAAAAAACATGTTTCTCTTCTGGCATTAAACTGGATTCCAAAGCAGTAATAGAAGCAAAAGCCCAACAGGTTCCTAAATCTCCCTGATCCTCCGCAATAGGAACACGTTCTTCTTCCTCATAATTATACCTATACGGTAAAGCATTTGCATTTTCATCCCTGCAAATAATTTCCGCTTCATTAGCTGCGGTATCAAACTCATAAGTATAGTTAAATGAATCACACAAAATCTTTGTGGAAACAAATATCTGAGTACCTACCATGTTTACTGGATTTTCCAATTCATAATTTATATCATTGAATTTATAATTATTATTTCCGATATTGGCAGTTAATATATCCTCTCCCTTTTGTATTTTAATTTCACCGTTAGAATAAGTTCTCGCCGAACAATTAAATGCGTCTCTAACCTTGTTGATAGGAATCATAAGTTCCATTCTATCGTTCATATATATACCATCAATAGATGATTTCAACTGCGTATTATCAACGTTAGCTACTATTGGAGTTTGATTAACAACCTCAGCCTTAGTGGCACTCCAAATTTCATCGGCTGACACAACTTTTTTAGTTTTTTTAACAGTTCCATTAAAAACAAAGCCTCGAAGTAACACTGCAATACCTGCAATCAACATTATCACAATAATAATTGTGTTAATCTTTCTTTTCATTTCTTGCCTTCCTTTTTAGGCGGTTTTGGTCCTAAAAACTGATAGAAATAAGTTTTCATCATCCCATTATATATCTTTCTATTCTTTGTGGCTTTTATTCCCATATCCTCTTCTGTTTTATCATAAGACGTAATAACATAAGCAGACCATGAATCCAAAGACCTGTACAGATTTCCCAAGTCCCCATATATAGAAGGAAGATTCTCCCTATCTTCAATACGTTCTCCATATGGTGGATTCGTAATAATAAATCCATATTTCTTTCTGTGACTTACCTCATTTACAGGATGTCTTTGAAAATGTATCAAATTAGCTACACCTGCATCCTCAGCATTTTTCATAGCAGCTTTTATAATTTCACCGTCAATATCGCTACCTTGAATATCTGTATCAATATCTGTATCTACTAAATCCATAGCTTCATTAACTGCTTCATACCACATTTTCTTAGGAATTACATTATTCCATTTTTCTCCTGTAAATTCCCTGTTCATGCCTGGAGCAATATTAGCCGCAATCATAGCAGCTTCAATTGGAAATGTACCGCATCCGCAAAAAGGATCTAATAAAATTCTATCCTTATGCCAAGGTGTTAACATAATTAATGCTGCCGCTAAGGTCTCTGAAATAGGTGCCTTAGATACCATCTTTCTATACCCTCTCTTATGCAAAGAATCTCCAGATGTATCTAAGCAAACCATAGCTTCGTCCTTATTAAAAAATATTCTTATTGGATAATTTGCTCCATCCTCTTTAAACCATTGAATTCCATATACTGATTTTAATCTATCAACTATAGCCTTTTTAGCAAGACTTTGAATATCTGAACTACTATACAATTTACTTTTAATAGAATTAGCTTTTGTAACCCAAAATCTACCATTTTCAGGAATGTATCTCTCCCAATCCAAAGCCTTTACCTTTTCAAAAAACTCATCAAATGTATATGCCTTAAATCTTCCCACCTGAATCATAACTCTTTCTGTGGTTCTAAGAAAAATATTACTTCTGCAAATAGCCTCCTCATCACCCTCAAAGGTTACTCTTCCATCTTCAACTTTGATAATTTCATAACCTAGATCATAAATCTCTCTTTTCAATACTGATTCCAAACCAAAGTGGCAAGGAGCTACTAAAATATACTTATTCATGTCATCTCTTTTCTTTTTATATAATTTAAAAAATTATAAATTTCATGTTGCTTTTTTTCGAAAACTATATTAATATAATACTCAGCAAAGGGCAACCCTTCAAATGACCCTTTGTTTTATAACCCCTTATTAATTATTTATACTCCCCTCAAAACAGCTAAAGGATTAACCTTTAGCTGTTTTACTTTTTATAATTGGATTTTATAAATATCAATAACTCTTTTTTATCTCTTTGATTGCATCCTGGTCATTAATAAAACAATCAATAATTAGCGGATTAAATGTTCCACATTCTCCAGCCAATATCATATCAATAGCCTTTTCATGACTATATGCATCTTTATACACTCTCTTAGAAGTAAGTGCATCATATACATCAGCTATGCTGACCGCCTGGGCTCCAATAGGAATTTCATCGCCATGTAATTTTTTTGGATATCCGTTACCATCATATTTCTCGTGATGATAAAGACATATTTCCTTAACATAATCAGTTAATTCAGAATTATTAAAAACTGATGGCAATTTTGAAACCATATTAGCCCCCATACTGGTATGGGTCATCATAATTTCAAACTCTTCCTTTGTAAGTGCACCCGGTTTATTTAAAATCTCTTCTGGAATCCTAATCTTTCCAATATCATGTAATGCAGAAGCTAAAGACATCATCTCAATTTTTTCTTCATTAAGTTCGTATCTCTCTGTTTTAGAATAAATGTCAAAAAGAATTCTTCTGGTAATATTCTCTACGTTCATAACATGAGGACCACTTTCTTCATTACGAAATTCTACAATATGACCAATCATATGAACTAAAAGATCTGAATCCTGTTTTCTTTTTTTTCTTTGTCTTTCTAATTCCTGTGATAATTCTCGCTGTTTTTCATAAATCTTGATAGCATTATAAACTCTATGCTTTACTACTTTTATGTTATAGGGTTTGCTTATATAATCAATACAACCAATATCGAAAAATTTATCCACTGCATCTGCTGTATAAATACTTGAAATAACTAAAACCGGAATATCTTTTAGCCTATCCTTGGATTTCATATATTCAGTTATCTCTACCCCGTTCTTTTTAGGAAGATTATAATCTAGTAAAACCAATGAAATATTTTCTTTATCTAAAATATCCTGAGCAGAAATACCATCTTCAGATTCCAGAATCTCATAGTCATCTTCAAGAAATTCTCTTAGAATTGCTCTATTTACATAATTATCATCAGCAATTAGTATTTTACATCTTTCGTCTTCCAAATTACCTTCCCCATTTCCTATATCAAAACAAATACAAATTACCTTCCCCTTTATTATTTAAAACCTAAAACTTAACTTCCATATCATCGTAAATACGCCCCAATCTTTCCGGTGAAAGATCCGTTTCATTTAAAATTGTATATCTATCTGATCTTGTAGCCGGTGCTTGTATCCATGCATTGATAAATATTTCTTTTGTAATATTCCATTCTGATGGTCTGACTGGAATATCATATTTTTTAATTACACCTGTAATCTTTTCAATATTACGATTTTGGAAAATACATGCTCCATAACTCCCCATTGCAACTGCTATACCATGAGGTACATTTACTTCTTCACTAAAATTCTCTTCTAATGAATGACAGAACAAATGCTCTGATCCACTACTAGGTCTGGAAAATCCTGCAATTTCCATAGCAAGCCCACCCATTACCAAAGCCTGCGTAAGAATCTTTATAAATGACTTTCCTCCGAGATCCATTTGATCATTGTAACAGATGGAATTAAATGCCATTTTTGAAATCATATAAGCAAAATCATCCACCTTCTCTTTATCCTTATTTTGAGCTATTTTCCAGTCATTTAAAGCCGTATATTTACTTATAGTATCTCCAATACCTGACAAAATCTGTCTTCTAGGTGCTGACATAATAACATCTGTATCAACAAGTATTGCCGAAGGAATAGTACATCTAAAAGTCTTTCTGGCCTTACCAGTTGTACCTAAAACAGCTACAGGCGATGCTAGGCTATCATTACTTAAAGTGGTTGGTAAGGAAATAAGTCTGGCTTTACTTACGTAAGCAGCAAATTTCGCCAAATCCAAAACTGTTCCTCCTCCAAAACCAATAACCGTTTTAATGTCATTCATTGCCATATATTTTGCTAAGGAAACTGCGGCGTCAAAAGAAGATTCTTTAATTAAATACATTTCACTATTAGGAAAGCTTTTTTCTATTTTATCAAGGATATCCGAGAAAATATCTTTTAAATTTGTTTCAGTTACAATAACTGTCTTTTTATCTCCAAATCCGGGTATCTCATCCTCCATTGTCTCTGGTATTTTATAAAAAATACCCTCTTCTATTAGTAAATGATACGGAAGTTTAAAACTATTCAATTTCTCGATTTCTCCTTTCTCTTCACTAATTTCCCACTTTATTATCTATGTAAATATTATTATAACACAGCAAAAAAGTCTTGAAAACTTTGTTTTCAAGACTTTTTAAAGCAGGGGATGAGAGAATCGAACTCCCACCAAAGGTTTTGGAGACCCCTATCATACCATTTGACCAATCCCCTATGGAATTATTAACTTATTATCTAACGTGCGTAAGAGGATTCGAACCCCCGACCTTCTGGTCCGTAGCCAGACGCTCTATCCAGCTGAGCTAAGCACACATCCGCTGCCTAAACAGCAAAGAAATATTACAACAGCTTTTCCCGGATGTCAAGCGCATGTTGCAAAGCGCGTTATTGAAGCAATCCGGTAATCGCCTGCATGGCAGCC
>JAEIGA010000637.1_pt1 | contig 51888 bp, 76 predicted proteins | sample 9270691 | NCBI WGS metagenome assembly JAEIGA01 (sample SAMN17057246, study PRJNA624740) | gut metagenome | biome: biome; isolation source: fecal sample | host: Bos grunniens | place: China: Xizang | collected 2019 | reverse complement strand
CATCCTGGTGCTGCACCTCTGCTCTTTCTGTTTCTTGATTTTGATTTATACATATCCGTTGTTGATACAAATTTCTTCCCCATTATTATTTTCCTTTCTCGTTTTCTTCTATTTGTTTGAATACCTTATCCCGTAGTTCTGCCGGAGCTTGTACGTCTCTTAACGCTGGATCACTATTAATCTCCTTCATAATTGCTTCTGCAAAAAGTTCATCAATTACCGGGTCCAATTCAATGTGAGTATGTGGAATCTCTAAAATGTCTTCAACACGTCTGATTTCACGTATCACATGGCCATGTAATTCTTCCATTTCCATATCTTCATAACCGCCTTCAAACGCTGCATCCAATTCTTCCAGGCAGTTTAATAACTTTTGATAATAAAGTTTTATATTATCCTGTGTAGTCCTCTTATAGACTTTTCCTTTACGTATCATTTTGCGTTCTTCCTCTGTAAGAATATGAATATTGTTACCTTCCATGGTGTTTCTCCTTTGTATTTCTATTAATTATAAATCTCTCCAATACCTAATAATTCTTTTACTTTTGATAAATCTTTTTCATCTAATTTTAGATAGTTTCCATTATTTAGATGTATCATCGCTGCCACTCCATCTTCATAGCCATATTCTTTTATTGAAACTATTGCATCTAGTCTAATAATTGTTCTAGCTCCACTAACACTTTTATCTTCTATTTCAACAAATTTTTGCATCCCAATTTTCTCCTACTCTGTAATTCTTCTTGTATTGCGCTGTATAACATTGTTATGTAATACACTACTTATAATTTCTATACTATTCCTTGACTTTCCAGCACACCCATTACCAGACAAAGTATAATAATAAACAAAAGTAACCCTATACCTATTAAAAGCGATTGCATTTCTTGTTTATGTTTTAACTCATAATTTTTACGCTTTTCTTCCTGTTTAATCTGATAACGTGTTTTTCTATTTGGATTTTTAGCACGTTGGTCCATCCCTTTTTCTACTAATTTTTCAACATCTGCTTCAAAACTAGCTTCCTTGTTTTTCAAACTAAAATTCAATTTCATAATATTCTTTCTCCACTTACTTATAATACTTCTCAAACCATTTTTCTTTACGTGCCGGCTCTGATACGTACTCCAGCTTTCGAAAAGAACATTTCGAATCAGGATTCTTGCATTCCTGACTCTCACTGACAAAATGTTCACACCTATTATATTGAGGATCTAACACACATTTCATAGTCGTTTCTCCACTGGAATAGCTTCACGTTTTTGGATACTCTCTTGCGTTTCCTTCCGGAGTTTCTGCGCTTTCACAACTTGCTCGTCTGGAAGCACCTGACTGTTCTGCAGAACCAGATCACACATTTCTAGCGTATTATAGAGACTCTTTAAATATAAATCTTCTTTTTCTATTTCCAATATATAAGCACCTTCTCTTCCAGGTACAGAAGATGTAACAATACAACCATTAGAAACAATAGGTCTTTCATACAATTTTTCTGGGATATCGAGAGGATGTCCTTCATAAATAATTTCTTCATCTTCTTTAATAACTACACTTCTGTCTCCCGGGTCCTTCTTTGTTCCACAATCTGTTTTCCATCTTTTCACCCAATCTTTTACTGTTTTATCCATTGCTACTACCTCTATTGATTGTTCTTTTTTATAAAGACACACGATTTGTACAAATCTAACGCCATAATTAAAATTATTTTGTTTTTGAATAGCGCCGATCTTTTGGATATGGTGCATCTGCCGGAATCATCCAATCTCGTCCGATTTTTTCGGCGCCGGCAATACGTCCATGGCGACATAATAGTTTAATCTGCTCTACCGATTTTTTATGAATCTTTCCGTATTCTGTAACAGTCACTAAATTATGCTCTAATGTTTCAACTTCCATTACTACCTCAAACGGTGCAAAGTCGCAAATAACCAACTGGTCATTATCTGTGATATATGCATATGTATCCCCAGGATATGCATTCATATCCGGATACTCATCATTCCACTTTCGATCATTGCCTTGAAACCCCTTTAGAACACGGAAATCCTGCAATAATTGAGTTAAGTTATGTTTATTCGCTTCGGCAATAGTGCCATCCATATACAATATTACATATGATTCTTCTTGATTCTTTAGTAAACGTGCTTTCACTGAATATCTCTCCTTTGGTATTAGTATTATACCGCATAAAGTAATAAAATGCTATCAGCACTTGAAAAAATGACAAAAAATTAAAAACCTCACTAATTGATATAGCGAGGTTTCTAAAAATTCATAATTATTTTCCTTGAAGGGCACGAATACGCACTTGGTTCTCATACCAATCCTTAAAAGTAGGTGCTTGAATAGGAATAAAAGTAGCTCCTTCGTGTTCCACATGATGACATGCCTTTCCAAACGGAACCATTTCTTTTTCCTTGAATTGATAGATTACCGGAAATTGACATTTACATACAGTACATTCCTGTAATGCGAAACGATAGTCTTCTACTTTTTGTTCTCCTATTTTCATGACCTCTACTCCTTTCAATGTTATCGAGTTGGCCCATTAAATATCTTTTTAATTCCTTTAGAAATCCCTTTTTCGATAGAGCCAATAACACCTTCAACAATAGCGCAGAATGCCGCAAATTTTAAAGCTGCAGCTTTTTCGGCCTTAATACGGTCATTGGTTCTTTTAACTTCTTCGTCAATAAGCTTCTTTTCAATTTTTTGCCTATTCTTGCGAAGCGTTTCCAAATAACTTTTCGCTGCTTCCAATGCTTGTTCTGGCGTTCTTCCTTGCATGAAATACGCCTTCATTTGCTGTTCTGCTTCTATTCTCTTCTTTGCATCTTCGATCTTTTCATCAATTTTATTTAATTCTTCTGTGTTTAACATAGATATTTTCCTTTCTACCCTATAACCTGGGCGCCGGTAAATTAACAAGAGGGCTAATAAACAAAATCATAGGGTAAAATAAGGGGATAATATAAATGTGTTATGTATTAAACGTTGTGTATTTTTATAATTATATTATAAACATAAAGTTGTGTATTGTCAATACCTTTATATAATATTATGTAAGCCTATCGAGTACGTGAACTTCGATGCCGATGACTACTCATGTGGCTGCCTTTTTGCCTTTGTAAAGGAATGTTACGTGTAATCTGATTTAATTCTTGTCTTATTTTTTCAAATGCAGGAATATCAATTTTAGCAAGTTCAAGCTTATATCCGTTTCCACTTGCGTTGAAAGTATAATCAATACCCTTTTCATCCAAGGCTTTTTCATAATGTTCCTTCATATGTTTTTCTACATAAATACAGGATGTATGCAGATATTTCTTTCCACAAGATATACAGTATTGCTTAAATATTGCCTCTACTCTTTTTTTATCAAGAAGCCTAAAAGCAAAGCGTACACGTTCTTCCTCTTCTTCGGTTCTGAATTTAATATCTTCTTTTTCTAAAATCTCGATTAATGGAGTAGCATCATTCTTCGGTAATTCCATTTCATAATAATGCTCTTTATTCTTAATATCAGGAATCTCCATTTCAAGATATATCATGTGTTCTTCCGGATGTAATTCACATTTCGTTACGAAATAATCCTTTTTCATTTGCTTCATAACAGTATCAATTTCCGGATATACACCATTCAAAGTTACTTTAATCATTTAAAAGTTCACTCCCTTCTAACTCTTCATATTCCTGGCATTCAGGACAATAGATATGTTTCATTTCACGAATCCAACCTAATGAAGTAAAAAGCAAAACAATCAAAACACTGCACAAAATAATCATGTACGTTTTCCGAAACATCTGCTTTCTCCTTTGACGTTTATCGAGAATGTTCTATTTGTTGCTGTTGTCTTGTATTAGCTGCAGTTAATTCAATTTTTGTTTGTTCATGCATCTGCTCCGGTGCTTCCATGGTACGTTCCATCTCATGCAGCTTTTCCTCTATCGAGGTAATGAATTCTGATGCCGTTTTTCGTATGGTTTCCATGCTGGCTGTTAGATCCTTTAAATCTTTACCGGATGACCAGTTTCCTACATAAGAGAAACTATAATCCCCCGTATCAATTCCAAAATGCTGACACACTACATAGGCAACCGATTCTGCTTGTACCTCTTTTTCATTTCTGGTTAAATCATTGTCTTTTTCAGTGCCGGTATGCGGATCATGAAGAAATGCATGTGCCACTTCATGAAGCGTTGTTTTAAAATCTTGTACCTGGCTCATTCCTTCATTAACTACAATCTTCCTATCATCACCCGCAGCATAGAAGTATCCATGTGCCCCATTGTAAATACGTGCGTGGTCTATCTTCGTAGGGCTGACTTCTTCTATTGCTTTCATCAACTTTTCAAAATTCTCTACATCTCCGGCAATCTCACGTGTAAAATGAGATAATTCTCTTGGCAACTCTTTACCTTCTGTTTGGCTAACATCAAATACGGATACCTGTCTATAACTCTGAAAGGTTTCTACGGCTTTTTCTTTAATGTAATTGCCATTTTCATCTTCGATTGGTAGATGTGTTTCAGGATCTAACTTGTATCGCTCTACAGTCTTCTTATATGGATTAGGAGCCAATATCTTTATAGCTTTTTCACCTTTTTTTACGTGACGCTCATGGTCTCTTTCCCATGCTTTATATCCGGCCACTAAACTAGCTTCCGGATTTTGCATTTGAATCAACATACAGTTACGGTAACTGTAAGAATGAAATTTGCTAACAGCATCTAGGTATCGTTTATAGTTTTCTACATCAAAACCATTCGCTTTATTCGGATTATTAAATATATCCTTAACACCAGCTTCCAGTTTATCAGTTAATTCTTTTACATGGTCTATGTGCTCTTTTTCATATTGTTTACGCATAGTTTAAATCTCCCTCAATCTCATGAAAATGGAATACAGTTCTGTAAAACGTCTTACATCTATATCCGATGTTCCAACAGTTTCTGGCGCTTCTTGCAATGCAGCGCCATCAAAGTAAAATACCTGGTTACAAAGAATATCATTCTGTGAAACTTCTACTTTATTAACTTCCTGAATCATTTCTTCCATGGCTGCCAAGCTTGTCGCATTTTTTTCCGGAATAATTAGAATTTCATGCTTGCTCGAAGGTAAAATGTAAAAATTACTCTTCAAATTATCATGAGCGATTTTCAATAACCATTCCGTCCCTAATGCTACTGCCCCACATCTATAAGGGTCGCTATATAGCACCCAGATAGGACAATCCTTTCCGTACATCTGCAAAGTTTCATCGATATAACTTTCTTCAAACTTCATCGATTGCATGACTTCTCGTAGGAGCTTATCCAATTTTTCTATAAAAAATCTTCTTTGATAATTCATACCTTCCGTTAAAACATCTTCCGGTTCCTGATATATACTTCTGCAGAAATCGCAATCTGCAATAGCACCATCTTTCTTCAATGGTACAATTACTAATTCACCAATTAACTTTTTATACGGAACATTGTTTAGATCCACCTTTTCTTTGTTCACAATTTCACATGAAAGCGTGCTTAAAATAGATGAAATCTTCTTTTCTTCTTCTCTGGCTTCGTTCAGAATATCTGAACATTTTTGTACGTTCTCACTTTCTACATATAAAGTGCCACCGTTTTCTTGATGTTTTATCTCATATTCAATCCCTGCGCAACTTAATTTACTCGATACGATCTTAATGAGATTCTTTGATAAATAAATTGATTTTTTCATATTGTAAACTCCTTACTTTATCTGGTTCTATCTGTTCCACGTGTTTGTTGTTGCTGTCTTACTTCTCTTCCAGCATGTTGTACTCGGAAATCAATGGCTTTGGCTGTTAAACCCATTTCTTTATCCATGGCTTCCTTCGCTTCTTCCTTTTGTTGCTCTTTGCTTGTTTTTTTTCTTGCATCATCCTGATTCCGTTGATGCATTGCTTTGTCATCTCGAATAGCTGCATCTTTCAGTTTTTCTTTTCTCACTTTATCCGGGTCTTCTTTTACTTCACGAGATTCTTGTTGATGTGTTTTATCTGCAGAATAACTTTGCGTTCTATCGCTATTATTAGTAGCACGTTGCTGTATCATTTCCTTTTGAGTTTCCTGAATCAACGAAGAACATTTATCCTGATATTCTCTGTCTACACTAAGTTGAAAACTGTTCCCACGGTCTGAAATCTCATATTTGATGTTTGCATCTTTTAATTTCTCTTCTACTTTTTCTCGTAGTTCGTTATCAATACAAATAGATCCCATCTTATTTCTCCTTTCATGTCAATCACTTAAAATAGTTTTTCAACTACAATATTCACATGATTACTACTAGGTATTATCTCTTTAACCTTTAACGAACCATATTTTTTTAACATCTCACTTTGTTTTATATTTCCCTGCTCATCTCTTTGAACTTCAAAAGATACTAGGTATGCCTCGTCGATTCCACGACATTCCTTTACATGTCCTTTAGGGTAAACGAAAACTGTAAATCCATAAGTTTTGATAATTTCCAAACATTTCTTTAATTTCATATTAATTCCCCTTTCTATTTAGTTGGTCCGTCTGACCTATCTCTACCTCTTGCCTGGTTCACCATAATAAAGTAACTTGCCTTATGTGCCGTTTCCTGTTCTCTCTGATATTCTTCCAATTCATCTTGTTTCGGCTTTTTGTGTTTGTTCCGTTTATTAATTTCATCTAGTTGTCTTCTGGCAGCTTCAATCGCTTCCTTGCTATATCCTTTTAATTCATCCTGGCGCTTTTTAAAAATTTTTGAATAACAATATTCTTTATCACCGGCAAGGTCATACTGTTCTTTTACAAACTCTGCTTTTCTCTTTTCTTCCGGAGATAAATCCTTGTTTTGCAATTTATCTTTTAATTGTTCCGGAGTATCTATTTTTAAATCTTTCGTATATTGAATGGCTTGCTGCAAATTTTGCATTTTTTGCTCTCTCGGCATATAAACTTGCTTTTGTCTTTCATTGAATTTTTCTTCTGCCATTCTTTGCTTTTCTGTCTTGGCCCATTCCGGAATTTCTCCATTGATAATCGTGTATGCCAATATCATTGTACTTTCCAACAAGCTTCTTGGTTCTCCGTTATCATTAAATCGACTAACTGAATACAACTTAAAATTACGTGAATCATGCCATCCCTTACGTGAATATTCATCATTCTTTAATTGCAATTTACCTTCGTCCGGGTCATATTCTTTCTTTTTAGATTTTTCAAATCGCTTCTCCGGATCATCCCACTTTTCATGAACACCTTCATAGTTTTTCGGATTCATATTATAATACTTATGCATATCTGGAGTTAGGTCATAAGGAGTTAATCCAATGTGTTCTATACGTTTTGGTTTTTCCATTTCAGGATGAAATACACGAATTGCTTGCCCTCTAGTTTCAATTCTAAGATTATATTCTTTTTGAAGATTATCTTGTAATTCTTTGAAATTATGAGACTTCTTCGCAGCTTCCACAACACTGTCATGCATGTATTCCATACGTTCCTGTGCTTTGGTTCTCGTTAATGGATTACTGTAATTCTCCATTACGAAACCACGTTCCTTACACATAGCATCCACTTCTCTCATCAAATGTTGACGGAATTGTGGAGTGTTTGTATGCTTTCCACCAGCTTCATATTGTGACGGTTTAATTTGTCCGTTTTCACCTTTTGTCATCCATGATTGAGGTTCCACTTCTCGGTCACGTACACTATTAATTACGATATGAGAATGTAAATTATCCGTGTCACTATGAGTTGCAATTAAACATTGATACCCAGGAAAATTCTTTTGGCAAAATTCAACTGCAGCTCTGTGAGCTTGCTCTACGGTCACACCGTTCTGTGTATCTTCCTGCGGATGACTAATTACATAGTGATGTGCTTTCCGTTCATCCTCTGTCAAATTCTTATTAAATTTTAAATTTGTAGTATTGCAATCATGACTCCAATCACTCGAATCTCCTTCTGTTCCGTCTGATTTAAGATAGGTAAAAGAATAATTTTCACGTTCTTTCAGCATTCCATTTTCATCATAAACAGGTTCATATTTTACGATTTCACCTTTGCGGTTTGTCACTTCTTCATGCTTATGTGTGAGATATTCGATTGATTGATTGTAGTTTGAATTCTTTATTGAACCTACATGCGTGATCAATGCCATAACTCTTTTACCCCTTTCTTAATTTCTGTTCGCAAACTTTTTACACCATTAATTGCCTTTTGCAAATTTGCTTTTTCTTCTTCTGATAAGGAAGAATTTTCTTTTTCAAGCTGCATGATTTTAACCATGGCGCCAGTTAATTTTCCAAGCTGTGCATTCATTGTTTGTAATTCCTGAATGATGGTTAAATCATTTGCATGAGTTGGAAATGCTTTTACATATCCATCCATCAACATTTCTCGTATAAAATCTCCTTGTCGTTTTCCAGATAAATCAATTCGTTCTTGAACCTTTTTCATTTCATCCGGAGTGAATCTTGTCATAACTTGGACCGTTCTTCCCAACACTTTTTTAGTTGATTTATTCGAAGAAGATTTTTTTGATTCTGTTTTTTTTGGTTCTGGCGTTCTTAAATTTGCAATTTGATTTACCAAATCATGATACGTTTTTAAAATAATTTCTCCTGCATCTTCTCCGTAGAAATAAACAAATCTTTTTCCATTGCTCGTATCAAAATAATATTTGCCGACATTTTTTTCTTTTATAAGATTATCTAAATCACTTTCGAAGTCCGGATAAATTTCAATACAATACAATTTTGGTTCTTGTGTTTTCGCGTTAATTTTTTCTGTTGCACCGCTAACTTGTTCATCCAAACCTTCCTTTGTTTTCGATTCAGAATTTTCATATTGCTTTTGTTCTAGGTATTCCTGTTCGCATTCATATAATATTTCATCAACGATTTCTCTGTCTCTCGGATCAATAAATAACATTGCTGAACTGTCAGTTTTTTCAATTTTAAAAGGAATATTTTCTTCGTTTAAATATTCTTCAACTAATTCTGCTAATTCTAATTTTATAGTTCTGCTCTTGAAATTTGATTGATTAACAGATTCTTTTTCGTGTGAAACAGGTGTTGGTTCTGTGTTTACACTTCTATTTTTTCTTCCTAACATATCTGTAATTGCCATGATTTTTTTCTCCTTTTTTTACTTGAAAATTTTTTATATAATAAATAATTTTGAATTTTCAGGAAATTTATTTTAAATAAAAAATGCTATTTGGAAAATTTTGAACGTCATAAAAATAATCAATTTTAATTATGCATTTTCAAAATTTGATTTATTTGAAATATAAAATCAGAATAGAATTTGTTCGCAAAATAATTTTGTGAACCGAAAATTCTGTTTTGAATTTTATAATTTCAGAACATTTTCAATTCATAAATTTAAGGTGGTTTGATATTGAAAATGTGGGTTTGCAGCACCGCCAAGGTGGCCACTAATTATATGAAAATGCAAACCCTGGGGTTTGGGGCAACGCCCCAAGAGTGCCACACCGCAGGTAGCATAGCGGAGCAAAAATAGTCCGAAGGGCTATTTTTTGCGAGCAAATGCTAGCAAGGTGGGGTGCTCTTCTTTATATTTCTGTATTTTCATTATAGCACGATAATTTTGCCCCCGCAATATAGTTTTTGGGATATTTTGACATTTGCGGTATGCCGTACAGAAATATATTCGAGTGTAAATACGTAATGCCGAAAATAAAAATGGTCCGGTGGACCGTTTTAAGATAAGCGTCCAGTGGACGGTTATCTGTTATTTTCAAATGAAGTATTGGAGATCGAACAGGGTGAGGGGTTTCCCCGAACCGGAAATTTTGTTCCGTGTCCGGAACCCAATCGCGCCCCGTGTCCGGGGCTAAATTATTACGCCTCGTTTCCGAGGCACCGCAGCGTATAGACGCTGCTAAAAATTTTCGCGCCGTTACCGGCGCAGGATTTTAAAAAGGAAAAAGTTTGCGGTATGGTGAATGCAAACATTCATCTCCAAAACTAGCAAAAAATTTTATGCGACGTTTCCGGAGCTTTTTCTGGTGCGCCGTTTCCGGCGCCGAATTTTTTTTGAGAACATCTGCAGGTGGCGGCCGTCAAAAAATGAAGGCAGCCATCAAGTAGATCGGCCGCCCGAAATTTTATGCAACAGCTTTTAAAACATCTTCCAAAAATCTAATGCCTTTTCGTGCCGCCACTCCATTCTCAAAAATAGTCACAGAATAATAAATGTGTTCAAACTCACAATTTGTTTCCTGAATAACTTTATAATGTTTACTCCTAAAATAAAATTCTATAAAACAAGAATTTTCACTTTCAAAAGCTCTTCTTGTTTTTACGTCATAAGGAGATTTTCGATTTCGCATCGGTTTCATTTTTCTATCAAGCTCGATTACTTTTTCTAATTCTTGTTTTAACATTTCATGCTCCTCTCTCCGGCGGAATAAATCCGCCGGTCAATTTGTTTTTAAACTGCTTTGTAATATTTGCTCCAATCACAGCTGTATCCGCAGAACTCCCAGGCTTCCATTTCTTCAATCGGTTTTTGATATTTTTCAAAACCTCTGAATTTAAAAACTGGTGTTTCCACAACCGGCTCACCTGGATACTTCACACAATCAATTTTGTTATGCTCTGCCAAAATGTCATTGATGACATTTTTTATATTCAATTCTACGAACATATCGACAGTCTGCTTCCAACAGATCTGGAAGCTGCTTTTAAATATTTTAATTTCAAAAATTAAATCCGAATAACTTTCTGAAATAAACTCTTTTACCAGTTCTACAATGTCAGCAATTTGTATTCCGTCAAACCACTTTTCTCCGGTCTGTGAATAGCGAATAATTTTCACCGGTTCACAAGCTCCGTTTTCAATCTTCTTTTTTTGCGAATGGTATTCCTGATTGATTTGCTTAAATACTTCTTCACTTCCGCCATTATCCGGATGAAAAGTTTTTCCCAGGATGCGGTATCGTCTTTTTAATTCATCTAAATTTTTAATGTTTGCAAAATATTTGACTTCCATCAAAATTCCTTTCTCCCGGGCGGGAGTACCGCCCGGGCATTTTTGTTTTACATCTTTTCCTCTTCATACTCCGAGATTGCTTCCTCAATTGCATCATCTTCGTCATATCCATATTTATTCATCTGCTGACGTGTTTCACGTGCAATCGCCTGTACTTTTTCTTCTGGCCAATCTTCATGTTCACTTCTCAAATAATCCGCCGTGCATTGTGCTTCATAATGTTGAGCAATGTACGCCATGTCACTTTCGCTTAATTCAATTTCAATACCTTTGCTAGTTACAAATTTTAAATTTTTCATAATTCATTTTCCTTTCCCCCGGGGCTATTCACCCCGGGTCGGTTATGTTTATTTTCCGTACTGTCTTATAAAATCATCAGTGTATGCACACGGGTCGCAAGTTGTAAGTAAATAACAAAGTTTATTAAAATCCTTTTTATTCATTCTCTTAAACCCTGCTTTTTCAATTTCACTCTGTGCCAGGTCGTGTACTTCCTGTAGCTCTTTTTCCGCATATTCTTTAATGAGCCATTCTGCTTCATCAGCGACACACACACCAGCTTCTTCTAAAACGTCCTCTGTATATCCGTAGTTAAAATATAAAACTGGAATAATTTCTTTTTCCAACTGTTTATCTTGCCCAGACAAGTAGCTGCTTAAATCCTCTAAAATCTGTCTCTCTATACTTGCCTCTTCCAAATATTTTTCCGGATTATTTGTAAAATCTTCATAAGTCATAATGTCATCATAATCGCCTTCTTCCAAACAATCATTCACCATTAATGGATAAATCGTTTCTAAATCTTCTTCTGTGTAAATGTTATCTTTGTAAAAAAACTTTCTCATAATCTTTTCTCTTTCTCCCGGGGAAGCTCCGCCCCGGGTCGGATTGTTTTGTTTTTATGCTACCAAGTAAACTGTTCCGTAAGATGCTGTTTTTGTGTTTACCCATTCAATACTCATTTTTTCCGGCCAACAATTTAAGCACCAATTCAAACTTTCCTTTAAATCTTTCAGGTCATTAAAGGAAGCAAGCCCTGCTTTTTTTGGAAGTAGGTCTTCTCCGGTTTTAGTGTTAATAATTTCAATTGTATCAATCCGATTTTCGCCTTTGTTGGATTTTACTTTTACAATGTAAGTTGCGTTTTTTACGTTTGCTTTTCTCATATTATTCCTTTCTCCCCGGTTTTCCCGCCGGGGTCGGGCTTGTCATTATCGAGTTACTTGCCAGTATTTTGTTTTAACTGGTGGTTGAGTTCCATCTGTCTTATTACTTGTAGATGGTTTTGGTTTTCTTCTTGTTTCTGCTGATGCAATCAGTTTGTCTAAACTCATACGTTTCACCTTTCCGGGATCTCTGCCCGCCTTTCTTTTATTTTGTTTTCGATACATAAGGGGTAATAAAATAAATGAAGGGTTAAAATAAGGGATAATAGAAATGTGTTTGTGTGTTAAATATTGTGTATCTTTATACTTATATTATACATATAAAGTTGTGTATTGTCAATACTTTTTTGTAAAAAAAATACATTTTTTTCAATATTTTTTCGGCAGCCAACAGCCCAAAATCCGACTCATTCCTTTTATAATTTTCGCCCGCAGGGCGTTACATAAAGCCGTTCTGCAGAACGGCGTTCTATACGGAAACACAAAAAAGACGAAGCACTCTCACTCCGTCTTTCCTCTCTCTTTTGTATTCTTATATTTATTTTACTTTAATTGACTTATAATATTTTCGTATCATCGCTTTCGTCTTTTTTCCCTGGCATTTTTCAAAAGCTTCCTCATGTTCTGTGATAAGATGATTCCACAGTTCATCTTCACCGAAGCTTTTAAAATATCCCTCGTTTTCTTTTCCTGGGAAAAGTTTACCGCAGATTTTACATTTATACATTTCTTCCTCTTTCTCCGGCGGATCTGCGCCGCCGGTCGCCTTGTTTATCATACTCGCTTCATCTTCCGTTCTAAAAATTCATCAACTGTCTCTAATTTATTGTTTTCTAAAAATGATTTACACATTTCGTAATATTGTTCTGGTTCCATGACAAGCATTTTCCCATCGATATTAAGATTAATCATTTCATCCTTACATGGTTGTGACATCATTAAATCTTTTACTCTTATCATAATTTTCCTTTCCCCGGCGACACAGAGCCGCCGGTCACTTACTACCTATTCATTGATATTGCGTTGTAATATCTTTCTTTTATAGCGTCTGTAATGTCAAACACTTCTTGATCCGTAAACAATCCCATTGTTTGAAAATATTCATTGATTGATAGCTTGTATTTTTCGTAATACCCATAAAGTCTATTCCAATAATGCATTGCCTTTTTCATATTGCCGGCTTTATAGAAATGTTTACATGCTATCGCAGCACCTTTCATTTTTCTCTCATGATTCATAATCAACACCCTTTCTGCGGGGCTAATTGCCCCGCCCTTTCTTATGCTGCTAAATCTAAATAGTGGTAACTCCATAATTGAAGCATTTTCTCTTTTAATTCCGGGATATATCTTTCTTCCAGAGCTTCTTTGTCGTTGTCTCTCATCTCTTCTTGCATTGCTTCGATGTAATCGTCCACCAAACTCTCCATTTGTTCATATGTGGTGTTATCATTTACATCTTCATCAATCCCTGTTCCAAAGGAATAAAAGTGTTCTCCGTTTAAAAATACGTTCCATTCATAGTAACCAGCTTTAAATTCAATATTGCTATTTCTCATAATTTTCACCTTTCTCCCGGGGCTATCCACCCCGGGCCTTTCTTTGTTAGTTTTTATTGTTGTATTCACCAATGTTTTTATAAGTGTGTTTTGCTGCTTCGATTGCGAAAACTAGCAAGTCTTCTTCTTTTAACATTTCTTCCGGTATGTTTTTTCCTACACGGTTTTTTACCGGATTTCCGTTTAATATTTCTGTACCGAAGTAAAGAGATAACTTATAGTTAATACGTTCTAATCTTCTCTTCTTCATTTCTTCTTGGCTTTCATTTCCAAAAACCACATTGTCAATTAGCCCTTCTAACTCTTCTTCTACGTCTAAGAAGCAGCCGCAAACATCATTTAAATGAGTGTATGCTCCAGGCTTAAAATTTTCTTGGCATGTTCTAATAATGCCTTTTACTGTTAATAAAGTTTCAATACGCTTCATGGTTTTCACCTTCCGGGATCTCTGCCCGCCTTTCTTTTATTTTGTTTTAAGATACGTAAGGGGGTAATAAAATAAATGAAGGGTTAAAATAAGGGATAATAGAAATGTGTTTGTGTATTAAATATTATGTATCTTTATACCTATATTATACATACAAAGTTGTGTATTGTCAATACTTTTTTGTAAAAAAAATACATTTTTTTCAATATTTTTTGGCAGCCAACAGCCCAAAATCCGACTCATTCCTTTTATAATTTTCGCCCGCAGGGCGTTCCTAACGCTGTTCTGCAGAACAGCGTTCTATGTGGCTGCATAAAAAAAACAGAGCGTTCATTTGCGCCCTGTTTCATATTTCTTTAACCTTTTAATTGCAAGGTTTCCAAAGAGGGAAGATTGCCGTTTCTTCTAACACCTCTATCATGCTCCATGTTGATATATCGCTGGTATTGATTAATTATCCCAAGGGGAATATCTAACCCATACTCTTCGCATTTTCTCATTGCCCACACAGTTGCATGATATTCCGATTCGCATCTTCGCATTGTACTTTTGGTGGTTTCAATATGTCCGATTTCATGGAGCAATGTAAATGTGCTTGCAATACTGTTCGCCTGTTTCCACTTACACACTCGCCTATTTTTTACATGAGCATGTGTTCTTTTCCAATCATTTTTGCATTTTGTACCGTCACAAATATCTATTCGATACTTTTTTATTACTTCGTTTTGGATTTCTATAAATTTTTTCATCTTTTACCTTTCTCCCGGGGCTATTCACCCCGGGTCGCTTTATTGTGTGCTGTGTATTGTTTATGCCGCCACTCGCACCTCGTCATAGAGTTCAACCATCATTTTTAAACATGCTTCCATATCTTCATATAACTCTTTCATGTTATAAGGTGCGCCGTTTGTTCCATGTCCTGTTTCATCAAGCCAGAGATACGCTTCTTCTGAACAGTCGAAATTATCACATCTGTTTTTTAATTCCGTTACTGCTTCCTGCATATTTTGGGCTTCAATCTCTAAATTAAAATCTTGTCCCGCCGGCGAGTATTTTTGTAAATACATATAATTACCTTCTACAGTTACTTTCCATTCTAAATTTTCTGCTATTTTTCTAAACTTTTTAAATTTCTTACTCATATTAATAATCCTTTCTGCGGGGCCGTCAAGCCCCGCCTTTTCCTATTCCATAATTTCGTCATACTCTTCTTTTGTGCAACCTAACTCTTTTAAGAGTTCTTCTTCACTCGCGTATACTTCATCTAACTGTCCTAAACATATTGCATTATAAGCAATAGTTAAAAAACGATTTCTTTCATTTTCTAATCTTTCTATCTCTTCCAAATGTTCGACTATTGTAGTTATACTCATATTTTCCACCTTTCTCCCGGGGCTTCTCACCCCGGGCTGTTTTTTACTGTGTGTTGTTTATGCTACTGTTTCAAAAACCCAATCAAACCAACCATAGATTGCCTCTTTTTCGGTTCCTTTTTCGAATGCATAGAAATTAGTTTTAATTGTTCCTGTCTTTTCATCTACTGGTATCTTTTCTAACTCTGCCAGTAGTTCTGCGCCGGTCATGTTGTTCATCTCATACAACTCTCCCCAACTCACAGAGTTTTCACCAATTAAATCATTTGTGATCTGTAAACTCTGCTCTGCTTCGTAGTCCATGATTTTCTGCGTTTCAAATGTTTTGTTTTTTGTTACTTCTAACATAATTTTTCTTTCTCCCCTTCCGCCATGGGGGCCAGCGATTATTTTGTTTTAAGATACGTAAGGGGTAATAAAAAAATTGAAGGGTCAAATAAAGGGATAATAGAAATGTTGTTTTGTGTATATAGGTTGTGTATCTTTATACCTATATTATACATACAAAGTTGTGTATTGTCAACACTTTTTTGTAAAAAAATTACATTTTTTTCAATATTTTTTGGCAGCCAACAGCCCAAAATCCGCCTTATTACCTTTTTAATTCTCGCCCGCAGGGCGTTCCTAAAGCCGTTCTGCAGAACGGCGATCTATTCTACAACACAAAAAGACGAAGCACTCTCACTCCGTCTTTCCATCGTTGCATTTTATGTATTTACATAAAAGAAAATAGAACTCTTCAACTTGCAAGAAGTTTTAAAAGAGTTCTATTTCCAAATCGCAATGTAAGTTTTTAATTAAGTTATAAATACCATATTTTCACAGAAAAATCAATTATGCTTCTCTAAGCGCTCTATTTGCCCCTGTTTTAAACAAAAATACTCTCGGCTTATAATCGGTAGCCCAATAACCCTAAAAACGCTCAAATCGCGTCCTACGGCCTCACAGAACGTTGTTTTTGTTATTCTACTATAAAAACAAAGTCAATTAATGCCTTTATTCATCATTTTCTTGCAACACTCTGTCAATTTCCAGTATTTCTTCTGCTTCTCTTCTTACTTCTTCGTTTTCATCTTGTGCAAGTTCTAAAATGATTTCTCGGGGACATTTTATGTTTTTGGCCACTGCCCTTCTAATCCTACTATCCTTGTCCTTATAATACAACCTGCAATATTCCGCATCTCCATTTTCAATTACATCTAAAAGATTTCTTTGAGCTGGCTCTATTTCTGTCTTTTTATTTACTTCCATATTCTCTCCTTCCCCGGCGGTATTCATTACCGCCGGATCTTTTTTATGTACATATTGTGTATTGTTTATTCTGTTTTCTTTTCTCTATGATTGCTTAATATCAAAATCATAATTCCAGAAACAATGAACAAACCAAGCAAATATATTGTATTGCTGTAATCACCCGTTTGAGGGCTTTCCTTTTTGTTGTCTTCTTGGTTTTGTTCCGGAACGATTTCCGGCACCTTTTCTTCCCCTGGAGCTTCTACAGGCAATTTATCTACCTCTTCTTTCTCCGTAATTATATGCTCTTTAAAAACAGCCTGGTAAACGGCATTATCCGAAACAAGCTCAATCTTTGGACTCCATCCAATGAACTCATAAGTAAATAATTCGTCTGCAGCACGTTCCGGATCTACCGGAACCACTACTTCGGAGCCTTCCGAATAAGAAGCTTCAACAATAACACTACCATCCCAATTTACAAAGCTTATTACAAACTCTGGTTTTGGAATTACAAGCGCATCAAAAACCGCCTTGTATATCTTGTCACAAGTTACCGGCTCTATAACAGGCTCGTAACCTTTAAACAAATATGTATATTCTTCGTCTGCCGGTCTCGTTGGAGCTTCTTCCGGAGTTGTCGGAACATCTCCGTAATGATATGTTTCGGATGTTAATTCGGAATCATCCCAATTCACAAAAGTAATTTTATAATTGATATACTGCTTTTTATATTGAGCCGTGTATGTGACGCTTTCTGTGACGATTTCAGCCACTTCTTTATTCCAACCTACAAATATCCAGTTGTAAGCGTTCGGCTCATCAGAAACCCGTTCTGGCGCGTCAGGGACGCTAATTTTATCTCCTTCTGTATAAACTTTTTCAGAAATGGCACGCCCATCCCAATCTTTAAAGATAACACTATATTCATAAGCAATAGGAATTGCGTCATAAACCGCCGTGTACACCTGGTTATCACTTACGGAAGTAACTGCAGGAACATAACCTCTGAATGAGTATGTAAAGTTACGATCTGCCGGCTTTGTTGGTTCAACCGGTGTTATCACATCATCCTCATAATGATATGTGCTGCTTAAAATCTCACTACCATCCCAATTCACAAAACTTATTTGATAATCGATATATTCTTCCTCATAAACCGCCTCATACGTTACATCTTCCGTTGCTGTTGGAGACACAACTTTATTCCATCCTTTGAATTTATAAGAAAATCTTTTATCTGCCGGCTTTGTCGGGTTTTGCGGTACGACAATCTCATTTCCTTCATCATAAACAGTTTCACTAATAATCCTTCCGTCATGGTCTTTAAAACGTATTGTGTATTGTGTATTAAGTATTGTTTCATACATACTCGTAATATTTACTATCGAACTATTATCATTCGTGGAAATAGTCGCAATACCATTATTTGTATAGTTTATGCATTTTAAAGCACAACCAGAGATTTCGTTCATAGACGAAACTTCTTCGATAATGTAGGTACCTAAATCAACATTTGTCAACATCACACTTGCCATGGTTTTTCCTGCCGGAATAATCACTTTGATATTATCTCTGTAAATTTTTCCGGAAGAATCTAACAATCTAAAACAAAAAGTGGCATCTTCTTTTAATTCTACTCCCTCAACCGTCTTTTGAATTTGAATATTTCCTTTGGTTGCATTATTGCCAGCTTCATTATTTAAAACAAGGTCAATACCACTTTGTTTGCCCGGATTCTTTTGATACCCAGGACATACATTTCCACCATCCCAATAATGCATGGTGGCATTTAAAGTAACTGGAACTTCATATCCATCCTTTGTTGTAATACTCTTTGAAAGTGTAACTGTATAAGAAATGGGGTTACTTTCTGTTCCTACTGGAAAATCACCTTCAATACGTATCTGCTTTTTCCCTTTATTATCAGTACTTGTGGAAACACCGCCACTAATACTAAAATTTGTATCCACCGGATCTGCAGCAATTAATACATATTGCGCATCACTTGTTCCAATCGTAAATTCTGCTTCCCTTTCCACGCCATCAATAATAATGCTTGCTATTAAATCTACGCCAATATCTATATGATCTACGCTTGTTTCACCACTGCCAGAACCCGTATTTCCACCAGGTCCAAATCCTGGCCAATATGCAAAAGAATTTATTGGAACTAAACCAATAAACAAAACTAATGTTAATATAAAAGTCAATAATCTTTTAATAATGCTATTTTTCTTCATATTTTTCCTTTCTATGAGTTTTTCGGATTACTCACAACCATCATTGTTTATTACTTGTTGTTTGTTGTGTATTGTGTATAAATGTTGTGTATTGTTTATTAAGTAAATTTAAAATAATCTTCCACTGGTTTATTACTCGTCCAGTTTACTCTTATTGATTTATTTAATATTTTAAACATTTTCCTATTCCTTTCCCCGGCGGGGTTATACCGCCGGTTATTTATTGTGTATTAATATTGTGTGTTGTGTGTTGTTTATGCCGTTTTATGATATTCTTTTAATTTTTTCTTTTGTATTGGAAAATCAACTTTAGCCTTCAATCGCTCATTATTTAGAACTCCTTTCTGATGAAGTTCTTCAAAGTGCTTATGTATTCGCTTCTTTGCTTCTTCGTTTTCTACTTGTCTTACAAAAATAATCTGTTCCGTTTTTTTTGCGCTTTTTAAAGGATTCCTTTCTGTACTCCATCTGCTTTCGATTTTTCCTTCTTCATTGATTAAAACTACCAATCTTTTCATGGTTTCACCTTTCCGGGATCTCTGCCCGCCTTTCTTTTATTTTGTTTTCGATACATAAGGGGTAATAAATTAAATGAAGGGTAATAGAAGGGTTATAATACTGTTTGTGTGTTGTGGGTGTGTATCTTTATACTTATATTATACATACAAAGTTGTGTATTGTCAATAGTTATTTTTATTTTTTTTCAGGGCAGTAGTTTTTATATAATAAGGCGATTTAATAAAAACCAATGAATTTTTACACTTATTCATGGTGGAGTAGGGCAGTAGTGACATTTAAGTGGCAGCATACCAACATAGAGTAGAAGAGTAGGAGAGTAGGAGAGTAGGAGAGTAGCAGCGCAGAAGAGCAGAAGAACAAAAGAGCAGAAGAACAGAAGAGTAGCAGCACTCTAAAAAACACTCTATTATATGTGCTGTGTATTATGTGTTATGTATTGTATAATGTGTGTTCTTTAATGTTTAATAAAGAGTGTGCGGTTTAATGTGGGAAATTAGGGGTTGAATTAAAAATATTATATATGTGAGTATGAGAACTACCACTACAATCTATATATTGTGTTTTGCTGATGTAATAGGCACTTTTTCTTGTAGTGGATGTTTTATATACATGTATATATCTTGTAATATTATAAATAAATAATCTTGTAATACTTGTAAAAGAGTAAAAACCCAGTAAAATCAAGGCTTCCAAGGCTCTTATTATGGGAAAATAAGGGTTTAATGTGGGAAATTAAGGGCATCTATTATGGGAAAAAAGGGGCGTAATATGGGAAATTAAGGGCATCTATTATGGGAAAAAAGGGGTTAAAGATGGGAAATTAGGGGTTATTATGGGAAAATAAGGGTTTTTAATTATGGGAAATTAGGGGTTGAATACAAAACGAAAAAAAATAATTTATGGGAAACCACTTGACAACCCATAATAAAATAACTAGAATGGAAGAAAATGGAAGAAAGGAGTGAACACAGAATGATAGAAAACGGAGAATTAACTTTGCGAAAAGCAAACAGCTTTGTACAGGAATATAGAGTGTCATTATCATTAGCAGAAACAAGAATCGTGAACTATCTGATCGCTAATATTGAAAGTCCAAAATATGACAAGGAATTCAGAAAGTTTAGATTTAATATTAAAGACTTCTGCGATATAGTATATCCTGATACAAAAAAGGGTGATGCATATAAATGGCTTCCAAAGGTTATAAAGGACTTGTCGGATAAATCTGCATATAAAGAAGTTCCAAGTGAAGAAAACCCGGGAAAGACAAAAAAAGTATTGCTTCGTTGGATAGAGCACCCAGAATTTGAAGAAGGATATGTAACACTTGAATTAAACCCTTACCTGGCTCCATATTTATTACAACTGGATAAAGGTTATTTTCAATCCCAATTTAAATACACGGCACTAGCCCAAAGTAAATATACGATTCCTTTATATGAATTATTAAAATCATGGGAAAGAGTAGCTAATCATAAAAAAGTCTTTGAAATAGATGAATTACGTATTTACATGGATGCTTTAAAGCCATCTCAAAATAATGTAGCAGAATTTAAGAGAACAGCTTTAGATCCGGCCGTAAAGGAAATAAATGAAATAACAGATTTGTGCGTGGAATATAAAGAAATAAGAGTAGGGCGCAAGGTAGAAAAGATTGAATTTACAATCGGATTGAAAAACAAAGCAGATAAAGTAATTTATTTACCGGAAGAAAATGAAAAAATAGATGCAGAAGAAGAATTTGCAAAAACTCATTATAGTATTCTCATGCAGGAATTTCCAGAGTTTACCGGAAAACAAATATCAACCCTTTTTAGCGCAGCTCTTAAACATATTGATTTTTCGAATATAGCTGCGGATGAAAGAGAATACCAGATAGCAGCTTACATAGCTCCAAAGCTTGAAAAAATAAAAGCTACTCCAGACGAAACAAAAAGCACCGTCTTTAGACGCTTATTAAATGCAGTTGAAAATAATTATTAAATTATATAAACTCTAGCGTTAATATATTGACACATATAAACGCTAGTGGTATAATTGTATATATAAAGGTATGGAAAGGCGGTGCGACATGAAATATGAAAATGAGAAGCATTCTAAAAAAATGTCTCTCACCATAAAACCAAGTAATTATAACAAAATGAAAGTGCTGGCTGATGAAGGCAAAATAAAAAGCATGTCCGATTTTGTAAATTTCTTGGTAGAGGACTATTTTAAAAAGAATAGCAGTTAGATTTATAACAACCTAATGTATAATCCCCGTTCTGCAGTTCGCAGAAATTCCCCTTTTATTAAATTTATTATCACTTTATAAAACATTTACACTATTATCCTTATATCATTTATAAGGCTTTTTTCTTATAAAAACCTTATATTCTACTATCCCTTTTCTACATTCGTAGAAATTACCCTTTATTACTTATTACTTAACACACAATACACAACAAATATGAAGAAAGGAGAAATGATATGGCACTTTTAACAGAATTTTTCGCTCTACTTTCTGGATTTTACGTTTTCCGATTTACATTATGTATCATGAGGCGTTTTTTCAGAATCGGTGGGTATTGGCTTTTATTAGGTCTTTTAATTGCAAGAATTGTAAACACCTCATATTTAAGTGAAATTATCATAATTGCATCGTTTATTGTTTTTATTGCGTTTGCAATAAGACGCATTTCAAAAAATAAACAAATACAGGAAGAGCCAATAAAAATAGAAACACAATAAAAATATTATCCCTTATGTATAAAAATTAAAAATAAGTTTACATATACAATCCTAAGTTTTCTTTTACGATCCTCGTTCTGCAATTAACAGAACTACCCTTCATTACTTATTACTTAACACACAACACACAATAAACAATGAAGTGAAAAGGAGATTAAAAAATGAAAACATTTATGGAAGAATACGGCCTTATAGTCGTAGCAGTTATTATTATTATGCTTTTTGTATTTTCAGGAAAATATATAGGAACGGGACTCAAAGATGGAGTAAAGCAAACTGTAGATACGTTTACAGGAGTTATGACGGCTGATGCAGCTGGAGATAGTGAGTCAGAAGGTTCCGACGAAGAAGCTGGTGCCGGAGATACAGTAGAGAGCGAAAAAGAAAAATACGTCATGACAACCGGAGTTAAATTTCAAGCCATGATTAATTCTGTTAAACCTTCAATTACAGAAGTTGAGTTTGTAAATGAGATTCCTGATTTATCAGGAAAAACCAATTGGGATGTTTCCGATCAACAAAACGAAAGTGTTATGGCATGGTTAGACGGTACAAAAATGTATATCGGCTCAAATGGTATAACAACGGCAAATGAAAATAGTAAAACTTTATTCAGTTTGTTTGAAAACACCACATCAATAGAATTTAACAATAATTTTGATACAAGTAATGTCAAAAACATGAGTAACATGTTTTATTTCTGCCAAGAACTAACTTCTTTAGATGTAACAAGCTTTAATACCAATAACGTCACTGACATGAGTAACATGTTTTATAATTGTAACACTTTAACCTCTTTGGATGTGACAAATTTTAATACTGATAACGTTACAAACATGGCCGGAATGTTTGGTCAATGTATCTCTTTAACCTCGTTAGATGTGACAAATTTTAATACAAATAACGTCACTGACATGAATAACATGTTTGATAGTTGTAGAGTTTTAACAGGATTAGATGTAAGTCATTTTAATACATCGAACGTTACAAACATGGCAAGTATGTTTGCAAGTTGTAATGCTATGTCAGAATTCATATTAACTAATTTCAACACAGAGAAAGTTGAAGATATGAGTGATATGTTTGCAGGATGTGACGTATTAACAACAATAGATTTAAGTAGTTTTAACACATCAAATGTTAAAGATATGTCTGCTATGTTCGGAGAATGCGAGAAACTTACAACTTTAACATTAAGTGGTAATTTTAAAACATCAAACGTTCAGTCTATGATTAGAATGTTTTATTTATGCAGATCCTTAGCATCTGTAGATTTAAGTGGTTTTGATACAACCAATGTACAAAACATGACACAAATGTTCTCAAGCTGTAGAAAACTGCAAGCCACAATGACTATTAAAGGTAATAACTGTACAAAATATACCCAAATGTTTGGCGGAGCATGTAATTATAGCACCTCTTCATTTGTATTATATGGAGATGGAACAAACGAAACATTAATTAACAACATGATTGCAACTGCAGGAAGTGGAAAAGTATCTTATGGTGGAGTTCAATAAATATTATATAAATATATGATTTCATCAATAAGAAAAAGTAAAAGGGCTACCTGGATGTAGCCCTTTAAATATAGAAAAATATCTCCACTCCTTTTATTATGTTGGTTTATTATGAGGTTTCGCTAGTAATTTAAAAAAATTTGATAATTATAAAAAATAACAAACATTTTTTGTAAAAATTATAGTACAATAGAAAGGACAGATAAAAATGAAAAAAATAATAGGTAAGAAAAAATATACACATTCAACAATAAAGGATGAAGGGAGATTAAAAATGAAAGGAATTAAAAAACTTTTTTCAATAATATTAAGTGTGTGTATGCTTGTGAACTGTTTCACAACAACGGCTGTTTTCGCCGCAGATGACGAAACACCGGCTGTTTATGTCAGTTCTAAAGGAAAGGATACTGCGGCCGGAACAGTAAATGCTCCAGTTAAAAATCTTTACCGGGCTTATGAATTATTAAAAGCTACTGGCGGCACGATTTATATTACATCCCAATTAACTATTTCAACAGACACAACTCTGTCTGGAACAAGTTACACAGATGGAAGTAAGCAAATTGAAATTGAAGAAGGCAACCAAGTTACACTTAAACGTGTTACAAGTTATACTGGTATTCTTATTCAGATTTCATCCGGGAAGCTCATTTTGTCCGACATTACAATTGACGGTCAAAGCACCGGAACGGGTGTAACTTTTTCTAACAGCTCAAAATTAGAAATAAACAATGGTACAAATATTATAAATGTAAAAAAAGGTATAACCAATAGTGGCACGTTAGTTATGAATGGCGGTATCCTTTCTAGTAACGCTGCTTCTGCCGTTGGAGTTAATAATACCGGTACATTCACAATGAATGGTGGCACCATTTCCGGTTTTTCTGACAGAATGGGTGGCGGTGTATACAACAACGGTGGTGAATTTACGATGACCGGCGGCGAAATTTCCAATAATGAAGCCTCATATTTTGGTGGTGGCGTATACAACAAAAATGGTACATTCGCGATGACAGGTGGTAAAATCAATAATAATTATTGTAATACCATATCTGATGCTGGTGGTGTTAGTAGTTCAAATGGCACATTCACGATGTCTGCCGGTGAAATTTCCGGCAATGATCCAACGGGTGTTTTAATTTCGGGTGGAGAGTTTACGATGAATGGTGGCACCATTTCAACCTCAAATGGTCCTGGAGTATATAATCGTGGTGGCAAAGTCACAATAGATGGCGGCACCATTTCTGAAAATGAAGATGGTATAGCGCAAAATAATTCTGCCTCTATTTTATCCATAAAAAAAGGCAACATTACTGATAATCAAGAACTTGGACTTAACATTATGGATGGAACAGAAACTGTCACCATGGACGGTGGAACCATTAGTAATAACGGTGGTATAGGCGTTTATTCATATAAGACTTCATTTACCATGAACAATGGGAATATCACGAATAACGCCGCTGGAATTAAAGGTGGTTCCGGTAAAATAACCATTAATGGTGGTTCTATTAATAAAAATACCAACGGGGGATTATATGCTGTTATTGCTGAATTAAACGATGGCTCTATCAGTAATAATGGTGAAGGAGTTACCCTTTATAATTCCAATGCATCTTTCGTTATGAACGGTGGCTCTATCAGTAATAACCCATTAAATTACGGTATAGTAACAGATTATGATAAAGTACAAACAGTTACTCTCACTAATGGAACTATTAGTGGTAATCGAGGCGGGGTATCTGTTGGAAAAAAAGTAGAATTCATAATGACTGGTGGTACTATCAGTAACAATATTGATACAACACCAGTAAGCACAGCATCATCTTCCGGAGTATATAATGCTGGAACATCTACCATGAATGGCGGCGAAATTATCGATAATACAACGCCTGGAAATGGAGCCGGAATATATAATAGTGGAAGTGGTATATTCACAATGAATGGCGGCACCATTTCTGGTAACAAAGCAGGAGTAAGTGGTGGCGGCGTATATAACGCTAATGCAAATAATATCAATCATGCTAAATTTACAATGACCGGCGGCACCATTTCTGGTAATAGTGCATCTCAATACGGTTCTGGCGTATATAATGCCGGTATCTTTAATATGCAAGACGATGCAGTTGTAGATACAAATAATGATATTTATGTGGTATCACCAATTAATATTACAGATGAACTTAATATTAATACGAGTATTTATGGATTATTAACCCCATCAGAATACACAGACGGAAGAGTATTGGTGAATGTAGAATACGATTCGGCCCTTGGTTCTGACGTATTATATGCAGATGTAGAAAATACGATTAAAAAGTGGAACCTCACTCCAAATGCAGGATGGTTTTTAGAAGCAACAGATTTAATGGATTCTGTAAATACAACAAACCAAATTGTTCTTCGTTATAAGAAACCGGTAGAAAATTTCACAGTAAAATTCGTGGATTACGATGATTCTATAATTGATGAAAAAACAGTAGAAGAAGGAACTCTTACCTCTACGATAGTTCCAACAGATCCAACACGTGAGAGCGATGCTCCAAAAGAGTATGTATGGGAATTCTCTGGTTGGACTCCGGAAATTGCCGATAAGGTGACAAAAAATGTAACCTACAAAGCTCAATATGAAAAAAAATATATTAACTACAACATTAAATTCATAGATTATGATAATTCTACAATCAGCGAAAAAACAGACTACCATTACAGCGACACAGTAGTAGTACCGGCTAACCCAACCCGTGTGAGTGATGCTACGAAAGAATATACATGGAAGTTCAAGGGTTGGAGTTCGGAAATTAAAAACGTAACGGAAGATGCCGTGTACAAAGCAACTTATGAGAAGGAATACATTGACTATTCTATTAAATTCGTAGATTATGATGATTCTATAATCAGTGAAAAGATAAACTATCATTATGGTGACACAGTAACGGTTCCGACAGATCCAACACGCCAGAGTGATGCTCCGAAAGAATATAAATGGAAATTCACAGGATGGACTCCGGAAGTCAAAAACGTAGCCGATAATACCGTGTACAAAGCAACTTACGAAAAAGAATACATTAATTATTCTATTAAATTTGTAGATTATGATGATTCTACGATTAGCGAAAAGATAAACTACCATTATGGTGACACAGTAACGGTTCCGACAGATCCAACACGTGAGAGTGATGCTCCGAAAGAATATAAATGGAAGTTCATAGGATGGACTCCAGAAGTCAAAAATGTAACCGGAGACACCGTATACAAAGCAACTTACGAAAAAGAATATGTTAAATATTCTATTAAATTTGTAGATTATGATGATTCTGTATTAGATGAAAAAGAAGATTATCATTATGGCGATACAATCACAGTTCCGAAACTTCCGGAACGTGCTGCGGATGATAAGTATACCTATGAATTCACAGGATGGACTCCAGAAGTCAAAGATGTAACGGAAGATGCCGTGTACAAAGCAACTTATAAATCAATACCTAAGAAAACAGAAGAACCTAAAGATACTCCGACAAATAAGCCAGTAGAAGAGCCTAAAAAAGAAATTAATCCTCAAACTGGCGACTCCACTTCTGGATGGGTAATAGGAATGTATTTTATTATGTTCCTTGCGTCCTTATTCGGCTTGGTAGTTTTATTACAAAAGAAAAATGAAAATGAATAATTTTATATTTCCATAGCCCTGTTTATCAGGGCTATGAAAATGGAAAGGAGTTTACGAATGGATGATATTTATTTCCGTGTATTATCTACTATGTGGCGAATAATTAAAACACCTCTTAAATTTTTTATATTTAAGTTGGGGGGATATTGGCTTATTCTCGCATACTTACTATGCTCACTATTGCACGTTGAAAATTCATCTGCAGGTAGTTTTGTTATTTTCTTGGGCTTTATTATGATGGGGTATCATATTTTCAAAATGTTCAAGCGAAGAAAAGACCCAACATGGGGCCTGTTATCCAGCAGACTGAAATCTTCTGCAACAAAGAAGGAATCTAAAATATTAGATCCTGATATTCCAGAACAGTTACGACATAAAGAAAGAACAGGTGTATTTTTTGGAGAAAAGCAAGGTAATTATGTATGCCAACAAGAAAATTTGGATGGCCACGTACTCGTGTTAGGTGGCTCCGGATCCGGAAAAAGTACTTGTTGCGCGATCCCATCCGTCAGGGCTTGGGGTTCAAAGCAAACTGGAAATTGGAAACATACAATGTTTGTAATTGATATAAAAAAAGAATTAGAACATATTGGTTTATCATTGACGCAGCGTAAGCGCACAAAGATTTTTAATCCTTGTGAACAATGGGATACTTGCGGATTTGACCCTTTCTTTCTCGCAAGAATAAGAAAAACACAAGGCGAAGTTTTACAAGATATTTCCGATATTGCCTGGGCGATTATTCCAGAAAGCCATGCCAAAGATCCATATTGGGATAATAGTGCAAGAGATGTTTTAATAGGTGTCCTTCTGTATTGTTTCCGTGTAAAACAATTGAATTTCATCGATGCGTTGGAATGGCTTGCAGACCATTCTTCCAGAGAAGTAATAAATGAAATTGTTGCATGTGATGATGTAGACTGCAGACGACAAGTTCTTGAATTCGTTGAAAGTCCTGATAACACACTTGGTTCCATTTGGGGTTCGTTAATGCGTCCTATTAAGGTGTTTTATCAGGATGAAATGATTAAAAACGCCTTGCGTAAAGAAGGCACGGAAGGTATGTCACCACAAGATTTAGAAGATGGATGGAACGTTATCTGTCAAATTCCAGAAAATAAACTAGAACAATGGCGTTCTGTTTTAACACTAATGATTAATCAGTTTCTTAAATTCTTCGAAATGCGAGATGAAGAGACTCGAAATTTAAGAGAGGAAAGTATTCTTTTCCTCATTGACGAAGCTCCTCGAATGGGAAAACTAAGAATTAAAGAAGGCTTAACTACATTGCGTTCAAAAGGAATACACATTGTTCTTTGTGCCCAGGGAATATCTCAATTTCGTGCTATATACGGAAAAGATGATTCAGACACAATTTTGGCTAACTGCAGCTATAAATATGTTTTATCCGCAAACGACACGGACAGCCAGAAGTGGCTATCATCGCTTGCCGGGAAGTATGATAAACAAATGGTCAGCCATTCGAAAAATCAACGTGACTTAGATCCGTTTGGTGGAAGTGGCACAAGTTTTTCAGAGCAATTGCGAGATATAATTCCACCGGAAACATTTGGCGAACTTCCAAACACTGGCCAGGCAATTCTCTTTAACCCACACAATCGCTATTGCAGGGTAAATAAGATCCCTTGGTATAAGGACCCTACCTGGAAGACAAGAGAGCAAGAAGAGGAAGAATTGAAACAGCAGGAAGGAGTATCATAATATGGCTAAAATCAAAGATTTGACACAACAAAAAGAAGCATTAAAGACAATCGAAGGGCTTATTGATGAAATCAAGAGCATCAATGAATTTTTAGCACTGGATAATCCTTCCGGGAAGTATGAAATTTCATTTTCTACAAAAGAACCTATTATAAAAGATGGCGTAGAAAAAGAGAAGAAGAAGAAACATGCTGCGCCTTTCCTTTGCACGGATCGAGAAATTATTAAACGCTATGTAGGAGCTTGTAAAACAGAGCGAAAAAACACTATTACAGAGCTTGCAGAACTATATAACATAGAGCTAGATGAAGAAGAAAAAGAGTTATTAAAATAGGATTGAAGATTTAATATTCCTATATTTCTATAATTTATTATTGTTTTTTCTATTGTACGGTCATTATAATAATATATGACCACAATTTAAGTGGGTTATTATTAACCCCACATTTCATCTATATTTAAACAAAAGACACTCACGGAGAAGGGAATTATTGTACTAGCAATAGTTCCTTTTTCTGTTATTTTTTTATTAAAATACAAAATTACAAAATTGTTAGACAATCTTCATGCATGACGCATTTTTAAAATCAATTGTTTTGTTAAAATAGTATTGAGCTAACAAAAATTTATAGAAAGGATGTTTTTTATGTTTACCAAAGTGCTATCTGGTATTTTAACATCGGCTGTGCTAATGGGTGCAGCAATGCCGGCAAGTGCATCCGGATTCGGAACTACCATGAACATCGAAGTGAAAGGAACTGAAATGAACATTACAGTCCCGACTTCCATGGACTTTGTTCTAAATGCGGATGAAACAAATACATATCCGGAGACTTTTACTATCCAAAATAACAGTGGTATTTCCGGTGTATATGTGGATTCTATCGATTTCACACAACCGGGCAACGCATCTTCTAACGGATGGGAATTTTTAAAAGAAGGATATGATACGTTGAAATTACCGGCAGATTCCAAAGCAATCGTGTTTGAACTAGGTTTACCTGGCGATTTAAAAGATGTAGCCCCTACTGGTGGAGTGGAACGCGCTGAAACAGGTAAAGCTGTTTTTGGCGAAGAGGTTCTTGACCTTGCGGCCGGAGAAGAAAAAACATTCGCCTTTAATATTAAGCGTGGTGCATTTACAAGCGACGCTGTAAGTGAACACGCTTTTGATGCAACCATCAATTTCGAATTCAAAACAAAATAATATCTGAACTTATACCCAATCCCGTCCCGGCTCCCCGTGGCGGGATTATTAAAATAGGAGTAATGTATGAGACAAAATCGTAAACAAAGCAAGAAGTCGAAAAACATAATTATAACAATCTTGCTTTTATTGTTTTTAAGTGTTTCTTTGTATGCCGGTTATTTATATTGGCAGAGCCTTCACCCGGAATCTCAATATGCAGCCAAAGTAAATAAAATCACTGAAATCAACAAAGAAGAACAACAGGAATATCTCAATCAGCTTGTCGAGGATGGGATGATGAATGTTCGTTATTCTACCGGATCAGTGTTTAATGGCAAAATTTCCGAGAGTTTCTCCGTCAAAAACAGCCCAAATAACCAGTATCCAATCGTATTTAAACTATACGGAGAAGATGGTTCTCTTTTGTATGAATCTAAGAAAATCAAGCCTGGATACGAAATGAATAGCATTGAATTAAACAAAGAATTAAAAAAAGGAAGTTATGCCGGAAATATTGTAATTGGATACGCTGAGGAAGGCAATGTCTCTTCCAAGTTTCCAATCAACATAACGGTGAAATAGGCAGAAAGGAGAGCGCAGTGGATGTTAAATTATAAAAAATTCACCGTATTCATGCTTCTGTTTTTCCTTGTTTCTACCATTTTCACAACACCTATCACACATGCATCGGGTTCTTCCGTGAATATTAAAATCAATGCATCAACACACGCAAATCTCTATTATGAAATCCTTTATAACGGAAATAGAATCGATAAAGATATAGACTTTGATCTGTTTAACGGAAATGGAAAACAAATAGCAACTTATAAAACCAATAATGGAATTTTACTAATTAAAAAAGTACCTTTCGGAAGGTACACTCTTAAACCAAAAGGATATTCAAATGTATTTAGAATTGACGTAAATAGAGAATATTTAAAGACGCAGCACGTGTTAAAACCATTAGAACTAAAATTAAGCATATTCTCTCAATTAGATAAAAGTGAAATTGATAATCCACAAACCGGAGATGATTCATTCCCCTTTATTTATCTTGTTATCTTTATAATTTCCGGATTGTTCTTAATGCTTATCGTTTTATGTAAAGCTAGGAGTGAACAACATGAACCAAAAAAGCATAAATAAATTCTTTAAATCATTGCTTTTTAACACATTCACACTTGCTATGCTGCTTTGTTTTGCGATTCCATCACACGCAGACAAAACAACCGATTTCGTTATGGTGGATATGACTGTTCCGAGCAATCTCAATGTAATTCTGAATGCAGACGGAACAAACACCATCTCTGAATTTAAAGTGCAAAATAACACGATTCTCCCAGTATATCTTGACACCATCCATGCAACATCCCTAGATGAATGGGAATTGGTAGAGTCGGATATTAACTTTCTAACTGATCAGAAGCAAATCTCATTAAGCGTAGGAGATAACACGTTATCTGCAGGGCAGAACATTATTTCCAACATTTCTTTCGACTCTTCGGAGTATCACAGAACTGTCACATCACCAAATTATCCGAATGATTATCCGGATGATATGACAGAAGCAGAAAACTATTGGGAAGAGACATTCGAAGGTGCATCCGGTATTCAAATAACCTTTAGTAAGGATTGCGAACTTCAATCCGTTTATTTCGATTGGATTCAAATTTATGATGATACTGGAACAAGTATCAGTGGCAAATTAGCCGGAAAAGCCTTTGCCGGCAAAACATACATGGTACAGGGCGATTATGTAAAAATAGCCATGCGTAGTGACGCTCATTGGGGTTATACTGGGTTTTCTGCCGATTTAACCCCTATATACAATAGTAATGGATTTAATGCAACAGTCACTCCTTCCGAGAATCTTCTTAATTGGTCCGTAAATAGTGGGCTTTTCACAAAGACTATACCTAATCATAAAGCCTTTGATATTTTATTGGATTTTTCTCTTGGCCAAAAAGAATTTTATATCACCTTTGATGGAAACAAATCAGACAATACCGTTTCTGCCATTAAAGCGAAAAATGGGGAAGTAGTTGAGCTTCCTTCTGTCACAAAATCCGGCTCTCTATTTATCGGATGGAAAGACCCTAACGGGGTTATCCATAAGGATTCCTTTGTCATGCCGGCCGGCGGCTCTATCCTTACAGCACAGTGGGCGCATTCGCCTATTTTAACAACCGGCGAGAAGTTTAATGCTACAATTCCTGCAGAAGCCACAGAAGTCGTATTTACGGACGAAATAGCGCCGAAAGACGCTATTCTTACGGATGTATCAGCCCATCAAACAGAAAGTGTCATGGCATGGCTGGATGGAACGACTTATAAAGTATCTTCTCAACTTCCGGACATAAAAGTAATTGCCAATGCGGATAGTTCTTATTTATTCAATGGATGCACCGGATTAAACAAAATTGATGTAAACATGTTGGACGTATCTTCAACAACAAATATGCGAAATATGTTTGCACAAGCCGGTTATAACGCAGCTTCATTTGAATTGGATTTATCTAGTTGGGACACTTCATCCGTAACTAACATGCGAAACATGTTTGAAAAAACCGGCTATAAATCCAGTAGTTTAACAATTAATTTATCTGGATGGAATACGTCTAAAGTAACTACTATGACATACATGTTCGCACAATCCGGATATAGCGCAGATGAATGGAATATAATCGGGTTATCAGAGTTTAACACTTCATCTGTAACCAACTTTTCATACATGTTTTATAGAGCCGGCTATAACGCAGATAACGTAGATCTGCAGTTATCAAAGTGGAATACGTCTTCTGCAACTACATTGAGCCGAATCTTTGAAGAAGCTGGATATAAAGCCGGCACCTTTAATGTGAGTGCAAAGAACTGGGATTTATCAGGGATTACTAGCACCGGTTGGATATTCACATATGCTTTTGTTAATGCTTCCAATGTTCAGTTAGATTTGTCCGGATGGGATATTAGCAACGTAACGAGCATGCAATACATGTTCAGCAATGTTGGGCGCAATGCAAACACTTTTTATATCAATGCGACAGATTGGAAGACAAGTAACGTAACCAGTATGAAGGCTGTATTTTACGAAACCTTTAGTAGTGCGAGTGAATACAAGATTGACGGACTAGCAACCTGGGATACAAGCAAAGTCACAACAATGGAAAACATGTTTTACAAAGCAGGTGTGAGAGAAGTGGACTTTAGCACCTGGGACACTTCCAATGTAACGAATATGAATGGAATTTTGGCAAGCTGCAAGTATCTTTCAAAAATGGTCCTGGGTGAAAATTTTGCCTTTGTTGGATTGGGAAATGGATATTCCATTTTACCTACTCCTAGCAGTGCATATATACCTGGGGCAACAGGAAAATGGTATAACGAAGAAACCGGCGTTGAATATGCCAAGAATAGCATTCCAGGTAATGTAGCAGCCACATACGTAGCTGTACCACCTGTTCTGCAGACAGAAATAGTGGTAGAAGATCCAATTTCAGATATTCCAATTTATGAAGAACCTTTTGTAGAAACAAATATCAAAGAAAACAATTCGGAAAATAAAAGTGAACAGAATATTGTTTCTGATTTAGAAACAGAGGTAATCAAAGACAACTCAAATACGTCTATTACTCATGATGAAACATTTTCTGAAAAATAAAAGGGCATCCTCTTATGGATTGCCCTTTCCTAATTTAATTTAATCAAGATTATTAATAAATTCTTCTAACAAAGAGTTTATTAAATCTCCCTTACTCCTTATTTTGCCTTCATCTACCAATTCATCTAATTTTTCACTAATAGAAGGTTTAAGTAAGAGATTAAACTTTACTGTTTTTTTCTCTTTATTCAAATAGTTGTATTTTGCACTTGCCATGATTTTCTCATCCTTTCATCTAAAGGAATTATTATTTTCCCTCTTGCTCCGCAATAAAATCTTCTAAAAGATAATTCACAAGGTCATTTTTACTTCTAATAATTCCTGCTTCTGCATATTCATCAAGTTTTCTGTTCGTAGATGGTTTGATAACAAATTGAACCCTTTTATTACGTATTTCTGCTTTGTTTTCCTCTACAATTTTATAACCTTTTGCAGAAGATTGAATAACTCTTTTTGTTTCTAAATCTTCGCCTTCCCTTGGTTGATTCATGAAGTTTTCTGTTTCATAACCATCTTGAAATGCCTCATTTGCTAAGTTACTTGGAACTGCTTCTCTTTTCTTTGCCATAATTATTTTGCTCCTTTCTGGATTTTATTTAAAAGTTCTTTTGTAAAGTTTCTATAATCTTCTGCAGGGTTTGAATTTGGTTCATGTTCATTTAAGCACCTTTTCCACGCCTGACTTTGTTTTACCGCCGTACCACGTCTGATAAATGTTTCAAATATATCAATTTCCTTTGTTTTTGCAATACCTTCTTTTAACTGATTAACGATACCTTGTGCAACCGTTGTTCTATACTCATACATCGTTAATAAAATTCCGGCCACTTGTAATCCAGGATTAGTTCCTCTCTTTGGATCTTTCACTGCATCAATTTTTCCGTACAATTGTCCTAATCCTTGTAATCCTGACGGACTAGCCTCAAAAGGTATTACAATCCAATCTGCAGCTGTTAGAGCCATTGAAGGAAGTATTCCCAAGTTTGGTGGTGTATCTAATATTATAAAATCATATTTACCCTTTACAGGTTCAATAGCATCTGTTAAACGATACACGTCTTCAAAAGAAGAGAATTCTTTATCAGCAAATTCAAATCTCTTGTGCGCCGGAGCTACATCATAATTGTTACCATTTTGAATACTATCTTCTATATCCATTTTATCTTTTAATACATCATAAATGGTATAATACCCTGTCAGTTCCGCCCCGGAACATCTGGATAGATTCATCTGTTGGTCCAAATCAATAGCTAACACTTTATATCCTAAACCGGTCAAATTAGCTGCTAATTCATGAGCTGTAGTAGTTTTTCCTACGCCACCTTTTTGTACGTTAATTGTAATAACTGTTGCTTTATTTCCCATTATATTATTTACGCTCCTTTCATCATTATGTTATTGTGTATATCATAACACACAATACACATTAAAACAAGTATTTATTTTTATGTATAACCCCTTAATTCATTGCAATACTAAAGAAAAGTAGTAGTAAAACAACTCCAAAGTAAGGTATAAGACTACTTAACAACAAAATTATTCCGCCAACTACAAAATAACCAACTATAAGTTTTCCAAACAAACTTATTAAACTATAATTTTTTTCTGCCATAACAATTTACTCCTTTCATTTTTATACTAAGTTTTCAATATTCATTTTTTCTTTAAACTCATTTGTAAAGGCTTCTAATTCTTCTATTATATTTCTATTACTTTCTTCTATATTTGCTGTGTCTTCGAATTGTAAATCATTAAAAAATTTATCTACAGATGTATTAACTGAATTCCACATTTTATCAAGATAATTTTCATTACCTGTAATATCCGGTAAATTCAATTTTTGATCAAGTTTACTCAACCATGCCAACGATTCCATACGAGACGTAAAAGCTGATGCAGCTTCTTTCACTTTTACTTGTTGTATTAAAACATTTTCTTCTGATGGATCTTCTTGTACAGAAGTAATAGCTTCTGTAATAGCACAAAGACCATCAATCATTCCATATGCCATTGGAGTTACAAAACTATAATATCCAAAAACACAGAAAGCACTAATAGTTGTTTTAATCAATCCTATTAACAGATACATTACAACCGATAATTTTTTCTTCTTTTTCATATTCTTCACCTCTATTCTTGTTTAGTTCCGTACATAACACAGTCATTCATATTTTTCTTTCTCCCCTTCCGCCATGGGGGCCAGCGATTATTCTTTTAAGATACGTAAGGGGTAATAAAATAAATGAAGGGTCAAATAAAGGGATAATAGATATAAATATATGTGATTAAAAGTATGTATCTTTATACTTATATTATACATACAAAGTTGTGTATTGTCAATATTTTTTTACAAAAATTTCAAAATAAAAAAACACTACATACAAAACAGTAGTAGTGTTCTTGATTTTTATATAATCATTCCATCCAATTTTTCATGTTATTTTGCATATATTCATAAGTTTTAGGTGTTTTCTTTTTTATATAATCTTTTTCTACAATATATCGTGCAAATACTTCCGCAAAATATTCTTGTTCGTTAGAAACAATATGGGAATCCAACTCATAGATCCTTTGTAAATTTTCTTTTTCTTTTTTATATATTTTAATAAATTCTTCTTTAATTGATTGACCCCCGCTTATAAAATCCGCAAAATGCCCCATTTCGTGTAATAGAGAATTATATACATCATAATAACCCCCATGAATATATATTCTTTTTTTCTTATAGTTTGTTAAACCCGACAACCGGCCAGAAACATCTCCTTCATAGTATTCTTTTTGTATATTCTTATCTGTAAGAACTATAACCCATCCACTCTTTTCGAAAACTTCTCTAATAGCATCAGGTATAGCTAAATAATAATTCCTTGCATATATAATAACAGAATCCTTAACATTGCCTTCTATAATGAAGGAATGATTAATGAGCAGTTCTTCATACTTTTCCCTATCCTGTAGAGCTGCCTGGGTTCCAATGTCTATTACAATATCTTTTTCCTCATGTATACCATAGATCCAAACCCCAACAGAAAGAATAAATAGAAGTAAACACACAATCCATCCATACCAAAGAATAGAAGATAGTTTCAATTCAATCCCTCGCTTTTACAAGTTTAGCTGTTCACCGGAAGTTTTACGATATACTAAAAACACTTCTTGACCACCAAAGAAAAATAGCAGGGGTCCCTACTTCGACATAATACAATACGAACCATTTTTGATATTTTTTGCACCCTTACGAATTCCAGTAGTTTTTTACCGTTCGAAGGCTAATATTCATGATTTCAGACACTTCCTTTTGCGTTTTTCCGGATGATTTTAAGGTGTGGATACGTTGTGTTCGTTCGGCTTTCTTGTTTACGGAGCCTTTTAAGACATTGCGAACCGTGTTTATACTGCATCCAACCTTTTCCGCAATTTCCTTGTCTGTACGTCCAAACCCAGCCCATTTAATAATTTCCTCATCACGTTTTTCTTTCTTGATTTTACGGTGCAGATCCCGACTAAAGTTAGGAGTACGTTCTTTAATTGGCTTCCATGGTTCCTGGCGTTCATATATACCTATTTCAACTTGCTCTGCTTCCGAAATATCCAGATTTTGAATAATCCATGTGTTGCTAATAGGGTAGCCGCCTTTTTTACGAGAACTACTTGTGAGCTGGCGCAATTCTCGCTCTGTCATAGGTTTTGAAAAATCCTGATTTACCTTTCGAATAACATCCATAGCTTCTTCATCCGAAGAACCGGCACAGATGAGAGAGTTGTAAATTATAAACATAATTAAATCTCTACTTCCTACGTATTCGGAGCTTCTTAATGTCTGTAATTTTTTCATTTGTTTAAGACGTTCATTCGCAAGGGTATACAGGTTTTGAAGCTCATAAACTTCTGCATGACCTTGTGTGTCTACTTTAACTACAGGTTTCGAAATAACTATTGGTAATGTTTTTCTTAATTCATGTGTGTCATAGATACGTGAATGATTGATTTCTAATAGCCCATATGTTTCGGAAGAAGTGTTATAACTTTCCGGGAATCGGAACCAACCAACAGCATTATTAGAAGCGCCGTAGTCTATCTGTAAGTCTTGTAAAGTATCCGGATATTCGTCTAACAAGGTTCTGATCCGATTGATATATGCACCAGTTATCGATTGATAGTATGCTTTACACTTTACAGACACAGGTTTGATAGCCCACCAAAGCTGCAGACCTCTACCGGTCCATACGATACTATTAGGCTCCGGGATTTCGTTTTCATCGATCACGTCACGATATAAACGATATTTGAATTCCTGCAACAATTCTGTTGGCAGATAATCTTCTGTGTGACAGTCAACATCTATGACAATATTATTTAAAGAAAACAATCCTTCTAACTGACGGTTTACACCATTCATGGTATTGGCCGTAATATAGTAATCACGTTTATATAATTTCATTTCTCGAATTACATCCGAAAGAATACTTATATCGTTGGCTGATACCTGATAGATTTCAGCTTTACCTGGCTTTCTTGAACCAATCATGACGCGCCCATGGAAAGCATGGTCCCCATAATGAATAGAAACCCAATTTTCGATAGTGCTTTCTAAAACTGGTGATAGAAGAGCAGTATTTCCATATGTAGTTGTAATCATTTGCTGCATCATAACCTTCACCACCAATTTTTTGTAAATTATGTATTGCATTTCTTTCAAATATGTTGTATTATCTAAAAAAGACAAAACTAAAGACAGCCTACGATATTTCTTTTTTCAAAAATATCCCAGGTTTATTTTTTGGAGTATTTAGTTTTGAGGTTTTTAGTTCGCCCGCCAAGTTGATCTAAAAACATTTGAATTACAGTTTAAGGAATTAACAACATAAAAAAGCCTGTCCGGTGTTCTGACCCGACAGGCTTATATTCTTTTAAAATATAAGTATATATAAGCGATACCTCTTGACGATTCCCTAAATTCTGTGGTATAATAACTATCAGAATAAAGGATTTTCGTTTGTGAAGGTGCCTATAACTGTTGGTCCAGAACAGTTGGTATCCTTCGTTAAGAAGGTGCTGGTAACACCTTCGTAAGCGAAAGTCTTTTATTTTTTTGTCGTTTTTTGAAAAAATCAAATAATTCCTTGACACCAATTATAAAAGAATAATATTCAAAAGTCAATTCATTTATTTTTCTCATAAAGTCATCCGATTAACCATATTACCATGTTTTATTAATATAATTTTATGCTACCAGAAAAACCATCCAGCGCCTCGGCAGATGGTTCTTCCAGTATAATCTATTTAAACTTAATAAGGATGTGTAAATCCATTTTATCATATTTCTATAATTCCGATAAGTGAAACATTTCAACAAACACAAAAATCAAAAATTCTGTTTTTCCTCTTGAAAGATATAACCCCAAAGGGTATAATACATGTAGATACCCCATGCGGTATAGTGAACATTGGTAATTGAGGAATCTTAAAATGGAAGTGGAAATGGCAAGGTGCCACGCAGACTTCGAGAGCTGCACAACAAGGCCAGGTATAGTAGGATGGAGATTCTCCCCAACCATCCACAGTGCGTTCAATAATATGACGTATCTCTTACTTAACACGTAAGAGGTGCGTCTTTTTTTGTATTCTCTTTTAGTTAGGAATTTTGGATTTCCCTTTTTGCCTCATGTTGAGCTTTTGTATATATGGCTCACTAAAATCGTCCGGTAGAACCTCTACAACTTCTTCGATTCGACATTCGAGGATCTGACACAATTCATCAATTGTTCGAACGCTAACGTATTCAAAATTACGTAAGCGCTGAATTGTAGATGGAGCAATATTATACTTGTTAATCAAGGCATACGTACTAATACCTTTTTCGTCTATAGTTTTCCAAAACGGACGGTAACTTATCATTTGAGTATCTCCTATTCATTTGATGCTTATATTATAATTTATAGTAGAAATATAGAACATAGTAGAAAAAAGGACTATATAGTGTTATAATACATTATACCGCACAAGATAGTAAAGAGGATGTGATCACATGGATACCATTAACTACAAAAGAACAGAAAGAGTTTTTATTCCTGATTTGCAATTTGAAAAACCGACAAATTACGGCAAATACGGTTATATGAGATTAACCTATTTGCAAGAGCACAGACAAGACAAATATCTTTCTTATTTGATGAATGGGTGTTTAAATCAGCATCTTTTGGAAGTGGATACAAGAGCGAAAGAAATAGTAGAAAGGCAAATAAAATCACTTTTAAAAACACATCCAGCGCCGGATCGAAACGATACATTGGCATGGACGGGTCATATGAACAATCTAAAACAGATGGCGGAGGAAATAGTGATTGATACTTATTTATATAGGTAGGAGAGTTAAACATGAATGGAAGAGATTATGTACGATATTTTAATATGCTGCTGAATTGCTATAAAGAAATGAACAAAGGTCACGGTTATTGTTTCGATGATGAAAACTATCACAGGTTACATGAACAGATTAAAGAAGAGATTAAAAGAATTGCAGATATTTTAGAAATTGAAAGCAGGGATAAGCTCAAACAATTGGTTCATAATGATGATTTGGAATTTTATGCCGGAAGAATATTAAAATTAAAAACAAAGGAGTGGGTTATATGAAAAAACCAGATTACACATGGGGAGACAAAGTAGAATTTTTATTTAACGGAAATGGAGAACCTTTAGAAGGGTTCATAGAAATTATCGATTCAAATGGGACCTTTGAACAGAGAGAACAGCCTTCATATGATATATGCGTTCCGGCAAAAAATAATTGTATTTACAAACATGTTCCGGAATCCGATATACGCAGAAAATTAATAAATGAACCTATTACAAGAGGTGTTTTACAATACCATACATCAGAGGAAATATACAGCGTGTTATATAGTCGTGCCGGCTACGCTGCTCTTTTAGATAATCCGGTGTTTACTGAAATTCGTGTAACAGGTACAGAAGAGTGGATACCGGTTTCTTTAGCCAATTTAAAAGAAATGGTGGAAAAATCTGTAGAAATACGTTATATGCCACCTTATATGCTTGTGTGCAATCTAATCCATACACACCAGGACGATAACGACATGATTTATGAAGTATATCGTGAAGAGGCAAATGTTGTGTTGCACGATGGCGGATGGGTAGCATGGAATCCGGAAGATTTAATATTACGTGGAGCCAAACACCATATTTCTGCAGAATACTATTACGAACGTGTATATCGGTGGGATGTTGAATCTGGAATTATGAGAATTTGTTTAGGACGTGTCGCTGATCCAAAAAAGAATACTGTCGAAAATGCCGAACAATATATAAAAATACTGGAAGACAAGAACAAACGTATTCCGGATGTTCCCCCGGAAAACATTCGTGTTGTAGAACGTCTTCGAATAGAAGAGTATGAAAAATCAGGATTAAAGCGCATGATTTCATATGCTTCTTATATAGGAAGAACAAGCGATGCGGAAATATTAACACCCGTAACAAAAGACGGGTTTGATTACCAAAGAGAAAACGAAAGGCATCAAGTATACTACAAGCCAGGTTGGATTGAAGATGCCATCATTTAATGAGGATATATTATGGCGCAGCAATTTACGAAGCAAGAAATCATGGAAATGTTTGAACTTTCTTCCGAAGAGTTTGAACTATTAAAAGAAGATAGCGTAAATATACACAAACGTTTCCGTAAAATTGCGGCGAAATATCACCCGGACCAAAATCCGGATGATCCAACTGCAACCGCAAAATTTCAGAAGATACAAGCAATGGAAGAAGCTTTTATATCTGGAAATTACGTGGATAAATCAATATATCATTCTTTTGAAAGGCAACAAAAAACTAACACAAGTTATAAAACTGAATATTATCAGCAAGAAGAATTTCAACATTACACATACACCGCACCCTATGAGGAATCATGGGAAACGAGATATTATCAATCAGAACCTAAACCTAAAAGAAGTATTTGGTGGCACCTTTCATTTCCAATTCGCTTGATAATTTACCTTGTCCTTTTAGGTATAGGTTATTCAATATATGCGTTAGCTTCCCTTTGTACTGTGGGCGCCGGAATTGCATATTGTGTTGCAGGTTTAAGGCTTCTCTATAATATCGTGACACAAAACTGGATGGCAAAAGAAATAATCCTTGAAATAGCGATAATTGTAATTGTGTTTTTAATATGCTTTTTGTATGAAAAACTCGGTAATTTGCTAGAAGACGCTAAAGATTGGATAGAGATTCGCTTGTTTTAATTTCAAGCCAATCTAAGGAAAGGAGAATAAGAAAAAATGAAAGAAATAGTCTTGGATTACACTATAAACAAACAATTTAGAAACGCCATGAAATGTAGCTTTCACAAAGTACGTGCAATTTATGAACCTCTAGGATATGGACCATACGGTGAATGTTACATAGCTGCCATTGATATGTTTAAACCAGGCATGACTTTCCGTTTATATTTTAAAGTCAATGGAGATGGAACTTTTTATGCGGAGCACATAGAAAAATGGCATTCAGATTAAAAAAATAAAAAGGAAGGGAAATGGCCGTGAATAAAAGAGAAATCCGAGAAGAATTATATCCTATTGGTGTGAATTTGACAGAAATCTATATAGATGGAAAAGAAGAATTTTATTTCCAAAAAGCCTTTTATTATGATTTCGATAAAATGCCTCACGAACTGTTTCTGTCTGCAGATGAGCGTTGTGCAGTATTATACTTTCCTTCGGAGAGTAATTTACCAGGCTGTCCTTGTCATTTCTTCGTGAATCCGGATGAAATTGTTATTCAGGATAGTGCAATTTATGACCAAGCATATTTTACACCTTTTCTCTTTCACAATGTGGGGAAAGTAGCTTTGAAAGTGAGAATCTGGGCCGGCGATGAATACTGGGATATTAAGCCAGGAGAAAGCAGATTGGTAGAGCCTAAATATTTGGAATACAAAATAGGGCGTCATGAGTCATGGCCATCATTTCGTAAAAAAGATTTTAAACGATTCTTTGCTCACCGAGATTTTTATTTACAGGATGCCAATGTTCTAATATGTGCTGTTAATGAGCATGTGCCGTTACACATTGGCGAACTAAGAAAAAGCGATGTGAGAGCTTTTGCAGAACGTCTTGAACACACAAGAGAGAATGAAGCATTTCTTTATTTATATATAGCCGAAAGAAAAGGCTTCATCATAAGACGAGGTTGTGAGCGTCTTTGGCTCACAGATGAAGAAAATAGTTTGATGTATGAAGCAATGAATGAGTTTATAAAGGATTATTTGAAGATGGATGTTACGTTTGATGAATACATACAACTAATAAAAAAGAACAATAAAAAAAGCGAAAAGTAAGATAAATAGTTTGATGATAGAATGCGAGGTTTTCGTATGGTCAGAATGTTCATTGAGTTAGATAAAGAAAAAATCGAAAGAGAAGGCATATATAGTTATGAGAAAATGCAACAGTATATTGATGAAGAAGTTTTATTGATGGGTGGATATAAGGATACTGACGACTGGTATACAAATGGTACATGGGAAGGATTCATGGCACTTGCAACGAGTTTGGGAAAATCTGATTGGTTTTTAGATAATGCAAAAAATTTCCTATGGAACAATAAAGATTATGAAAAGAACCCCGGCGATGTATGTATTAATGATTTGTTAGAGGAAATCAGAAAAGAATCTAACAAAAATTTTGAAAAAATTTTATTTTAAGGAGAATGAAATTATGGAAAGGAACGAGAGATATGAATTTAATCCGGAACAAGCATACAGATTAATTGCTGTGACAGATAAGGACGGAAGAGATAAAGGGCATTCCAAAGATTTTTATGAAGAACGATTAAATTGTGTAGCGACAAACTTCAAATACGATAGTCGCCCATCTCATGATGATAAATACAGATTGAATATGAGTTTTATTCAGACTGAGGATGGATTATGGTGCAAACGCAGCTTGCACACAAGCACAGTTTGGAAAGTAGAAGAAACAGAAAATGGCGTAAAGCTCCATACGAGTTATTCCATTTATGTATTTGAAAAGGCGAAATTGAAAGAGGTGCCATATCAGGATGCTGCCAATTTAATTGAGCTGTATATGTCCTTAGAAGAAGATGATTATTTCGGCAAAGGTTTTTACTATGACGAAGAGAAGAAAATACATGAACTGAAAGAGCACGTTCACGTTGGTACATTTCAGGACAGTGTACTGATTGGTTTTATGCCAGAAGAAAAAATACAAGGATATGCATGTCGATATTTTCCTTTGTGTGGTTCTGTCGAGTTTTACGACACCTTCCCACATCAACAGGAGTACAAAACGCCAATGTTGATTCACAATACCGGCAAATGCAACTTGTCAATCCGGTTTCAAGGGTATTCGAAGGTATGGACTATAAAACCGGGAGAGAGTAAAACTATTATTCCTTACAAACCAAATGGTGCAGATCTGGATGAAGAAAGTGAGAAATAAATTATGAGCCGATATCAAGAAACACGCTTTCGTGGTGTTGTAAAAAAAGAATTTCGTGAAATCTTTGCCCCTATCGCCTTAGAAGGAAAATGGAAAGAGTCTTCTGATAAGGTTCTTCGTGAATTTGGAGAGGAATACCCATGGGAGTCCGTGAAAATTCCAAATGCCGATTATCCGGGAAAATATTACGTAAAACGCTGGAACGAAACGCCATGGGAGAAAAGCTGGGATGAAAAAACTGGTGTATGGCAGTTTCAGTTTGGAATCAATGTGTATAGTTCCTACTGTGTGTATGATTTTGAAGAGGAAATTCTACCATATCTAATGGAATCGGTAGAACACTATGAAACATGGTTAGAACCCGTTGGCGACGAGCCATATAGTTATGGTACTTGTTTAGAAAAGTTAATAGACGGCGAACTAGAAGTAGTCGGTTGGTTTCACGAAGACGGAACATTTGAAGCAAAAGAAGATGAACACAAAAGAATTGAAGAAAAGGGGGCAAAATCATGAAAGCATATTTACTAATCCTAGGCAGTGAACATTGTCATGACATGGATGAATGGTTAGGAATTTTTACAGACATCACGGAATTGAAAAAAGCATATGTGGAAGCAACAGAAAACCCACACCCTGATTGGCTAAAATCTTTAAAAGTAGAAATCTATGAATTTCCTCAAAACGCATTAATTAAAGATAGTTTATTTGATAGCAGAATACGCAGTGTTTCTGCAGATGAATTAAATGAGATGGTACGAGAGAAGGAATATCTTGATACTTTACGGAAACAATTCCCTTTGTTTTTACATATAGCTTTAGACGAAGAACGTCTCAAAAAGGATGGTTATAATCCGGAAGATATGTGGACGGAATTTAACAACATAATAACCGGCATAAGTGAATTACATCAGCCTCGCAGAGGACTTATTGTTACATCTGATTCCGGAGCCAGAAGCTGGCTTACAGAAATATTAGAAGACACTCCTTGGTTTATGAAATATGTTTCCAAATGGGAAATTGATGATCCGACACTAAAAGAAAATGTAATTGAAAGTAAATTGATTTATACATAAAAAAGAAAGGCAGGTGTAAGGACCAAAAGATTATCGTTGATTGTCAAAAATTGACGTTATTATGCGAAAAAATTTTTTTGGTTCCGGTCCTATGAAGATAATTGGATTAGATGTGGATGGCGTATTAAATGCCACCTTTACAAAAGAACGTCTGGACGGTTTTATTTTCGTGTCAGACTGTAAATTAGAATTATTAAAACAATTAATCGATCGCAGTAATGCTAGAGTGCTTTTAACGTCTACTTGGAGACAAGGCTGGGCTGATATGGATGCCGGATTAAACACCAGGGACGTTAATCATTTTATAGCGCTGCGTGATAAATTATTGGAGTACGGTATCGAGTTACTGGATTACACACCAATTACAAATGGTGCCATGAATCGAAGGGGCGAAGAGATTGATATGTGGCTAAAAGCATGGAAAGGAGAGCCGATAGAATCACTGGTTCTGCTAGATGACTTAAATGGTTGCTATTTACGTCCATATTCTAATAGATTGGTACGTACTTCTTTCCAAAAAGGACTTCTACAAAAACACGTAGATTTGGCAATGAAGATATTAGAAAAACCTTTTTCAATGAATATAGAAAAGGTCCCAGAAGAACCGGTTTGCATGGTTAGATACCAGTGGACCGAAGATGGTGACAACGAATTGTGCGAGAAAAGAGAAGATAACCTGTTAGAAGATGCGATTTGTTATCATTGTAATCAGAAAATGAAAGCTGGTGAAAAGGCAGATTTCTTATTTTCCATCGATGACGGAGCTGAATATACCATTTGTCCGGACTGTGCAAAGAAAGCCTGTACACCAGTATAGCTCAATAAAGTAAAGGGAGTGAATTATTGATGAACAATAAATTTGTAGCACTATTCCAAGAGTATGGATATACAGTGGAACAGATGGAAAAAGATACCTTCATTGCTGATAATGGAGTTTTATGCATTCCTTATACTGAATATGACAATGATGGTAGTCCAGAATGCCATGCCGTTACCATTGATTCCTGTTACAGGGAAGAAATAAAAGAAGTATTTAAAGCCGAAAAGAAGAATGGAAGAGTAGAATGGTGGTGCCATATTCCACAAAACTCTCGTATAGACTTCATCGCTAATCATGACTGTATGTTTTGGGAAGTTGAAAATTTATTAAAAAGCATGAGTTCTAAATTAGGCTGTAAATAAAAAAGACTTGCTTTACCCGTTCTTGTAGAACAAGGATCCGATAGCAAATCTTCTTCATAAGCCTCTGTCTTAGCACTTAGTCATTAAGACGATGCTTTGAGGTGACAGATTACTTTTCATAAATGATCTGCGCTTAAAAGTGGCAGGGCACTTATATATTCTGCCGTAGCACCCGGCCATAAGGCGATGCGTTTTAGGTGGCAGAATATTCAAATTCACATCAGCCCCGTATCAATTACAGGGTCAAGCGATGCGAACTTCTATTTATAAAATAGCTAAATTTTCTATATTTGTCAAGAATGGAGAGGATGATAATGTCTGAATTAATCAAATACGAAATAGTCATAAAGAATACCATTCAATGCAGAAAATGCGGAGATATTATCGAATCCACACAAGAGCATGAATTTAGGAGATGTAAATGTGGAGCTGTAGCTGTTGATGGAGCTTTCAAATATTTAAGAAGATGCGGAAATCTGGAAGACATGATTGAGCTTTCCGTTTGTAAAGAAGTGACGATGGAAGAAGCTATTGCATGGATGATTGCACACCCGTAGCGAATACGTGGAAAGGAGCGAGGAATATGAGAAATATAGATCTTATAAAAACAATGAACACAGAGCAAATGGCAGCGTATTTGTCTACATTTGGAACTTGCCATAAATGTGCCTTCGGCGAGAATGGAGATGGCAGTTGTTTTGAAATCCAACAATTATCTGACATCCCAAGTTGTGACGAAGGATTGCAAAAATATTTAGAAACCGAGGCGGAAGAGGAATTTGAAGATAACGATTTCGAGAAACGTTCCGAACTAGAAGAAATAGAAATACAAGGGTTAATCGCTGCCTATCAACTATTGGATGATACAGACAGAGAGATACATGTATTTAATAAAGAAAATCCATCTTATGAGTATGGAAGACTTTTGTTAGCAAAATACAGTTTGAAGGAATATCTGACAAAAGACTTGAATGTAAAAGAGCAACAGCTTTTACTTGGTAAAATTCAGAATCACGGTCGGCAGTATGTAGGAAAACCGGAACTAATCAAAGAAGCTGACGCTTGCACGAAACAGTTACGAGATTTAATGGAACGTTATTATCAATACATGATTCAAAATAACATTGACCCTATAAACGAAACAAACTATGTAACACAATACTACTGGTCCATTGTGAACGAATATCAGTTATCGAGATTTATTTTTGGAGAACATAAATTAAAAGAATGTAAGGATTTCATCGCTTCCCAGGAGAAAGAACTGACAAGATTAGAGCAGAGAAATAAATGACGAAAGGATTAAAAAAATGAATTTAATCTCTATAGATGAAACCGACAGACCATATGAGGAAGGAGAATCTCCTTATCCACATACTTTAGAAGATGACTTATACCTTCTTAAAATGGTTAAGGAAAATAATTGGGAATTAAAGCCCAATAGTTATTTAACAAAAGTAGAGAAAGAATTAGCGAAAAACAAGGAGAATATTCATGGTTAATTTAAAGGTTCGATTGGAAGGAAATATTGCTTATATCGATGTGCATGTGATCGGTTCCAAAGAAAATCCAGATTTTAAAATGGAGATTGATATTGTAGAAAGAAAACTCATATTTCCCGACACAGCTAATTATGATTTCTATGTATGTAATGTATTCCATGGAATTATGAGAAGAGTGGATGCCGGAGAGGATATTGAAAAATGTACCTGTATAGCATGGTATTAGTGGAAGAGTAGAAGGAAGTGATCTTATGCAGAAACAATTAGAGTCTTTTTTATATACAAAAGGCAGATATGGAGACAGAAATCTTCCTGATTATGACGAAGACAACGAATATTTATATGCAAATGGCAAATATCTGACGAATATCCGGAAAGAAGATTTGCCAGAAGGCTATATTGAGTTTTCCAGTGGAACCATCTGGTATCGAACTGGTTATATCAAAACATCCGGTATTCAGGATATAAAATTTGTCGCAAGAAAAAACAATCATTTATTTCGCGATGATTATATTTACATATCCTATCGTGGAAAAATCACGCACGATATTTTTAAACACGATTATGAAGGATTCCCAGATTATGATGTTCATATCTGCGGGAAAAGTATTTTTCCTATTTTGCTTGCTGCAGAACAGTATTCCGGCTTAGATATTTCCGAAATCAAAAAACAGATCGAGGAAAAGAAAAACTGGTACAGAGAAAATTATTCTAAGGATTATATAGAATGCTTCGGCGATAAGGATGTAGATTTCTTTGAAATTTATAAATAGAAATTGAGGTGTTACATATGTTGGGCGATGATTTAAAAGATTCTCCGGCACTTAGAAATGTCAAAGCAACATTAGCGATTGAAAATATGCATTTAAGTGATGAATTCCTTGCTGAACTTATCAAAGTTGAAAAAGGAGAAAAAACATCAGAAAAACTAAGAGAAGAAGTTATTCAGAAATATACCATTCGAGAAAGAGAGATTATGAAAAAATGAAAAAACTACAAAATATAGAAGAAGTATTTATGAAATTATATGAAGATGAAGATACCTTTATGCTTAATTTGTTTGCCGGCTCTTTAATAAGTGCTAATGAACTGATAAATAAAGAGGTGTGCGAACACCATCTCCGGACTGCCGATAAGTTGGCAGAATTTTTGTCAAAGCAACCGGATTCTGAAAAAAAAGCATACTATGAGAAGTTTGTGATAGATGCCAAAGAAATTATCAATCAGAGTTTAAATGATTTTAAGGAAGAATATAAGGAAGAGGAATAGTAGAATGGAAACAAAAAGTGGATTGCCTAGATTATCAGGTGATTATAACCGGGGATATACAAAAGCAATTCAGGATCTACAGGAAGTCTTTGAGTATGTACAACTGGATTTACTACATCATCACAAGAAATTGTCTGGAAAATTGTGCAATGAATTATTAAAGTGCTGTTTAGAAAACAGAGAACAATTGCGAGAAGACAGAGATGGTTTTATTCGTTGGAATTGCGGTACAAATCAATTTGAATTTTATCAAAACAAGAGGTAAAAGCCATGGAAAAAATGTATATCAAAATGAAGGACGAAAATTTAACTCCTGAACAAGTTGCGGAACTAGATAATTATTTTAATAACATCTTTGCAAAAATGAGGTCTTATAAAGACGAATATGGTTGCTACACAAACGGAACCTTTGAAACATTTGGTGCAATTTACTGGTTTTTATCAAAATTAGATTGGTTCATGGATAACGTAAACATATGGTTATGGATTAAACAATCTAACGGGAAATGCGTTATAGAAAACATATTAGAGGACAAGCATGTACAAAATGGATTCGTTCTGATGCACATTCGCTTTAACAAAACTAAACTGAAATATGCAGACACAACCGCAGATAAAATACTTCAAAAATATAACGACTATTGCACCAAGCACAACATCTATCGCCCCCAGGAAGATGTGTTTGTAGCTACCGGAGAACATGCACTAGCTACTATAGGGAATATCATGTTTGATTTGGGCGATTCAGACTTCTTCTTGTATGTAGTCGATTCTTGGTATTGGGACATTGATGGTGACTATGAAGATTTACTAGATGGAACTTTATCCATACGTAAAGAAGATGAAACATTACCAGAATGGTTTATGCATTCAAATCAAACAGAAGTATTTCAATTACAGGAAGCAGGAGCTTACTAAAAATAACACTTATAATATAGAAGAAAGGGGTTCGTATCATGGAATACAACAACTACAGAATTTTTCACGTTCATACCTGGCGTTGTCGTCATGCCGGAGAAGAACAGGATAAAGAATATATAGAAAAAGCAATCGAGCTTGGAGCAGACGAGATTTACTTCACAGATCATTGTCCTTTCCCGGAAAATCCATTCCGTTATCGTATGAGTATGGACGAGCTTCCGGAATATGTATCTACTTTACAAAAATTAAAGCATCAATATGCCGGACAAATTGACATAAAAATTGGTTTGGAAACAGAGTACATACCAATTTATGATGACCATTACAAAAAGCTGTATGATTCTGGTAATTTTGACACATTTGTTTTGGGTCAACATTTTTCCTTATTGCCTAATGGCTGTTATACATTTGAATCTAAGGAAAAAATATCTGAACCAAAGGATTTAGCCAACGGAATGATGCAAGGAATGGAATCAGGATTGTTTTCTGTAGTGGCGCATCCGGATCAAATCTTTCGGAGAAAGAAAATTTGGGATGAAGAATGCAAGGCGATTTCTAGGGAAATTATAGACTGCGCTGCACGTACCGGCGTTATTCTGGAACAAAATATCAGCAACTTGCTTGGCAAAAAGAAAAAACGCACATACTGGCCAGAATTTTGGAAGGAACTTCCGCAAGGAGTACGTACTATGTACGGCGTGGATGCTCATAGTGTAGCAGAATTAGAAACAAATTACTTAAAACAACAGGAACTAATAGACAACGATATTCGTAGAATTGGTGAGGAATTAATCCAAAAAAATATCGTGGCGTTACGGGCCCTGGCAGAATGGGAGAGTGAATAAAATGCTGTATTTTTCGAGTGATCAACATTTAAATCATGTTGCTTCAATCAGGATGTGCGAACGTCCATTTGATACTATCGAAGAAATGAACCGAACATTGATTCAAAATATCAATGCCCGAGTGACAAATAGAGATACTTTGTATCTTATGGGTGATGTAGCTCACAAAGGGACAGTAGAAGAAGCGAATAAGTTAATTGCAAAAATGAACGGGAAGAAGATTCTTATTCGGGGCAATCATGACCGCCAATATGATGAATCTCTTTTTGAGGAAATCTGTGATTTTAAAGAAATTCACGTAGAACAGGGTGGTCAACATTATAACCTATCATTGATGCATTACCCAATGATGGAATGGCCAAAGAGTCACCATGGCGGAATTCATCTACACGGTCATAGTCATAATAAGCCAGAATACAACCTGGAACAAAAAGCACAAGGAATCCGGCGCTATGATGTGGGTGTGGATGCTAACTGGTTTTACCCGGTATCATTACAAGACATTCTAACATTCATGGAATTGCAATAAAAGTTGAGGAAATAGTTATCATCTTGGCGTAAAGTCAGGGTGGTCAATAATAT
>JAEIGA010000636.1_pt1 | contig 51920 bp, 93 predicted proteins | sample 9270691 | NCBI WGS metagenome assembly JAEIGA01 (sample SAMN17057246, study PRJNA624740) | gut metagenome | biome: biome; isolation source: fecal sample | host: Bos grunniens | place: China: Xizang | collected 2019 | reverse complement strand
TTTCCCTTGAGGCTTAAAATCTCTTCTCTTAAAGCATTTATCTGCTCCTGCAACTTTTTCATTGTTAATGTTTCTGCCATAATTTACTCTCCTTTCGATACAAAGATACTAGATTTTAAGATACAAAATGGGCGAACACCGCGGTAGTTGAGACAATAGTACCAATGGACATAGCCGGAAGAGGAAACAACGGCGATTGAACTACTCCAACCTCTATCCTCGGTACTCCATGGTGTTAATGTCCACCACCTATCATTCAAATCCTTATTTACAAGCAAGTCGTTGTACTGTCTTGCTTCATCAAAAGTGATTGGTCTGACTTTACACTCACAAGGTTCAAGTTCATTCTGCATATCAACGGAAGTCAAACTAACTGTGTGGCTAATTACATTATCCTTGCCGACTTCTTTCTCGATAATTGGCTGAATATCTCTTTCAATCAACTTCTTAATACTTGACTTGTTGTAATCTCTTGTATATCTGTCAAACTGAACATTTTCAGCCATAAATCCCTTAGAGATAACTTTTGTCTGTCCGTCTGACTGTTCAAGGACAATAAAATCGTGTTCGCCGATTTTAAACGTTTCCCCGGGATTAAGTGTCGAAAGTTCAACCTTTTCCATTGATTTCTTAAATTCTCCAAGTGTTTTCTCTAACACTTCGATTTCTGATTTTGTGAGGTTTTTAATAACCTCTGTGAGTTTTTCAATATTGTTTGCCATATTTATACCTCCACTTTTAACTCTGTTTCTGCCACCGATAAATAAATCAACTGACAGTTCATATTGATTGATTTCTTACTTGCATCTGACAAACATTCCGCTCCGTCAAGGAACACAGGATAAAACTGCGTGTAGAACTTCTGTAAACCTTTGATAATGTCAAGTTTCATCAACATTTCAAGACCTGTGTTAGTTGCCACATTCATATCTTTGCCTTTGAAAGTAGGGATGCAACATTCCTTGTATTCGCCATTCTTCAAGTAGTCAAATAACTTAAATTCAACTAATTCAAAGTGCGAATTAATGTCGGCAGATAACAATTCGTTTTTCTTCTTATTAATTAAGTCCAACTGATATAGAATCTTCTCTGCATCTGCTTTGTTCTGCTCATACTCAATCTGTTTCTTCTGCAAATTAAGGATTTCTTCGTCAATCTCAACATTTCTGTTGGATAATGCAATCTTTCTTTCAACTTCAAGCAACTGTTCCTGTAAGTTGTCCAATTCTTCGGAACTGTCTTTCACATTTATTGTGTTCAACTCGGATTTCTTGCTTTCCATTTCCACATAAAGCGACTTGTATTCATCGGTATTCGTTACATCTGCCGATGTTGGAATTGCAACTAACTGTTCCTTTAACTCTGCGATTACCTGGTTGAGCATTTTCACACTTTCTTCGTGTTCTTTGAGTTCTTCGACTAACTCTGCGTGTTTTTTATTGGCATCATCAATTCTTGCTTTTAAATCTGTTCCTTTTTTGGTTATGCACTCTAATTCATATGCCTTTTTCTGTTCAAATTCTGCCTTAATCTGCTCTTTTTTCTCTTTTGGGTATTCTTGTCCACAATAAGCACAAACAAGGCTATTTTCGTCAAATTTCAAGTTCTGCGTGTCGGTGTAATCTTTGCGACAAGTTTCAATGGTTGACCTTAATTTGCTGATTTCTAAATTAAGCAAATCAATGTTTCTCTCTGTATCTGCCAATGTCTTATCCGTAAGTTTCAACAGATATTCCTTATCAGCAATCTTACTTGCCAACTCTGAACGCTTGTTATTAAGTTCCGCATTAGCATTTCTCTGTAATTCAGAAATCTTGATGTTAAGCTGCATAACTTCATCAACAAGTGTATTGTATCTGTCTGCGACACTTACATTTGCACTCTGCATAGCCTTAATATTCGCAATCTGCTCTTTTAAGTCATTTTTGCAAAGATTTAACTCTGCAACATCAATGTCTACCTTAGACATTTCAAGTCCTTCAATTTTCGCTCTAAGGATTTCTCCGTCTTTGCCATAATCTTCCTTAATCTTACGGATTGTGCTATTCTGCATAGCCTTAATCTCTTCAAGATTGTAGTTTTCAAGAAGTTTAGCAACATCCTGAACATTATCTATTGCAGATGCAATTTCTAAATCTGTCTTAGAACTTGCCATTGAAAACAAAACTTTTCTCATTTCATCAGCCTTTTTGCTTGTAAACACTTCGGCATGAGATAAAGGCAGGAACAAATCAAAATCAAATCCGTATTCGTTCATTTTTGCCTTAAAATCTCTTTCGCCATACTCAACGGCATTAACTTCGTAAGAGTTTGACAAACTGATTGCTCCGTCTTTCTTCTTGGTGCATTTCTGAAATTTCGCAACAGAAACAGACTTACCATTGATTTCTAGGTCAATATCAACTCTCGGAGTACATTCTTCAACTCCAAGTGGTCTGATTGCCGGATTAGATTTCAAATCATAATCCTTATCTGCAAACACCCAGTAAAAAGCGGTTGCGATTGTAGTCTTACCTACTCCATTAGCACCCATTACATTGCTAATATCTCCAAAATCATAACTTGCATTTCTGCATCCCTTGAAATTTTCAAGAGTTATTCTTTTTACATTCATCTGCATTTGGGTCAACTCCCTTCGTTATTTTTCTTACTGAAACTTCATATGCAATTTTGACTTCTTCGCCTTTGGTGTATTCTCTACTCTGAATGCGACCCTCACATTCAACATAATCGCCTAGATTAAGTGCATTCTTGCCCCAACAAGCATTATCGCCCCATACTACGCAAGGGATATATGCTGTCTTTCCGTAACCACGATTAACAGCCACAAACAAATCTAAAATTTTCCTGCCTAATGGAGTTTCTCTAAATGTTGGTAATTTACATATATAGCCACTGAACTTAAAGTCATTCTCAAATTCCGTAAAACCATATACCAATTCCTTAACTGCCACATACAACTCACAATGCCCGTCTACATTTCTTGAACGGAACTCACCACGAATTGTTACTTCTGAACCCTTATCATCCCAAGGCAATTCAATCAAATCCTCGGGAATAACTAAGGGGATTTCGTCAAAAGTTTCAGAAAGTCTCTTAACTTCCATTTTGGTAGCAAACAATCTCTTGCCACTATCAAGAATTATTTCTTTGTATGGATATTTGATTGTTCCGGCTACAGTAACTAAGTTTTTATTCTTCATTTGCACATTCCCCCCTCTGTTTTCTTTCCTACAATTACTCCGTCATTAATTTCAAAAGTGACGTGTAAAACTCTATTGAAGATTTCCAAATCCACAATAGGAATCTCGTTCAAATCCGTAATGTTCATATTTACTTCTTCCTCCTAAACTTATCCACCGACTTAATTACGCCGGTCTGTTTGTTTATTAATCTGTAATAAAATTCTGTTTCTTCAACCAAAGCCCATTCATCCGGCTTTAATCCATGGTTAGAAACAATCTCTTTTTGTGTGCGTGTCAATCTTTTAGGATTCTTCATCTTTCCACCACCTTAAAAATCTCAATATTCTGCACTCCCCATTCAAGCGCCATTTCGTGACTTGACATATAAATATCAATTCTGTTGTCAAAAATTGCCGAGCCTACATCGTGACAAATGTACTCTTTTCCATTTATCAATACAGTCTCACCGAATGGAATCAAGCCAACATCGGCAGCAATAGAATAATCTGCAATTAGTCGTTCGCCACTTGCGCCATACACGATTGGGTTTCCGTTTTCATCTAGTGGTCTGTTGAGCGACCATTCAGAGCAACAGGCCTCGCAGCTACAATATGCCGTAATGGTGTATACTCCCAACGAAATGTATTGTGGTTCAGTTTCAGTTTCGATTTCTGTTTCAACTTCCTTTTGAGTTGCCACCTCTACAATTTCAGTTTCTGTTTCAGTTTCCAACTCAATTTCAGTTGTTGTTTCAGTTTTCGTTGTGGTTTCCACTTCTTCCTTATTGTTAGAAACAATGTGATTTCTTATTGCTACGATTGTTACGACAATAGCACACACAATCGCACAAAATATCAATATTTCTGCTACCAATACTATGATTGGCTTTCCGTTTGGACATTTTCTCATAAGCTCTCTCCTAAAAATTTATTGACAAAGTATACCTGCCCTTTGCCTGTTACTTTTGGTGTGACAGTAATTCTTGTTGAGCCATTTGGATTCTGTAAAATACTTTCCTTAATCTCAAATAATCCCTGTTCAACATATTTCTGCGTTGGCATATTCCAAGAAGTTCCGTGTTTCATCAGATAACCGTTATCTCTAAGCCATTGAAACAATCGTTTTTGACCTATCTGAACGCCATTCTGACAAATCAGTTTTGCAAGCTCGCCTACTAATATTGAAGATTTGCTAGTTGCAACAGCATCCGCAAAAATTGTTTTAGGCTTCGCAGCTTCAATTTGTTCTCTCTGTTGCTCAATGATTGCATTTCTCTGTTCAATCTGTTTCTGTGCTACAAGAAGTGCTTTCGCCATAAGTTCTGTGTCGGTCATTTCTTCTTGACCTGCTATGTAACCGCCAGACTTTCTGATTGACGGAAGAACTTCCGATGTTACCCATTTGCGAAACTTCTTTGCGTTTGGCAAATTGCTTTTAATAATCAAGGTGTACAATCCACTTTCACTGATTACATTTGTTTCTCCTGCACGCCCTAAAGAAAGTTTAGTGCGTTCATCTTCCTCTAACATTTGCATTGCCATTGTTGGATTTGTGTGTTTGAGTGCTTCGCAAACATCTTTAGCGACAAACCAAGGATCATTATCTTTTGTTACTGTTCGTATCTGCCCGAACTCTGAATTGTTGAAAATCTGCAATTCGTTCATTTTTTACTCCCTTCTGTAAAATAAAAAATCCAACTACCGATTTGATAGTTGGAAAAATCTGTTGTCTAATTCTGTTTGTATTGATACAATAAAGAAGTGATGGCGTACATTCGACCGAAAGGAGATTGTAATGGAAGTTATCATAGTATTGATTATATCTTGCATAGGTTCATTCTTTTACGGAATGGACTTTTGCACATTATTTACATTCATTTCACTCACTAATGAGATAATCAAATATGCTAATGATAAAACTACCAGACGGTAGGCGTTACACATAAGATTAATTGGAACCGTATTCCAAACCAAGTAACACTAACAAGCCGCCGCCATCACTTTTCTATTGTATCAATAGGTCTTGTCGATATGACTATCAACTCAACCCAAAATTTCGACCTTTTCCAACAAATATCCCCTTAAACATCAAGGAAATAATCAATCGTGACACCAAAGTATTCAGCAATCTTTAAGAGCTTGTCTGTCTTTGGCATTGATTTACCACTTTTCCAATCACTAAATACTGCAGGTGCGAACCCTAAGTCTTTAGCGACCACATAGCAAGTGATTTTTCGTGCATTTACAAGTGTGTCAAGTTTTAGGAAACTCTTCTGTCGCTTTTCTTTATTCAATTTATTTCCTCCTCTCTTGAAAAGAGTTAGGATTTTCTGTATAATATTATTGTTCTTTTGGAGGTGATGTTTTTATGAGAACATATAGAACCATTAAAGGTTACTGCACCACACAAAAGATAAATAACTACTCCGTATTGCTGACTTGTATTAATACTGGAGATGGTAAATATGTGAAAGGGACAGTACAATGCGAATACGTCAAAAATGGTGGCGATTGCAAAGATTGTTCCCTGCGGAATGCTTACCCAGATGTATTCCGCTAAACCCTTAGAGCCGAGCAATCGGCTCTTTTCTGTGAAAATCCCAACTTTCTCTTGAATTTAGTTAGGAAATCCGTTATAATATGAATAACCACAAACATATTATTTTAAATTTCACAAAACTTGTGATTTCCTAACTTTATGTCTATAATAACTTAGGAAGTCTTAATTGTCAAGCATAAATTTGTGAAATCCTAACTTTTTTTTGTAGGAGGCGATTTTATGTACGATATTTTTGAAAAACTTCTAAAAGAAAAAGGCGTCAAAACATCCGATGTCTGCAAAGCAACAGGATTAAAAGCTCCGACTTTTTCTGATTGGAAAAAAGGCAAAAGTGCGCCTAATGTAGATAAGTTAATACTTATTTCCAACTATTTTGGTGTGTCGGTTGAGTATTTAAGAACTGGCAAAGAGCCGGAATTTACTATCGAAATGGCACGCACAGACGTAGCATTATCCAATATGAGCGACAGAGTTAAGGCTTATGCTCTGAAATTGGCTGAATTGGACCAAGCAAAACAAGACGCAATCTTTGCGTTGATTGATACTTATGAGAAAACGGAGGGATGAATATGAGTACAAAGGCTAAAGTTTGGCTTTCTATAATAGGTGGGCTTGTTGTGCTAGGGCTAATAAGCAACTGTTCAGAAAAAAATAAAAATCAAGACGCTCCATCTGTAGACACTACGACTAGTAGAAAAACCACGGAATATTATTCACCAACAACTGAAGAAAGGACTACTGCACATATTCACAATTGGAGCAAAACTTGTGGAAAGTCATCAATTTGTGTAGATTGTGGAGAAGATGACGGAATTATATTGGAACATAGCACTGATTTAGGTATGTGTGAATATTGTAAACAAGAATTTAGAAAACGTTCTCCTGTGACTATAATTGGCAGAACGTGGGAACAAGATTATCTTGGGGGTGTGCAATGGACTTTTAAACTTAGAAATAATACCGATAAGCAAATCAAATACATTACATTGCAATGGACTTGTTATAATGCAGTCGGAGATTTTGTTTATGATGATATTGACGGCGATAATTATGTTAGAGTGAAATATACAGGACCATTAGATGCTTATAGTACAACAAATTACATACAAAATTCTACCAAATTTTATGACCATAATTTTAACAATTCAACAATTACAGAAATAATCGTTGAATATATGGATGGAACTACTGAAAAAGTTACTAAATATCATGATAACATATCAGAATAAATTAAAGGAGTGATTTTATGGCAAGAAGAGCAACGTGTCCAAACAGAGCTTGCAGAGGAACGAATTGTATTCCTATAGGTGCTAAAAAGAATTTTAAAGTAGGCAAGGCAGGAGTAGGTGCAGGTTTAGGCTACGCACTAGCAGGTCCTTTAGGTGGAGTAATTGGTGCAGCGAGTGGATTTAATGGCAAAAAGAAAGTTTCGTTTGTATGTAATGATTGTGGCACAATATTTGAATTAAAGATTTAATAAAAACAGCAGGGCTTTAATGCCCTGCTTTAATTTTAAATTTCAATCTAATAAATTCAATTAAATATTGTAACACATTCAAGTTGTCGATTTCATCAATAATCTTATGTAATTCTTTCTTTAAATCCTCTTCCATTAATAATCCTCCGTGGCACGAACTAAGATAGCGATGTAGTAATTCTACCAAACATTTGTTCGTAGTTCAAGCATAATCTCTTTGCATTTTAAAACAAATGGTATATAATGAATATAAGGCATTGGGGCAGATACATCATTCAACCTACATTTGCTCCAATGTTCCTTAAAACCATCTATATCCTTAGTCACTTCTATTAATCTTCTCATATGAAATTGCATATAAACTCTCTCCCTTTGACAATTAAAGTCGAATTTGTTAAAATATTTTTACAATTCGGGAGTGCCACCAGCTACAGTAAACACTCCCTTGCCAGAACTTGAAGTTGTCTTATCTTTAAGACTTCTTCATTTTATACCAAAAAAGAAAGTGAGGAAATGGATTGAAAGGGCAAAAAGAAGAAAATGTATTTTTCCAACTGGTATCTGACGGAAATAACTGGATGAACGCATTCCGTCAAAACATAGGAATTTTAAGGACTTATTATGGTTGGTCTGTGCGTGTATTAGCAGAAAAAGCAAATATATCCGAAAGTACAATAAACAAGATTGTGCAAGGAATAAGCAAGGATTGCGACCAGTCACTGACTGTAAAATTAGCAAAAGCATTCGGAGTATCGGTGGATGAATTAATCGGAGCAAAAACAATCGGTGAAGAAACACGCAAAGTAATAGCCATGACACGTGTTTTAGAAGAGCATCACAGACAAATGATACGAGTATATGTGAAACATCAATATATATTACATAAAAAGAACAATGCCGGTGCAAAAACAATATCCATAATAACGCCAAAATGTATAGAAAGAAGAATGAAAAGAATATCGTTGTCTGACGAAAAAATTGTACTAGATAAATTATCGAAAGATATACAAGAAAAGGTTAGTTTTGGTATTAAGATACCTTGCGACCACTATGAGCCACATTTCTTGAAAAATGAAATTATACTTCTTGGATATGATAGAGAGGGAGAAAATAACGAAACTTGCGTTGTCTCTTCTGGTGGATATATTTATATTTGCATAAAGAAAATACAGTTTGTGGATGGAAAGAAAGAAATAAATTATGTTGCAATAACGAATAAGAAAAAGATTTTCTCTTATGACGAAATAGATGACCGATTCGGATATGTTGTTGGTTTCCTAAATCCTGATGGTTCTTGGGGAGAAAGATAAAGCAAGGTGGGGCAATAAACCCCACCCTTTATTTTGCTTTAATCTAACTGTTTTCCGTCTTTATCGTAGATATGATAGCCATAATCCGCCTGTGCTTTCCAAACTGCAAATGCACTACCAAAATTATGATACGAACCCTTGCTTGACTTAGCATTAGCAAACGATGTTCTTACTCTATAGTAATCACTTGAATTTGACGCATAATTTGGATAGCTTGAAGCTGTGAGCATTGGCTTTTCCTCTTTAACTTCTATATCAAGCTGATTGCCCTCATTGTCATAAACGTGGTACCCCTCGTTCTTGTAAGCTTTCCAACAATTAAACGCATTAGCCCACTTACTGAATGACCCTTTGCTTGACTTATAGTCGGTAAATGCCTTACGCACACGATAATACTTGTTGTTACCCTGTGCATAGTTTGGATAACTGCCCTCATCAAGTTCCTTAATATCTGTTGGTAAGTCTGTATCAAGATATGGTGTTGGGTCAATCCATACAAACTTGCTTGTATCGTGTAAGCTAGTCGCATTTGGTACTTCATTATAAAGACGTAATTCAAAATGAAGATGTGCGCCATAACTATTACCAGTATTACCCATATATCCTAATTCTGTGCCTTTTTCACACACATAGCCCTCGGTTATGCCAATATTGACATTATCAAGATGTGCATACAAAGTAACAACGTGTTTGCCTTGGTACTTCTCGTTATGCAAAATCATCACATAACAGCCGTACCCCATTGCTTCATTGTCAAGTTGTCCTTTGCCTTTCATATAGTCGATAACCTTAATTACCTTACCTGCCGAATGAGCAACAATGGTTTCGGTAGTTCCCCTCCCATTAAAATCCTTAACTACATCTACACCTTTGCTCCATCCTTTGTGATTTTCATACGAATTAGTGATTTTGTTATTTCCTGTCTTAATAACTCTACTCATAACTCTTTCCTCCTTAATTATGCTAATTCTACTTCGCCAAACTCCTTTATATATGCGTCTGCGTCTTTTACTCCTAAGTATGCTTTTGTTTCATCTTCTGTCATTGGTTCAAGTCCTAATGGTGTGATTTTGAAATATGAACCATTTTCAGTTTTCCACAAGGTTTCTGTTGCACCTGTATATAATACAGTGCTTGTGGTTGTGTCATACATTTTGTTGTTAATAATTGCTTTCATAATAATTATTACTCCTTTATTAATTTTTGTATTTTGCTTCAAATGTAAAATCCACAATAAATATAGATATATTATCATCATAGCAATAAAACCAAATAAAACCATCTGTATCAATCTCGCACATAGCATCATAAAGTGTACTACTTCCTGCTATTTGACATTTACAAGTAAGTCTTAATGTATTTGCTGGTCTTATGGTTGCAAAATAGGCAAATTTAGCCCATGTTTTTTTTGCTACAGCACTAGAAAAATTACAAGTACCTATAAAATAAATAATATCATTACTCAAAAAATTATGACCATTTGTAATACTATAACTATCGTTATAATACATAATATGATTATTTTCATACTCTCCGTAGTAATGTTTAATTTTATCATTGAGTTCAATAACACTAACTTGATTAATTGTTCCATGTCCTGCTATTACATCACCAACTGCATACGCATTAGAATTTAAGTATGCTATTCCGTCAACTGTCAAAGTGCCTTTAGAGATTAATTCGCCAACTGCTCTGATATAACCTTGTGCGTTAATATTGCCTTTGCCACTTTGATATGAACCATCTACATCAAGGTCGTCGCACGTTATTTCGTTTATATATGCTTTGGGGAATCGAGATGAAATAACACCGATTGAGCCACTTCGACTTAATACCGCCCCTGTTTCTTTATCCAATTCCTCATATGCTCTCATTTGGTACACATTAAGATTTTTAGCATTAACAGTAATTGGAAATTCTACACCATATTGTACACCACCATATACCGACATAACAACTGTGTCATTAATAATCTCTGTTGGATTATCAAGACTATCCCAAGTTTCAAAACCGATATGGACTATATCAGACATATATCCACCCGTGTATTTATTCGCTCTAAAATACCATTGTGTAGGCCTGCCAATAAAATCGGGATATACACCACTTCCGAAATTCAAAGAGTTTAATACATTCAAATCGGTAATCGTAGCGTTTCCGTATTCATCCCATTTAAGATTTTTACTGTCAAAACTTCCGTTTTCAAGATTAAGAAATGAACCGGTTGCATTTTCGACATAGTTATTGGACATAATTGCGTCAACTGCCAATTTGTCAGCAGTAATTGCATTTGCCTTTATTTTCTCAGATGTAATGCTTTCAGTTGCTAATTCATTAGCAGTAATGCTTTCAGCAATGATTCGGTCAGCATTGATTGTTCTCGGTGTTATGATTTCGCCATTAAGTGTATCTACATCAACTGCTTGTAATGCTCCGTCAATATTATTCAACTCATACACAATGGATTTGTTTGTACCACGAATAACAAGTCTGTCGGTGGTTAATGTTCCCGAAGTAATGTTGTTTGCATTAATCGTAACACTATCAAGAACACCTGTTACTTTTCCGTCAACAATAGTCATATCTTTGACTAATCCACTATTGGCAAAAAATTCTCCAACATCCAAAATATCAATATTAGCCAAATGAATATCTGCATACTTTCCGTCAATTTCATCCACAACAAGCTGTTGAATATCTGCTTTGATCGCGTCAAGATTATCTGTTGTGATTGCGTGGGATTGAACATATTTGGCATCAACCTTTGTTGCGATAACTCTGTTTACAACAAGTAATTCCGTTGCCATTCGGTTAAGGTATTGAATTGTAGGACCCGTAAAGCGATATTCGTTCTCTGTGTCACTTTTGGCATAGGCTTGAATAACTGTTGAACCATCTGAAAAGTTCTGCGTAATAGCCATACAAGGCACAAGATATTCTTTTCCGTCAAGGTATGTAACCTTAATAACATCCCACGGGTCAAGTCTTATATCGTCAAGCATTTCAATTGTTGACGCATTGTAGGTAAAGCCATTAAGAGTTGCCATTATACTATTGGTAATCTCTTGCGTTGCCAATGGATTTGAATGAAAAACTGTCTTAAATCCACTGCCACTTGTGTATTTCGTTTCACTATCTTTTGCGATTTCGATTTTCTCTACTGTAAAGTTCTCTTGCGACCTCGTAAACGACCAAATAACGCCTATTTTCTTCTCTATTGGGGTTTCACTATACCAACGGAGATTAAGTTCGCCAAATCGGTCAAAACAAGCAAATTTTGCGTGCAATCCTGCGATATAACCTAAGACTTCTCGACAAGTATAACCTTGTAAGTTTTTCTCAATCACAATTGGATTTTCAATCGGTGTAGAAAGTGTTACACCGCACATTGTACATATTTCCTCAACAATCAAATCTGTTGTAGTCGGTTCCGTAAGTGATGATGAGTAAGGTCTTTCAAGTTTCTGCATCCTATCAAAAGCCTTGAACGTCTGAATATCCAAATCTCCATCGGGTTTCTGTACTGTAAAATACCCAATAGGTGCATACTCATACGTTCCATCTTCTAATTTCACACCACTTTCAAGCCTAAACTCTCTGCCTGTCAGAATTTTATCCGTATAGGCTTCAACTTCAACGTATGACATATTTGTTGTGCCTATCTGTAATTCGCTTGTGTTGTTGGAACTAATATAGCCATTTAGCTTACTAATGCTCTCAATAACACTGTTATCATCCGTAAATACTAGCCTATGGTGTAATGCAGTATTAACTGTATCATCTATCGCTTTATTAAATTCTTCTGAACCATTAACGTACATTTAATCACTTCCTTACTGTTGAATTAAGTTAAATGTCATAGTTGAGTACCTCGGCAAGCCTTTTACATAGCTGTAAACTGGGTTACTTGTTGGAGATACATAGAATGTGCCTTTAACCAACGTGTCATCTGCACTGTCGGGTGGTATAAACTCAACTTCTACAAAATCGCCAACCTTTAATGCACTGTGGATAATTGCCGATTCTGATTGCGATAATGGTCTTGTAGTAAGGTTTAATTTCCACTTTCTTGCCACAATTCGCCCGACAAATGTTGCGTCAAGCGTTCGCCCTGCCTTTGTATTCCATACAGGCTCCCCATCGGGTACTAGCGAATTGATATATGAGGATAAATTTACTCCCGATACTTTTAAATAAGTCATTTTTACCTCCACAATATAAAAAGAAAAGCACTCCTAAGAGTGCCTTTCCCTTAAATAATGAATGCGGGTTCTCCCGTTTGTCTTGTGTAATTGTTTGCTTTATTCTGTACCACTCGGAATAATCCGTCTGCATCTCCTTGAAGTACAACCGTTACATTTCCACCATTGCTTTGATGTTCTGCTAATGCTCTTGCCATACCTCTGTATGAAGCCTGTTCGATACCTGCTTCAATCTGATAGTTATTGGCAACAGCAGTTCTGCCATTAGAAAATTTACCTACTAATTCATTGTGATTAGCCATAAACAATCCATCTTCCGGGAATCCACCTGTCCAAAATTTTGGAACTTTACCTAAATCAATAGTAGTACCCTCAAAAAGAGGTATTCCCATTACAACGACAGGGTCTATTGTCCATGTTAATTTTCCATTCAAGAAATCGGCAAATTCATTCCATTCTTCTTTTACCGCACTTATTGCATTGTTAAAAGCGGTCTTGAATCCATCAGTTAATCCTACAAGTCCTTTTACCCATTCTGTTTCACTAAGATAAGTTTTTATGTTAGTCCACAGATTAGTTACGCCTGTACTTGTAATCCAATTAATCATTCCGTTCCAACGTCTTGAAACGGCAGTAGTAATTGAACCCATTGAATCTCTGATTTTTTCCATTGTTATTTGAGTGCTTAATGTTCCGAAAAATTGTCCTACACCAGTGTTTTTAAGCCAATTTAAAGCTTCATTCCATTTTGTTTGAAGCCCTGAACTAATATCAGAAAATAATCCTTGCCATTCGGAAACAGGAAATAATCCAGAAATTTCTCTCCACCATTGAGCAACAGCGGTTCCGCTAAACCACGCTTTAAATTCATTCCACTTTGTTTCAAAACCAATCTTAGCATTAACACCCATTTGACCGAATCTTTCTCCGAACCAACTAGGCAAATCAGCGAAAACATCTTTTACACCATCTACAATAGGCGAAAAGAACTCTGCAACAGAGCCAAAACCTGTTTTAATTCGCTCCAATGCTTTGCGCATAACACTTTTGATTGTTTCAGCAAGCCATGATGGGAAAGTTCCATTCTTCCACGCTTCCGCACCTTCTTGAAATACATCTTTTAAAGTATTACTAAATTTTGCAACACCTTCTTTGGATTGTTCGTATTTATCAAGAGCATTTTCCATTAATGTTGAAAAAATGTCTGCTAAACCTTTTGCAATAAGTTCTATGTTCGCTGCGACTAATACAACAATCAGTTCTAATACTTTTTGAATAAAAGCTCCAATTAATTCTTTAAATTCATCAGGATTATCTAAAACCCATTCGATAATATCTACTATTGCTTCGTTAATCACTCCAATAGTGTCATAAAGACTAGAAATTATACCAGAAATATCAAGATTTTTGATGAAATCGGTTAATCCGTCTACTATTCCACCTACAACTGCGGGCCAATCAATAGATTTTGTTGCGCTTGTCATAAAATCATTAATAGCAATAATAATGTCAGATATTGTAGCACTACTTTCGCCAAAAATATTAGATGCACTTAATGATGTGCTTGTAAAGAAATCTCCAAAATTCTTACCGATTGTTTCCCAATCAACTCCTGCTACTATGTCTTGTACCCATAATTGCAATTTGTTAATTGGTTCTGAAATATCTGTACCTAATGCAAAGAAATCTCCAAGTTTAATGTCTGAAACGATTTTTTCAAACGGTGCTGTAAACTTTTCAAAGTATGTAGCCCATTGTTCTGCATTGTTTGCCATTCGGTCATAGGCTTCTTGCCATACCTTTTCATATTCCGATACTGCATCAAGAATTTCTTGCGTTAAATCAATTCCGTTAGTGTCTGCGTTCAGATTTGCCGTAGCACTTGTATCTTGAAGTTTATTACCCTCGTCAAATCCTAATAACTGATTTTTGTATTCTTTAAGTGCTTCGGTTGCATCATTTGTTGCATCTGTAATTCCTTCCAAATCATCTTCTGTATCTGTAAAACCTTGCCCGAAATTACTTGTGTCAATCTCTACACCGAGCATTGCAGCAATATTTACAAGTAAATTCTTGATTGCTATGGCTAATCCATTTACAACAGGTAATGCTTTTTCCATTAATGGTACAAATAACTGACCTAAAACAAGTGAGATTTCAGACATATTATTCTCTAAAATTCTCATTTGGTTAGCAAGGGAGTTAATAGTCAATATGTTACCGTATAGGCTCTTTATCCTATACTTCTTATAGTTTCCTATAAGTTCAGAGTACATTATCACCCACGTTTGACGTTTGGTTTGGTGGTAGCCACTTCCACCTCATTCTGTCCTATATACAGAAGTGTCGGACACTCTTGGGAGAATTATATTTATTCATCTCCTACTCGTTACACTACTTAATAGCCTTTCGCAATCTATTAAGTTAGCACGGGATTAGCATATTATGTATTATAGTTTGTCAAAAGAATAAATAAGGTTTTTGTAAGGTTTATTTTGTTTTATCGCTCTTGATAGTGCTGTTCTGTTTCCATTTACACTATCTGCACATTCCGTTAATGAATGAAACTCTTGAATAAAATTAAAGGACATATCATATTGATACACCCTTTTGTATTTTGCTTCTAATTCATTTGTTTTATGAGGTGGAATTTTAACAGGATAATTTTCACTATAAGGAATAAATTGATGGTTTCCTGTGCTTTTTCTAATACCTAGTAAACACTTCGCAATATTAGTTCCCGCACAATTCAATTCTCTCCCTGCGTGTTCATGACTATCATATATTCCTACAAAATTGCCAGATAAATCATACGCTATAACTTTTTTAGAGTTATGCACGAACGACTTTCTACCCTCTTGCGAAAATAGAATATTGTAGCCATTGGAGTTATCCATAAAAGTACAACTATTATATTCTGCAATATATTTACTTTCTAAATACAATGCTTCATCTAAAGTTTTGCACTTATCAATAATCTCCCATTCAAAATTGTGTTTTCCATATTTTTGAATTGCCTTATGAAATACACATCTTGCGTGAACACCGTGTTTTGAACTTTCATGTTCAGCTTTTCTTCTTTTAAAATCAACTGTTTGTCCTATGTAAACCTTACCATTTACCTTATTTTTTGCTTTGTAAATATAATACATAACGTAGCCTTCCCCGTTTTTGCCCGATTGCCATAGGGTATTTCTATCCCTATGCAACACTTGGAAGATAATTAAATGAAATAACATTCGATTTCTTCCGTCTATTAGCTTGGTCTCCCCAACTAACTCGAGATTGGTCTAAAATTGCAATCAAACGCAATTGCATCTTTTCGGCTTGTGTCATCTCACTTACAGCCTTCTCAATGCCTAACTCATAAGCATAGGTCTGCAATGTTGCGTTGGTTATGTCGATACCATATTTGTACAATGCCCTTGATTGACCGATTAAGCCGGATTGTAAGTTAGTAGCAACTTGGCTGTAATCAAAATTGAAAAGTGATGACATATCACTTGCCAATTTCGTAAATGCCGATGATGTAGCCAAAGAAACTTCTCCAACTTGACCTACAGAGTTAGTAACCGACGCTAACTGTGCTGAAAATTGAGTGATTTCTTGGATATTTAACCCTAGATTTTTCATTCCGGTTGTATCAAGCGTTCCACTATCGGTCATTTGTAAACCGGACAAGTCTTGTAACTTATCTTGTAGTCTTGTCGAAAAACTCTCCGCATAGGCTTCAGCACTATCATAGCCATATTCCGAAAAATCATCTTCCCAATCGCTACCAATCTTGCCTAATGCAACATTGAAGTAGTTAAATGCTTCAAAGTAATCGGCTGTATCTTGAATTGCATTACCTAATGCCTTAACTCCTCGAATAATCATATAGAAGTTGGCATAAAATGCTCCAGCAGCTTTCGCAAAACTAAACGTACTTTTTGTAGCCGACTTAACTTTTGCATTATAGTTATTCGCCGCACCACTTAAACCGCCACTAGAACCTAATTTATCAGCTTGTGCATTTGTTCCCCTTAATGCGTTTTGCGTTTCATTAAGGCTTGCAACCAATCTGTCTAATGCTTGGTCTGCCTTGGTTGCACTAGCCGTTATTTTTATCTCCAATGAATCAATTTCTGACAATATCCTCACCTACCTTTAAAAAAATAGGCGAAACACCAAGAAATCCTACTTTGTGCCACCTCCTGCACGTTTCAGATTATAAATTTTGGTATTTCGCCCGATAAACTAAGATGTTTTACTATCTTTGTGATTAAGTTCAAAATTCTTTTGCATTGCTATTAATTTAGCGACAAACAATTCACGTTGTTTCTGTAATTCTTCTTCCGACATTTGTTTTTCGCCTTTTTCGCCTTTTTCGTGAGAAATTGGACAGTCAAGATATTTTGCCTTGGAATGTTTATTAAACATATTCGCTAATACTGTGCTAAATGCGTTTAAGTTGTAAAAGCCTTGCAACCATAGTTCTTCATCTTTTCTCTTTTGTTTAATTCTATCTGCAATAGTATAAGAAACTAATTCATATGGCTTAGATTTCATAAATTCAGCCTTAGTCATTCCAATTACTAAGGCGTGTGGCAGATATACTTGATATATTAATTCTTTGTAACTTCTTTGGTTGTCTGCTTTTTCTTGTGGTCTTGTGGTTTCTTCGGTGTCTTTGGTTTGGCTCCCATCTGAATTATCTTGGTCAAACCAATTAAATCGAAAAAACCATCTTTTCCCATCTGCTCAATAAGCATACCGATAATATCGTAATAGTTGCCTTTGCCATCTTCTTTGTGTTCGGTGATATACTGCTTCAATAATGCTTTGGCATCTGCCTTACAAGTAATAGTGTTATCGCCATCTTCTCCATGATGTGCAATAAGTCCACCATATAACATACCTAATGCGGAATTAGGCAGATTTGTCATTGTGCCAACTACATATTTAACAGCATCTACTCCTTGTGCATTAGCTGTGGATAACATAAAATTAGTTACCTTTTCTACACAATCATCACAAAGAGACGCTTCAACTGAATATTCGATTGTATATGTCTTTTCTCCGATTTTTAATTCCATAATTTTTATCCTTTCCCCTATGTCCAACATAGGAAAGGAGACACCCCGAAGGGTGCCTCTCTTATACTATCTTCAATGATTACTAGGTTGTTGCAAATGCAACCTTTGTGTCCATTCCCTTGTATTCCTCGATTGTCAATGGCATCTCAATAGTAAGAAGCTCATTCTGTCCAATCTCCGGCTGTGGAATAGCAGTTGGTGGCTGTGCTACTACGAAAAATGAGTTATCAAATCCCGGAATAATAGTCTGAAACCACATTCTAAGACCTGTTTCCTTTGCAACTTCGTATTCGGCAATTAAATCGCCCCATTCTTCGATTGTTTCAGGTGTTGCATTAACTGTAACGCTAAATGAACCGCCTGTGTCAGCTCTACCCTGAACATATCTTGATACCATATCTTCAAGTGCTGATGAATCAATCTGCTCATTCTCAATAGTGATACCACCGATTGAGTTAATTCTGTTTAACTGTGTAAAAGCTGTTGGTTTAACTCCGGCTGATGTTTCTACACCATAACCAAAAGTAACACCTAATGTTGAAATACCTGCTAAAGCCATTTCTGTTTACCTCCTAATTTTAGATAAAAAAATAAGAGCATAATGCTCTATAAAACATCGCCTTGTCCGATTATTCGTCTTGCCCTACCTACCATTCTTTTAGTGTCGGTAGTAACATTTTGAAACTCCGGCAAACTTATAACCGAAAAGCGCATTTTCTTTAGTTGTTTAACAACTTCATTTGTAACTTTTCTTGCTCCCGACAATCCTTGTGATTGATTAACAACCACTTCAAACTGAACTGTGCAATTAATAGCATTAATTGTACTGCCCTCTAAATCTCCGCCTTGCTCTGAACCCGCTAAAAAGTGGATATAAACTGTTGGAAATCTAGTAGAACTATCAATTCGTTCTTCCATAGTGAAGAAAATATCGGGATATGTTGATTTAAGACTCGCAATGACTTCATTTTTGAGCCTTGCATAAATGCTTGTTTCAATATCAAAAATCCATTGTGTCATTGTTGCACCTACTTTCTGAATACTTCTTTTGCAATTTTGACAAGATTATTTATGATTTCTTCATCTGCTTTATACATTGGCATTGTTGCCTTAACACCTCTTGAACGCGTCCATTTTTGCTTTTTTTCATCCCAAAACCACCATTCATCATCAAATGCGTGTGTTTGTCCAGGGAATGAACCAACTCCTAAATCAAATTCTCCCGCTTTTGGATGCGGAACAGGGTTGTAATGAATACCAGCACCGAACTCAATCGCCAAAAGTGTGTTAAATGGCTCGTAACCGTCATTTTCAAAAGTTTCTCCAACCGCAATAATGATTGTTTGATACCCATTAGACACCAATTTGGAAGTAGTCTTAATTTGGACATATCTGCCTAAAGGCGATTCTTCCGTACTACTTTGAGCCACCTTAATACCGATTTCTGCTAATCGCAAAACATATTCTCGGCATTTTTGAACAAGCCAAGTATTTTTGTACTGTTGAATCTCTTTTTTTAACTTCTCAATACCACTAACGGATAAACCAGATGTGAATGTTCTAGCCATATTACACCTACTTCGTAATTCGCTTTAAAATGACTTTTTCTTGGTTTAATGAGGGTTTTATTGCAACAACTGAAAAATCAGCCGTATGCGGATTTGGTTGCGTTGTAGAGCCATTCTGAAACTCTACTTCACTTTCAAACCACACAATCGAAGTTTCATCAATCGGCAATTCCCCTTTATTAACCAAAATTATCCCGTCATACGCAGAAACATCAATTCCGTACTCTTGCGATTGACTTTCCCCGCTAGAAAACGAAATATTAGCAAAAAAAGAAACGGGTTCAGAATATACTAATTCTGTTCCACCCGTTTCCTTGTAAATAATCTCGCCCTCTTCGGTAACGTATTCGATTATCTTATCTCCATTTTCATCAAGCACATATTCCGGCTGTTCGCCAATCAATAATGCGTACTGCAACTTTTGTTTGTTGCTATTTAGTGTCATCATTAGTATGCACCTTCTTGTTGTACTGTGATGTGCTAATCATAAGCACCGCACCTAAGAATGTGTCAATCGCTGTAATTGTTCCGACAATCTGCTCCCCATATGGTAAGCCCCAAATACCTGCTAAAGCAGAATAAAGTGCTGCCGATGCCGGCAAAACAACCATTGAAACTTTTTTTAACACATTATAAACTTTATTGCTCATAATCTTTACCTCCATTACATACCGATTTGCTTAAACAAAAAGCCAACGATAATTCCGAGAATAGCTGTTACGATATATCCAACAACTTTTCGCCACATTTCCCCGTCTCTCGCTTCAAGTCGCTTTAGTCTATCGCCTTGATTGACTTGCTCTTTCTGCATTGTTTCCATATTGGTTGCCATTTTCTCAATAGATACTAACATTTTATTGTTCTGTTCAAGTACCTTCTCAATTTCGGCAATCCTATGGTTTTGTCGGGTATGTTCATCTTCCATTCGCCTGGCAAATTCGTTATGCTCTGCTCTTGTTAATGCACTATCCATATATCTTACCTCTTCAAGTTCTTAAATTTAATATGACCGCCCACCACCGCTAATGTCATATCCCTGCGCTTTCGCACGCACAATCTGCTTTAAAATCTTGCAATAGGCAAGATTCCAGCAAATAATTTATTTCTGTCTGTCCAACTGCGATTTACAGAGTTCTCATTATGTGAATTTTCAAAAGGTGCGCCAATCTGTGCAAAGTCATACAAGGCAATATTGCGAATGTTTGAATAATATTCACCCAAATCTTTAGCAATTATTTCATCAGAATAATCTGATGGATATTTCCTTGCTCTAATAACCTCTTTAATTGCGTTTTTAACCTTAGAAGTAATCACAGATGAACTAAAGGTTGGTTGACTTTTCAATTCTTCTGTAAGGTCTGCTATAAGTTCGTTTATAAGCTCGTCCATAATCGCAACACCGCCTTACAGATTGAAATACTCAATCAAAATCTTCTTTAATTCTGAACCTGTCATCTTGTTAGAATCTTTAATATCATTAGCACTTGCCAATTCTTTTAATTCGGCTGTGGACATACGGTTGATGTCAGTTTTGGTGTATGTATTCTTTTTTACTAACTCTTCGTCTGTAATAACAATTACATCATCTTCAATCTGACCTACGACTTTTCCATCTATAACAAAATCCTTTTCATCCTCAATTTTCTGAATCAAAGGCTTTTTCTGTCTGTTTTTATTGCTTGAAAGTTCGTCTAATCTTTCTTGACTTACTTTTAAACCAAGGCGGGGGAAAATATCCCCCACCTTGTATGGATGGCTAAAATCTTGCAAGTCCTCAAAGTAATGAATTACTTTATAGTTGCTCATTTAATCACTCTCCGATTATTCTTATGCTCCCGCACTGCCGATTGTACCAACAACAACACCATCAATACGCTCTGCAAAGAGAACAATTCCTGATACAACTGTGTCAGAAGCAGTCATATTAGTATAATCCGGTGCTTCGTGAATGCCGATAAGACCTGTTGCATCAGATGTAAAATTGAATGCTTCGTTAAGGTCAGCACCATTTACAGCTACATAGTAAAGGACTAAATTGTCCTTTGCTGTTCCGTAAATCTTACCCTTTGGTACTGAACTGTTAAAGATTACTGTTCCTAATCCAAGGAAGTTTTCAACATAAGTCATACCAAAAGCGGTCTGCAATGTAATGTTTGCAGTTGCTAAATAATCAGCAACATCAAGTGGGTTCATGAAGTAAACTGACTGAATATCGTCATCTTCAAAAAGCACTTGCAACTGACCCCATACTTGCGCAAGTGTTCCCTGGAATGTGTCACCAGTCGCTTCACCTGTACCAGTTGCAAGGAACTCAAAGAAATCACTTCTAATTCCCTTCTGTACATCTTTGAGCATTGCATCAGTTGTCATTGTTACTGCCTGTGTATAGCCCTTTTCAACAATAGCTTCTGCCGATGTTGCTTTTCTCCACTTTTTTAAAGTGATTTCATCGAATGTAACCGCTTGTGTAACATACTTAGACAATGGAATTAAATCTCCCTCTGCTACATTACCATCTTGCAATGTTCCGGTTGCCTTATAAGCCTTTAAGGTTGTACCCGCCTGTTTTGCAATCTTTCTTGTTACTCCAAGAGCTTCCATTAACTTTCTAATGCTCTCGCTGAAAGTGTATGTAAACTCGATTTCTCTTGCTTTTACAAGGTCTGCGCTTGTAATTAAATTCTGCTCTGCTGCCATTTTTAGTTCCTCTCTTTCTTAATTAAAATAAATGTTGATTTAAAGCAATTGCTTTCTGACGTTCTTCTCTGTCAGTAATTGCCATAATCTGCTCTTTGGTCATTGAAGAATATTGTCCATGTTGTACTCTTGGTCTATCCTTCAACCACTTTGCTTCTGCTTCTGCAACCGCCTTTTTGCACTCATTAGCAATAATCTGTGCGATTGCGTTATGGTCCGCGTCTGAAACCGCATCAATAAGACTTTCAACCGCCTTTTCATCAGAAATCGCCTTATACGCATTTACTGCTTTGATGTGATTGAGTTCTTTTCTCATAGATTCTCTTTCTTCATCTGCTAAACGCTGTGCTTCTTTCTGTGCTTCCGCTTCCTGCTCCTCAGCCGACAATTTAGCTCTAAGTTGACGTTTCATTTCTGCTTCCGACTTACTTAATTTGTCGTTAGCAGTTTTGTACTTCTCCGCATCTGCTTTGGCAGTTGCAAGCTGCGCCATTAACTCCTCAACACTAGGATTGTTATTTTCCTGTGCCGGAGTTTGTGTCTGCTGACCTTCTGTTACTGTTGATTCTGTTGATTTGATTTCATCTGCCATAATTTTTTTACCTCTACTTTCTGCGATTTAAGTTTTCTCTAACTTTTTGCGATATTTGTAATGCCCTTTCTCTAGGGCAGATATAAAAAGAGACCTAGATTTCTCTAAGCCTCTAATTAACTAATTATCTGTTGTCATTCCACCGATTAAAGGGCTATTGCTTTCTTGGTCTGAATAATCCGGGAATGGCCTTTTTTCTTCTGTTGTGTTTGTAGTTTCAGTTTTAAACACGTTGCTTTCTTGGAATTTCCTTACTCCGTCAGCGCTTCTAACTAACACTTGGTTGTTATCCTCAAACAATGGCGCAATTGCCAATGTATCTTCAAGTGAAAAGCCTTTTCCAATCAATGCACACATTGCATTTACTTTGGTAGTCAATTCATATGTTTTCTGTCTTGGAATATTTGCTTCAACATCTGAATATTGTAATTTTCTGATTGGATTATCCAACGGGAAATTGTTACATTTTTCAATTGCCCTTAAAACGGCTTTTACCTCCGCTAATTTACAAACATCCTTTATTTGGTCTTGTCTGTTCGCTTCGGTTTCTGCTTGTGTCCATCCGGTCGCATCACTCATTGCAACACCCGTACTTCCACCGGAATTGTCATTTCGACTAGGAACATTACATTTTTGCAATATTAAAGCACGTCTTGTGATGATATTTTGCAACATTCCGTCATAATCATAATCTATTGATAATGTTTCAATAAGTGGTGTTTTACCATCTTGCGATGTGTAAGTTTGCACAACCGAATTACCTTTAAGTGTTTTTTGTACTTCTGTTTCAGTGCCATCTTCATTTTTTACAATCTGTTTAGGAAATTCAATATCATTTGTGTGCCAGATTGCTTGTGTGTTCTGCTCAACATCATTAGTGAAATCAGAAATCAGCAAATTCAAGTTGTTCATTTCTGAAATCTGACGTTCAAAGCAACCCATTCTGTCGTGACTTCTTATCCATTCAATAATTGGATTAACCTTAATTGGATTAGTTTCGCCACTTCTCTCTAAGTGTTCATAGTTCGAATTAAGCTCAAATCTTGACCCATCTGTAAAACAAGTGAATTTCTTGCTACCGTACTTGTCGCAATAATAAGTTCCACTAAGCATTACTCTCTTATCAAGATAATAACTTGAACGAACAACGAATGTGCAAATCGGGTTTAACACATCTATAGTAAATGGGCTTTCGCCTTGCACATAATCGGTGTTAATATCAACGAACGTATATCCAACACCGCCAATTTCAACATATCGTGCAAGTTCTTGTTGCTTAGAGCGATTGCCTTGCAAATCATAAAATTTATTTAACTCAAAAATGCCTTGAGAAATATCAGCATTGTTTTTGTCGTTTTTGTTTCTCATAGCAAGTGTTATTGGATTTCCCCAATTAAACGACAGCTTAAACTCTGTAATTTCATTGGCTACATTGTCAACACACCAATTATCAATGTCGCTACGATATGTTTTATTTCTGATTTTTGCTTGGTTGCCAGCTTCGTAATTCAACAAAAACTCAATCATTCTTGCATTCTCTTCGTGTTCAGGCATTACACTCCGCAAAATATCAGCAATATTTTCTCTTGTTACCTCTCGAACATCGGTATATAGTATTTTTCTTCCAAACAGCATATTGCACCGCCTTAATAAAAAGTAAGCCCACTAGATTGACTTCTAACAGGCTTATCAATAATTTTGGTCACATCATTCCGTATGTCATACATAACCATTACATTACAATTTTTACATCTCGCTAATGGGTTGATTGTTGCTTTCCCATCCCATTTAGTAACTTTTCTTTTGCACTTAGGACAATAAATTACTTTTTCGCTACCCATAAGCTCTCCTTTTTTGTCAATGCAAAACACCGCCATAATCGGCGGTGCTTCACAAAGGGTTTAAAAAACATGATTAAAAAATGAACGAATTTCTTTTGTGGATGTTTCTCTCATTATAAACATAACACATTTTTCTGTGACATATCGGACAACTTTACATTTTTTTCTCTAAAAATCGCTCATATGCCTTTCTTACACACTCTTCATTGTTGTTTCCACCCATTTTTTCAGCCACTTCACACCAAGATAATCCATCTACTACCCTAAATGTTACTAATCGCCTTGTGTAACTGTCATCAATACCCGAAATAAACTTTTCTACCTCGGCTATTGCGGTTGTTACTTTCTCCATTCTGTCATTTAATGTGTTTTGAGCATCAAATAGCTTATTTCTCACTTCGTTATATCGCTTAAATGGAAATCCTTTAATCGTAAAGTTCTGTATTCCACCTATTCCGCCCTTAACTTTGTCTGTGACAACTCCGTCTCGGTCTATCTGCTCTAATTGTTTCTCTAATCTTGTTATCCTTGGTTTAAGTTCTTCGCATTCTTTTACTAAATCTATGTACTGCTTTAAAATTTGTTTAGTAACCATATACTGAATCCCCTTTACAAAAAATTTGACATAATAACTGTTTGTCTTACTCTTTTGTTCCCATAAATCATGTCGCAAAGCTGTGCAACCGAATCAATCCCGTCATCGTGTTTGTTCTTTCCGTCATACTTGAATGTAAGAATGTTCTGAAAAAATTTGTTATACTCCTTAGTCCGATGGTTTAAGTCCACAAAAAACAATTTTCTAATGTCGGGTGCGTGATTTTTAATTCTATCCACCTTAGAAATGTTATTTGGCGCTGGACTGTGGGTTGCATTGACCGCAACAATCAGTTCTTTCCATTTTTCTTCACATTTCGTTCGATATTCACTTGTGCTTTTGGTTTCTTCAAAGTGTACTTCTGCGGTTTTTCTTGGGAATTGGTCTAAATGCCACGCAATCCGGTTTGAAACCTCTGGAATTGTCACATCTTTATCCCCGTCATTGTAAACAACATCAACTATGTAATAATCTGCGCCAAATTGATAACAAATCGGCATTGATACATAATCACCACCACCATATGCAGGGTCAACCGCTGCGAATATTCTGTCGGGAACACCATCCGGCAATTCCGTTTCAGGATTGAAAAATTGCATATTGTCTGTTGTAAATAATGCTCCCAATCTCTCAATAGGTTCTTGTTGGTCTTGTGCAAACCAACTTGTCATATCGTCATTTTCTTCAAAAGATGCTCTAATCATGTGATAATCTTCTGTGGAATATCCTAAATCGTATGGATAATCAAAATTGCTTTCGTCATTTTCATTCAATGCAGGGATTATAATTCCAACCCATCTTCTATTTTTGTATTTTTCGTTATATTCAAGAAGTTCTTTTCGTCTACCTTGAACATCTTTCGGCGCCCACCTGGTTCCCATATTGATTAATTTGGCTTTACGTTTAAGACGTTTCATAAAATTATTATCAAATTTACCCCAAACAGTAATTTGTCTGTCTGTACTCAATGCTTCTTCGATACCGCTAAACAAATCGTCTGCTACCGCTAATCCGCTACAATCACACGCACCATTCAATGTTCCGTAAATACTTCGCATTGTGAATGTTGGGTATGTTTTCTTACGAATAAGGTCTATTGTTAAGTCTTTTCCGTCCGTAATTGGTTTTTTCTCAACATTCTGCGGGAAAAGTTCTGCATATGTGTATGTTGGGTCTGTTATTAACTCATTAAGTCCGTCATAAAAGCCACTTGTAATCTTATCTGAATATGCTGTATATAAATTTGACATTTCAGGAAACCTTGACCCAAACCACAAATATCCCATTTTAACGATTTGCGTTTTACCTACTCTCGATGGACAATTAACAAAAATTTCATCAAGTTTGTCATCAACCAAATCTTGTATGCCTTGTGCCACCCTTTTAAGTGGCATCTGTCTAGGCTGATAAAATCGTTCTTTGTACGGTCTATTCTTCTCCATATACAACATAAAACTCTCAAACAAATGCTCTGATTCCACTTTTAGCAATTCATAATATTTGTTCAAAATGTCATATGGGTCCGTATTGTTATCCTGCATATATCTTTCCAAAGCCCATATGTCCATTCCGTTTGTTTGCTTTAAGACAAGGCTGTTAATGAGGTTTTTAGCCTTGTTTGTGACTTGCAAACCAAAATTTTTATCTTTCTCTTGCAGAATTGCGACTTGTCCAGCCATTTGATAAGCATTTACCACATCTTCATCTATTCCGTGTCGCTCTATGTAATTGTCATATTCCTGGATTGTTTTTAAAAGCTCGATTGAAGCCATAGAAAAAAGCACCTCCATTTCTGTATAAACAAAAATAAAAGTGCTACTTCACTTGATACATACACCTACTTGCGTATGCCTTGGTTATTATTCAATTCAATTCTTCATATATCGCTTTGATTACCATTGCGTCATAAAGTGCATTGTGTTTTACTCCGTCAATTTCAGATTTACAAAGTTCAGATACGATTTCTTCCCTACACTTATCAAATGCTTCTCTATCAGATATTCCGTAATGCTTTGCTATATCTTGATTTATGTCATAGCATACTGCCGAAACATTTTTAGGCAAATCAAAAGCATTTCCAAACAAATCTATCAACAATACCATATCATAATGGCAAACATCTGAAACAAACTGTACTTCATCAAATTGCTTTAACCACATATAAAGTGCTTTCGCGACACTATGTTTATCTCCTGTATGCACATTCTTAACAAATGGTTTTTCTTCAATGCATCTCAAATACCTTGTAAGCAAATTATCTAAAACATTCTTTCTTATCCAATCATCGCATTGTTTTTCATCATAATCATTTAATTCTGCATTGCATAGAATGTCTCTCCATTTTCAGCAATCATTCCAATGCTTACAAGTGTTGTATCTTTCCTTAACCCTGTAAATTCCGTATCAAAAAATACTTTCATATTCGCACCTACACTTTCCCAACCGTCATTTTCTTAACAACTACACCACTTGCCGATTTTGTGATGTAAACATCGTTACCCTTTGAAATCTCTTTTGCAATTTTCTCTAATTTCTCCATAAGTTCCAACTTTACTTGTCTGTCTGTCATAGTTTCACTCCTTGTTCTTAAACTTTTCGACTTCTTTCTTAAAGTTTTTCTTTATAATATCAAGCAATTCGCTACAATCTGGACACAAATCTCCAATATCACATTCGGTAGTCCAACCTTTTACATTTTCAAACTTATTCCATCTTGTATAACCCCCATCTCGTTCTCCATCTCCAATAGTTTTTACAAATACCGTTTTCCCACATCTATCACAAGTCCTTAATTGTCCGTTTTCTCTTCCCATCCTCACACAACACCTTTCTGCTTACTTCCACACACTCTTGCTGTATCAATCACTCCTACCCAATATACATTTAACCTTTTGATAGGTTTTTTCAGTCATAAACACACAGTCATCCACAATAAATATTCTTGTATTATCTGGAACAGTCTTAATACCATACCTTTTAAGCCATTTTTTATTTGTCCTTTTTCGTCTATGTGTTCGTGCTTGTACATCTTTGGTTATTCTGTCTGATATTATAATATTTTTGCCCCACAACTGTTCTATATGCAACAATGCCACCACTCCTATCTGTGCAGTTTTCGGCAGAGCCACGGACACCATGGAATTTTCTCTGCCGACATTTTTTTAATTCAAGTGGGATTTCTCTGCTCACGCCACTCTAGTATGCCCTTTATACGACATACAACGTCGGAAAGGGTGGAATCGAACCACCTACACACAGCTTGTGTGGCTGTCGCTCTACCAATGAGCTACTTTCCGTGAGCGCACCGAATCTCCAAAGGGTGCGCTGTTGCGATTCTTTTATCTTGGTCGGTCAAGAACCCCACCTACCGCAACAAAGGGGATTGTCCATTGTTTGTATGCTAGGACTTAGCATTCGCATTTTTTGTATGCTAGGTGGTATCGCCGGAATCGAACCGACAATCTCTTTTGCGTGTTACCATTACACCAATACCACACCATTAGAAAGAAGCGTTTTATGAAATAAAATTACATAATGACTATTTTCATAGTCAGCAGGGCTAGTCAGATTCGAACTGACGAAATGCAGCAGTCAAAGTGCTGTGCCTTACCGCTTGGCGATAGCCCTGTGCGACAGATGTTACTCTGTCATAAACTCTAATGCCATAATTCCCAAAGATGTAATTCCATCCTTGAAATCACCGGATGTTATCTTGCTAAATTCATCAATCTCAACCTGTGCGTCCAACAACTCATTAATCTCGTCTTTGTTATCGCCAACAGTCTTTAACGCTTCTTCATATGGCTCATATGCTTTCACAAGGTTTCTTCGGTTAGTAATTACGGCTAACTCTCCTGTCGCACTTAATACCGCTTTCCCATGCTTCTTCTCAAAGTCCATAAATACTCCGATACTGTTTAAGTTTGCAATCACTTCTCTGTTGCTTATCTTCATAACGATTCCTCCTTAAAGCTCTTTTTGTTTTTTTGAAAAATTTTGGAAATCTCTATTCCGATTATCTTTAGATTTTATAACTCTATGTATTTTAGATTTATCAGATGTATTTATATTGCCTATATATCTATTGTATCTGTATCAGATATATATTTATATATTACTTAATCCCTATTATAGGTCTTATATTTATATATTTGTTATATGTATTTATGTTTATTAATATTAATTGTTCTATTAATCTCCACCCATTTTGTATACCTCCTTGTAAAAGTAAGGGCTTTTTGTTTTGAAAAATATTTGAGGGGCTTAGCAGGCGTTAAAGCGAATCCACCATAGACCCCCAGGCATCCGTTCCGGCTTTTAGACGTAATATTGCGGTTAATCTGTCAAAATTTCGCTAAATTATTGTTATGCGAAATTGTTATATATTATATCAAGACCTTGCAAACCCTTATAAATAAAGGCTTTCGGGCGTTTTTAGTCTGTATTTACTATAATTTCGCTTTGGTTATTTTGCACAATACCAGGTGTATTTCCCTCTAATTTTGGCAACTCATGGACTGATAAACTTTGTTTTTGTCTATTGCTATCCGCCACATAAGGCGAAGCCCATCCAAATTGACGATTCAATACCGCTATTGTTCCAACTGGGTTTTGCTTGCCGTCTACAAGCTTATTGCTCAAACTTTCTTCCCTCATTTGACAAAGTTTTTTGTATATCTTGGGAGCCGTTGAGCTTAATTTATTACTATTATTCCCCCAATCATATACAATACTTTCATCTATACCAGTTAAAGTTATAAATCCTAATATACTAACCTCTTTATTATTAACCATACACATATTATATATATAATAATCTACTATTTCTAACAATAAATCATAATTATACATATTACAGTTACTAGGTATAGTATTATTATTAATATTATAATTATTATGGCACTTTAATAAATTACTGTTATGTTTAAATACATGGTTATATATATACCTCAATGCGCCATTCCAAACACTTTGCGGAACTGTTCGCAAGTCCTCGATGTTCTGCTCTTCCTGGAACTGATGCAAGTATAAATCTATGTTGTTTTCAAATATATCAATCGTAATCTCTTCGTGCTTTACCTTTTCCACCTGTTCCACCTCCCGAAATAAAAAAATGCACCTGAACAAAAAGCAACCGCCAATATAAGCGATTGAAATTTATCAAGTGCATAAAAAATTAAAATTTTAGGTTAAATTGATAATAACATTGTATTTTTCAAAAGTCAACCAAAAATATTTATTATAAATATCTGCTATAGGGGGGCCTATAGGGTGTCTATAGGCATCTGTATCTGATACTGTTTATATATATTATTAATAATTATATTAATATAAATATATATAAAAGTTCGTTCTTTTTCTTTTATTCTTTTCTTTCTTTTGGTTACTTTTCTTTCATTTTCTTTTTTCTTTTTCTTAGTGTTTTAACAATTTTGTAACATTTGGTTTTTTTGGCAAAATAAAAAGCCGGAATGGATCCGGCTAATTATTAAAGCGCATACATGATATAGTATGCTTTCTCATCTTTTTCAACAATTCCCCAGTCAAGCATCGGGATTTTTTCATCAATCATTTTTTTATAGGCTTCTTGTCCTTCTTCATCAATGCCCCATTCTTGCATATACACGTCAAAATTTTCCTCTAAATCTTCAAAAACAATTGCGCCATTTTTCAAATGCTTTTCGGCTTCTGCTCTGGTGCATTTATCCAACATTAATAATTCAACATCTTTTTCGTTCATTTGTTCCACCCTTCAGCTTATCGCTGCCTTCCTTTGTTTTTCTTAATTATACTACATAGTTATAACTATGTCAATATATATTTATAACTATTTTTTCATCCTGTTTAACTTTTCATCAATGCAAACATTTATAAATTCTGTTAAAGTTCTATAGCCTTTATTTTTGGCAATTTCTGTTAATCGTTCTTTTTCGCCCTGTTTTCTTAATATCGTTATGCGGTCATATTTTTCTTTTTGATACTGGTTTATATAATCATAAGCTGCTTTTTTGTTCTCCATGTTGTACACTCCCTTAATATATTTATAATTTAGTTATTACTATAACATAGTTATAAATTATTTACAAGAATAATTTTATTAATATATATAATGGTTTGAGCATATAATATTATATAGGTAAAATCTACATATTTATAACTAATTTATAAAAAAGTGCAAAATATATGTTGACATAGTTATAACTATATGTTAATATGAATATACAGAAAATAAAAAGAGGTTGCCACTCTACCAAAGCAAACAACCGCACCAATCAAAAAAATAAGAAAGGTAGCTATATACTAACATATAGCAAAGGTAAAAGCAAATGACAATTAAAGAAGAAGTGAACAGACAAATTAAACACATTGAAGCAAAAATCGAAGCTATGGACGGATTCAACCCATACAAAACAAAAGAATATATTGAAGCAAATTATTGGTGTGGCAGACAGGCAGCAACCACAACAACGAATTTTATTGATACGCTTCAATCACTTGGACTTGTAACCACAGAAGAATATACAGAGTATGTTAATAGAATTAGCAACTTAAATAATTTATTAGTTAAAACACATAACGCATTGATATAGAAAGGTTAAAACGGTGGATATTATGACAAGAACATATTTATCAGTATCAGAACATACAGACACAGAGAAACACAGAAGCCTTTATATTTTACATAACGGTTGGCAGTGGTTTCATGCAGACACAAACCACGAAGAACACATGAAGGAACTTTTGAAATTTTTTGAATGTGATATTTTAGAAGTTGATAGCGTTTCAAATTATCCTTCTACTGGAAAAATCACATATTACAATCTTTCAAAAGATATCATTTCAACTTGTGGCGGTGGTTTTTGGAATTTTGAACAGATGTTAAATCAGGCAAACGGCAGAAGATTAAAAAGTTTTATAGGTTTATCAAACGGAAGTTTAACAACTTGTTACGCTGCTTTTGACGATGATAATAACACGGTTGAAATTTTAAGACCAAACCCAAACGCAAAAGATTTTTACCCAACAATGCCACTAGATGCAGAAATTGCATATAGAAAAAAACATTGGTTTTTATAAAGATGTTAAAAAACAACGGTTAAGCCCTGCGTGGCTTTTCTGTAATGCAGCCGCAGACGGTTCCAAGCCCGTAGAAATGCAGAGGACAGAAACAACAATTTATAAATCGTGTATTTTAAGGAGGAAACAAAAATGAAACATCAAAGACAAGAGCAGATAAAAAAACAAAATGATTTAATAGCAATAGCAAATATAATAGGACTTGTAAAAGCAGATAAATTCCCAGAAGCAATAGAAATTTCTAATAAGCGGAATTTTACACCAGAACAGTTTGGAAAAATCGCAAACATGACGGAATTATCAGCAGAGGAAATATATATAAGGGTGCTTGCATAGTACCCTTTAGAAAGTGAATGGAGGAAAATAAAAATGGATATGACTTTATATGATTTTGTAAATATGGCAATTGATAACTATTATGATTGCTATGTATGGGATAATGAGAAGGAAGAAAACGTATTTGAGGGAACTATTGACGATATACCAGATGAATTGTTAGTTATGTCTTTTTCGTCATGGGAAATTGAAGGCGGTAAAATCGGATTGAATATCAATTAAAATCCCTTTAGAACTACTGATTTAACACCGCCACCCGTTCAAGCGGTCAGCAAGTGGCAGAGACTTGAGGCGGTTTTCCCTTTTGGGACAAAATTTAATATAAAGGAGTACGTGCAATATGTTGTATTACACTTACAAAAACGAACCCAACGCAGAAATGATAGAAATTGACGCAGAAAACAAAAGAGCAGCACTAAAAAAATACAATTCTTTGTTTTGCAAAAATTACAAAATGATTTCAAAAGATAAAGCAATGGGAAAAGAACGAATCGAAATTGCGAGCGTTTCAGATTATCGCAATTATAATTTTTCTAAATTTTCCTATGCAATTTAAAGCATTTAGGGCGGTAAATCTGCCTTTTTTGCGCTGTGCTGGTGCTTTGCGTAGGTTCGATTCCTGCGGCAGCCTTTAAACAATTCTATATAATTTTATAAACCTATATATTATATAGCTTTGTTTGTGTACCTTGAAAATTTAATATTAATAAAATACCAGTGCATCATATAATTATTAATTTATTTATATGCCTATTTGTGATATAATGATTTATTATTATACTTTTATGGGGCGTTTATGCCTGTTTGCGTTCTAGGTAGATTCTGCCTTTGTGCCTTGCTACATGTGCAAGTATTCAGAGCATCCGCCCGGATATATCTAGCAAATACAACGGCATTTCTACAGGTGTATTATACCCATTTTTTCACAACGCAATATTTGACGATTTAAGACGGTTTTGTGTGTTTGTGTGCATTTGTGCAAGTTTGCGATAAAATCCCGTATATGAGCCGATAAACAACGCAAAACAACCCAATAAAACTGCACGAAAACCGCCAGGAATACAGCACAAGTCTATATATGGGGCGTTCAAAATTTTTACATAGGGTGGCGGGTATCAAAAAAGTTAGCAATAATTTTTGAGAGAAAATTTTCCTAAATTTCAAATACTCGATTGCACATAGGGGGGGATAAAAATTTTTTAGCAATAAAAAAGTGGCTTAATTGCCACCTTTTATATCTTCAAGGGCTTGCCTCACACTCATCCCCTTTTGTCTTACCCTTGTATATAACAATCCATATTTTACATCTTCTAGTTTTGCAATCATACCCAAAGGCATCATAATACCAGAATATTCATACATTATATTGCTTCTTCTGTGATAATTTTGCTCAACCCTTGTAGCGAATCTGCAATTATCTTGACAGTATCCTTTATTGTTATCCAATCTATCTAAACTTAACCCTTCAACCCATCCATTATTAATAGCCCATTTCTTAAAATTAAAAAATCCATCTTTCCCACTCCATTCAGGACAAATACTTATTCCTCGACCACCATAATTCATATAACTAGGGTGGCTTTTTCTTTCACACCTGCTATGCATCCCATGATAAGTTATATACAATTCGTCCTCACTTATCTTACCTTTTATTCCCGCTTCTCTTTTCTTTTGTTTTCTTTCCTTAATAGATTTCTTTATTTCTTGATTTCTGCTATTTGGATTTCTTGACATATTAGTTCCCATATAACAATTTTCGGGGCAGTAATCTTTCTTTCCGTCATATCTGTTCACTTTCAAACCTTTATGCCATCCACTATCAACACACCATTTCCTAAACACTTCTCTATCGTGCCATTCTTCACATACCTTAATACCTACCGCCCCGTATGCAGGGTACATTACTGATTTTTCATTGTAACATCTTCTCATCATTTCGTAATGCAATCCACCGATTGTGTCTAACCTTGCCATAAATTTACCTCCATAATAATACGTATTTATTCATCTACGTATAGTATATCAAAAATACTTCTTGACGTCAATACGTATTTATGGTATTCTGTAAAAAATAACTATGGAGGATTCTAAAAATGGACAAAATAAAGTTCACAACAACTTTTGACAAGGAATTATTAAAAGAAATTAAGATACAGGCAGTAAAAGAAAATCGTTCTGTATCGGATTTATTAGAACAATTAACAAGGGAATATTTAGAAAAAGTATCAAAGGAGTGATACAATGGCATACTTTAACTACCACGCAAAAGCGAAGCAACTGATAGCAGACGGACATTTAACAAGATTTGAGATAGTAGATAAATGGAATAACATATCTCCTGCTCTTGTCTTGTATTTTGACAATAATAAACCTATGCCGATTAGAGAATATAGGTTTGATGAATATTTAAGTATTTTACAGTAAAGGAGTGATTGTATGGCAAGAAAAAATAAAACTATATCAAATTTACAAAATGCTTGGGATAGCCTTGATTTAGCGTATGAAAATATAGAGAAAGCATTTGAAATACTGTGTAATATGAGCGGGCTTTCTGTTGAATTATTAAGTGAGTTGGATAGATTTGATATTACTGAAATATCCAGTATAAAACAACACGTTGAAAGTTTGATTGAAAATTTGAAATTAAAGGAGTGATTTTATAAAATGTATTTTGATGTTGCTTTATCTGTTGAAATTCATAGGCAATCTGCAATTAAGGTATTCGGAGATAGATTAGATGAAAACAGAAATGTAATTGGAACGGATTTATTCTTTGACAAATTTTGGAGATTGAGAAAAAGAAATTAGCCTACACAATTAGAGGAGTGAGATTATGGAAATCGAAACATATACAACAATACCCGAAGAGAATGGAAATGGAACTTTCTTTTTTACCGATTGCGGAAACAGAATGTTCTCAATAAGAGATGAAATGGCATATCACGGTTGTTTATGCCCTGGTTGTCTATATAAAGGTATACAAAGGACTTTATATATTCGTGGAAGTAAAGAAGCAAACGAATATTGGGATAAGAAATTGAAGGAGTGATTTTATATGGGATTAGTAATTAAAATATCTTTTTGCTACGATTGGGAACGAACATATTTTGTTCAAGAATTACATCGTGGAGAAGCTAAACGAAAAGCATTCAAGATGTTCAAAGAAACAATGAGTTGTTGTTTACCCGATACATTAGAAGAAGCAGAACAAGACGATAGTTTTTCAATAGAAATCCTAACAGAAATAGAACAAATAATTTTATAAAATTTTAGCCTACGCAATGTAGGCTTTTTTTATTGTTTCGCTTAATATTTTATCAAGTATCGTTACAACTTCTCTTATATGGTCTGCCATAAAGTTACATAGCCATTCTTCTGTTTCATAATCAAGGTGTATGTTATACTCAAAACAGATAGCATGGGTTATCTCATGGCACAATATATGCTCCGTTTTTGCGTCCGTTTGATTATCAGCAATAAATATCGTCTTGATATTGTTATCGCAAAGTCCAAGAACCTGCCTACCGTCCGACATTCGCAAGTTTGGATTTTGAGGATATGTAAATTGTATTCGCCATAAGTTATTATTTATTCTTACTACCATATTTTCCACCACCTTACATAAAAGGGGCAGATTTCTCCACCCCTTATTCGTCTTAAATCAATATTTATTCGTTATAAATTAATTTAAAACGAATTTCTAAAACACACGCGTGCGTTTATCGTGCGTTTATCCGATTTTCTGCATTAACACTTGCATCTTATTTTTGAGCATTGTTTTCTCTTCTGGACTTGCGCCCTCAATCATTTCGGTTACATCAGAAGATAATTCCTTCATATACTCTTCAAGATTTTGCATTTTCTGTTGCTTATCCTTGCCTTGTTCTTTAGCTTCCATATATCCGCGTCTGCTCTGTCCGCTTCTTCCCTCACGGCTGTCACGCTCTCCGCCTCTTCCGCCTTGTGAACCTCTACCACTTTCGGAATATCCCATAGAACCACCACCGCCGGAACTTCCACCACTAGAACCACCGCTTGACTGACCGCCACCACCAGATGACGAACCGCCACTCATACCACCAGAAGATTGTCCGCCACCTTGTGAAGAACCACTGCCGGATGAACCGCCCGAAGAACCGGAACCACCACCGCCTGAGTATCCCATTCTTCCCATAGGTCTATCCATGTCACGCATGCGCTCCATTTCTTCCCAATCGTCATAGTACATCATCATATCATCTTCGTAACCTCTGCGACCACCACGGCCACGATTAGAGCGTCTACCATCTCCACGGCTCATAAATCTGCCACTTTCACTTCTAGGCTGACCTCTGTAACCTTTGCGACCCTCATCCATAATTTCTTCTTCGTTCTCAAAATCGTGTTCTTCCATTGCCTCCATGATTGACTTGTAGTAACAAGCTTCATACATTTCCTTTTTTGCTTCGTAAAGGTCTTTAATCATATCAATGGCTTCTCCGAGTTCGTTGGTGTCAATGTTTTCAATGCCTTTATCTAATTCGTGATTAACTGTGTCCATAAGTTTTTCGCACATTTTTTTTAGTGGTTTTGATTCTTCCTCTAAATACATACCGATTTTAGATTTTTCCATTTTTCCCACACTCCTTCCTATGCTGTTGGCGCAGTACCATCAACTGCCCTTAAATTATTGTTTGGCTGGCAACAAGGATTTCCAAGCATCTTAAATGTTGCTGTAGTTGGTGTTGTTTCTACGCATACAGAGTATTTTGTTCTTGTACGCACTCCACAAGCAGTAACAGGTCTGCAACATCTATTAACTAAAGGATATTGAACTGTTCCATCGCCAATAGTAATTACAACAGGCGCACTAATTATTGTTGTGAGTGGAATTGACTGTGCTAATACTATGCAATATTTCTCATTGTTGTTGTAACTTCCTGCTGGAAGATTAATTACTAAACTTGTGCCATCAAATGTGATTGTTTCTGACAGTACAAGTCTATCGCATAAGCGACATACATTTTTACAAGCCATAATCTTGTACCTCTCTTTCTTAAAATCAAAAAGGGATAGAGTTACCACTTCTACCCCTTTGAATATCAACCCATAAGGGCGAGTTGTTATTCAGTTGTGATTAAGCACATCCACATCCGCAACCACCGTTGTTATAACCATAGTTGCTATATCCTGTGAACTGTCCGCAACAATTTGTTGGGAATGTTACTGGTGTTGGTGGCTGTACTACATACGCATTTACAGGACAATCTGCACCAAGTCTACGAATAAGTTCCGCTGTCTGTGCGTTCTGATTTGCAGTAATAAATGCGTTCTGCTCTGCCTGTGAAGCCTTAAACTTCAAACTCTGATTTTCAGCCTGCAAGCTAGAAATCTTATCGTTTACAAGGAAATCTAAGATGCTTCTTGTATTGCAGTTCTGATTCTCAATAATGTCTCTTGTGCTGTCAGAAATCGCTCTTCTTGTGTCACAAGCCTGTGTTGCCATATTGTAGTTTACATGGTCTATTGCTCTCTCTGTCTTGCAGCAGCAATCAGAAATCTGATGTCCTAACATATTGAATCCCTGCTGATTCTGATAACCAAGTGTGCAAATTGCATTGTCTACGCCGTGGAAGCCTGACATAATGCTGTTATTAAGTGCATAAGTTGCATCTGCAAGTCCGTAAGTCTGTTGGTCTAACTTTGAAATAAGTGTCTGTTGGTCTACCGCAGCTCTAACATCTGCCTGTGTAGCACATGGTTCGTAACAACCACCACGATTACCACCAAAACCACCAAATCCAAAACCGCCATTTCCACCATTGCCCCAACCAAGGATTGCCAAAATAACAATTAAGCCAATCCAATCTGAACCGAAACCGCTTCCAAATCCACCTGTTGTAGTTCCTGTTCCGTATGCCGCTGGCACAACTGGCATTGTAAAAGGTGTTGAATTATTGAACATATCTTTGTTCCTCCTAAAAATTTATTTACAAACGGAGAAACCTAGGTTTAAGTGCGCACAAACTCCGATATGTACTAATTCATTCCAAATTGTGACTTAATCTGTTTTGCCATTTCATCAAAAGTAGTACCTTTTTCCTTGCATAAATTGTTTGCAAGTTCATTAATCCCTTGTATATCGCCTTTTTGGTACATCTCAATAGCATTTTTTGCTATTGGATTTTGCATAATTTCCGAATTATTCATCATTTGTTGCATAAACACTTGTGGATTTCTAACCATTTGTGTAAGCATTACTGGATTAAGCATCTGTATCTACCTCTTTCTTCTTTGATGTCGGCTTCAAATATTTCTCAATCTTATCTATTTTATCTGTTAATGTGTTTAATTGCTCTTTGAATACCCCTGTAAACTCATTAAACGCCTCTAAATCGAATTTTTCTTCATTTTGCGATAAAGTGTTAGGGTTATCATCTAAAATTGGCTTGTAGGTCAAAATGCGAGTTTTACCATCCATCCCAAATTGCTTCGTGTAAAGTTCTGTTCCGTCTGCCTTTGGAAAATAATATACATTTCCGTCCATCGGAATATCTGTTACCTTAACAATATCAATGCTTTCAACGATTTTCCCTAATGGTGCAAACTGTTGATTTGCTCCCGACATTTGTGTCGGTACCATAGGTTGATTAATCGCTTGCTGAAACTGTTGCAAATTTTCCATTCGTTGCATATATGGATTTTGCACCGGTTGATAGTTATTCTGATACATTGGCATCTGATAGTAATTCTGATAAGCTGACATACGGATTATCCTCCTTTACTTTTTCCAAAACTTCTTCTATTGCGTGTATCATTGTTGATTGATGCACGATAGGAACATTTGTTAATTCTGGGTGTATAAAAATTTTTTCTAAAACATCATCTGAAAACATCTTCTCTACCTCCTATACTTAAATTTTGGCATAAAAAAAGAACCCTATCGTACAGAGTTCATCTAAAGTTTGTACAAAAAACGTACAAATCTATTAAATTAAACAAAAAAAAGGCTTGACAAAACGGTAATCATACCTTTCATCATACCTCGGTCATTTTCGCTAACGAGACAACACTATCCAGATTTCTCCTTTCCCTTGTAAAATAAGGCTTTGCAGGGGTTTTATACTTGTACAAAAATAAAGCTACTAACGGGAATCGAACCTTTGACCAATCCCCCGAAACCCTTGTAAAATAAGGCTTTGCGATTTTTCTCAATCATACCTGTCATACCTAATGCCCTATTTTCAACCCTTTCAAAATCATACCTTTTCAATATGAAATTGCCTTTTGTATCTTTTCGGACATATAATTTGTCGTTTTATCATTGTAATAATAAAATGATTTTGACGTTTGTAGCATTGTATGACCTACCTGTTCAAGTATAATAGCTTCTTCCACATTCCCATTTATCATATGCGTAATAAATGTTTTCCTTAGGGTGTGGACACCTCTTCTTTTGATTTGGAGATTATCGCAAATTATGTGTAAATTTTTACCGATAGTATTTTTTAAAATGACTTTATTTTGTGCATTCTGAAATATGTATTCCGTAAATGGATTAATAAGTCTTAATCTGTGCAACACCGATTTTAACTGTGGAATTATAACCACTTCCCTATTCCCTGCTTCGGTTTTTGGTTCATCCTTAACAGCATGAATATATTTGCCCTGGTCATCTTTATATGTAATCTGTGTTCTGTGGACATATATAATATCGTTTTGCACATCTTCCCATTTCAAGGCAACAATTTCTCCGACACGCATTCCAGTATAAGCTGCGAACAATATTGCGAGATTGCTTAATGTAGGCTTATCTAAACAATATTTAACAATTCGTTCCATTTCGGATTCGGTAAATACATTTTCAGATGCTCGCTTTTTGTTGTGCCTAAAAATTGTCTTTGACAATTCCATATGCTCCATAAAGTTCACAACATCCAATTTTGTATAACCGCGTCTTTTCGCATACTTGAAAATCGCTCTGACTAGAAGCCTTAAATTCGCCCATCCTTTGCTTGTTAATTGCTTATCACGAATTTGCCCTTTACAGAAATGTTCAAGTGTAATTTCATCAATATACCGAATCTTCTTGTCAGCAAATTCTGAATTTATGAAATATTTTTCAAAATCAATAATATATCTGTCATATGTTTGCCTTTGTATTTCACCATATTCCAACTTTTCAGAAATCCAATTGCGAAAAATGGCTTGCACTGTCGGTTCATCTTCTTTGGTTTTGTAAAAATCTACAATGGCATCATTTAATGCCTTTTCACTATTTCGCTTGATTAATCTCCTTTCTTTTGTAATATCTGGCAGATATGTATACCACTTTCCATCCGTACTCTGCCATATCTTAGCTTCATGTTTCTCTAAAAACTTTTTTCTCTCGTTCATCTCAATTTTGGTCTGGATAGTGTTAATGTCGATTATACCATTATCAAGTGCATATTTCAACATTTCATTTTCTGTCAGCATTGATAATCACTTCCTTTAAACGATAAATTTTATTATTTATTGCCTTTATTCGATTGCTGACAGTAGACACCGCTATGATACATTTAATTGAAATCTCCGTTTTGGTTCTACCTTTGGTCAGCTCATCGAATACCATTAATTCATCATCTGTAAGATTTAGTGAGTTTCTTAATTCTTCAAGTTCCGGCTTAGTGAGTGATGTTAAATACATTCCCAATCTCATAAGCCATTAATCCTCATTTCTTAAATTTTTGTTCTGACTTTGCTTTTAATTTTTCCAATTCATCTTTTGCATTTTGAATTTCTTTATCTTCTCCACCATACACAAGCACTATGTCCATAACATCTAATGCGACCTTTACGGCTTTGACTTGTGATTTGCTAAGATACATAAGCCATACACTCCTTTAGCACCGCCATACAATCCCTAAATGCGTTGGCTCTGGCAAGCCACTTTTGAGCTTGTAATAGTTGACCGATTTTGAAATTCTCATTGTAAAGTTCATAGCATTTGGATATTTCTGATTCCATTTTACGGATTTCCTTTTGAAATTTTTCTTTCGCTTTCAAATTTATTTTCTCTCTGCTCAAATCTTATACACCTCTCTGTTTCTTTCGTTTTGCCTGTACACATCAATAAATGTACGCAATCTATACATTCTCTGTCTTTGATTAAATCACTCATACTGCACCGCCTTTCATCTGCTCTAATACTCTTACAACTTTTCCAAGCATTGCTTGACTTACATGACAGTTGTGTCCTTTATAAGTGCAAGTATGTCCATCAAGGCAACCGCACCCTGCACATATTTCATTTGCAACTGTTTGTATTGCATCATCAATAGCCTTATTTCTGATTGTTTCCAATTCATCAACAATACTTTTCTTCACAACCCATTGTCCTTCTTGCAACCACGAAGTCTGCGTGTATGTACTGCCACCTATTTCTCTGACAGTCACATCTACTTCGATATTCTCTTCCGGTAATCTCTCGCTACAAGGTATCCAGCCATTGTTGTATTCTTCTGCAAGTTCGTTGATGATTTTTACTGACCTTTTAAAACCATCTGCGTTTCCCAAATCCCTTTCACACTTAAACAAGTGATAATCTTCATAATATGATTGTCGTTCTTCTTCCAACCTACTAATCAACTTATCAATGAATTGTTTCATATCATTTCCCCCTTAACTGTTCAAGCACAGAATTAATATCAATGTGCTTGTTGGTCTTTTTAATATCATCATGTGCTAACATTCCTGACATTCCATCCACAAACATCACATATTTTCCGTTTTCTTCTACCTTTGTGATAATGCCTATCCGACCTGTGTTTATGGATTCAACCACATCACCCACATTGATTTCCTTTGATTTCTCATAGGCTTCAAGTTTTGCAAGTGCTTCTTGTGGTGTGTAGAGCTTTGAAATCGCATAATAATCACAACCGAATATTTTCATTACTTCTTCGCTATCCATCCCACCATAACTTGTAGGCAACCACAATTTCTTTGCTAATTCCCACGCATCTTCCAAGCCTTTGTTGTAGGCTTCCTGTGTTTCTTCACTCTTAATATTCCTTGCGTGACACAATGCTTCATTTACTATTTTTCTTGTTTCGTGCATTACTCTTGTCGCCTTGTCTATTTCTTTGATAAGTTCTTCTCTGTTCATTCAATACCGCCCTTTCTGACTATGTCAATTGCTCTATTTCTCCCAATATAGCCACCATTTATAATTGTTCCTGCACCGCATACAGTTGTCATATTCTCCAACTCTGCCACAACTTTTTCCACATCATAGGCTGTCGGTAGTTCCTTTACTGCCATTTCTATATTTATTTGTGTTTCGTGTTCTGCAAAAGTTGAAGTTCGTCCTATCTCTTTGTGTATAATATCTATTACTGCTTTTCTGCTAATCAAATCATTCATTTTCTTCACTGCCTTTCTAATACCATACATACCACAACGGTTTTCCTTTGTAAGAAGTCCATTGTGTCTGTCCGTCAACTTTATCTCTGAACTTACAGGCTTCTTCGTAATTATCAAATTCTTTAACTCTCAATCTTCCCATATTACACTTCCTCTCCTAATTCAACTTTGACAAATTCAGTTTTTCTGTTCTTAGTTCTCCGCATACAGACTTGCGTATATATTGCCGATTTAGTGGTATTACACATTTTGGCTAATTCTTTGAAACTGTCAGCAACAACAATCAGAAACTCATATTTATCTTTTGTCACTTTCATCCAAATTGCGCTCATTTCTGTTCCTTTCTTAAAAAAACCAACTTATTATCAGATTCCTAATACGGATTCACACTTGTACTCTTTTTGCCATTCTCTACGCATTTGTCATAACATTTTTGACAAACTTGAAATTTCGTGTCAGCAGGTTCGCCACAATAATAACAAAGTCTGTTTTCCTTCCGATATTCTTTAATATTAACCTTGTTATAACTCCTCTTCCTATGTGTCTCTGCATTCTTGTTTAAGCAAATCCTACATCTGCTCTTGCCCTCTTCTGCTTTGCGTTTTCCACATTCTCCGCAAATACCCTGTTCTTTTCTTTGCCTATATAATTCTCTTTGTTTTTCACGAAAATTTTTGTTATATCTTATCCTTTGTTCTTCTGTATAGGGTTTTTTGTTCGCAAATCTTCTAGCTGAACAATTTAAACATATTTTTTCTTGACCCATTAATTTCTCTTTTTTACATTCCGGGCAAAATCCCATACTTCTCGCAAATGCTCTTGATTCTCTTGTGTACTGATTTGTTTTTTCAAGACATTCTGAACAATAATGCCCTACTCTGTCTAAAACTTTGCCACATCTAGGGCATAATCCGTTATCTTTACGATTGCGATAATGTCTTGCTGATATTTCTTGTCTTGTTAATGCCATATCTCTTTAGGAGTAAAACCAGTTTTAATGTGCGCACAAACCTCTTTACCTCCTACTTGTTTTTTGATAATAATTTTCTCTCTAATTCGTCAAATTCATAACTGCGTTGTGGAATGCTGTTAAATGAGTTTTTCGTAATTTTAGATGTTGTGTTATTACTTCGTTCCCAAGTCCTAACCGCAGCTTTCCAATCTTTCATTTTGTTTTTGCCAACAAACCAACCCTTGCTCTCATAAAAATCAACAAATGATTGTGCATCAACTTTGTTATTCCGTTCAGAACAATATGCCCTGACTTCATCAACGGAAGGTGGAATAAAATTTTTGGCCCTATTATTAATATTATTATTCTTTACATTCTTTACATTCTTGTTTGTGGCGGGTTCGTGTCCGTTTCGTGTACCTTGTCCTGTACCTTGTCCTGTCCGTTCCGTGTCTTTCTTATCTTGATAAATGTCATAATTTTCAATGGTTATAAGTGTTCGGTATCTGTCGCTATCTCGTTTAATCATTCCGTCACTTTCAAGTAACCTTAAAAACTTCAATGTTTTGTCTTTATTCCACTTCCACTTATCTGATAATTTTCGAACACTTGTTAGATATTGACTTCTTTTAACAGTAATTAATTCTCCGTTGAATGGTGTTTTTACAGCCGTATGATTTGCTGATAGTAACAAATCAATCCAAGCACTTCTTTCATCAAAAGGCTTGTCTATTCGCCATATCCAACAATCTTGTATCTTGCGGTAAGTTTTAATCCACCCTTCCTTTTCAGCCACTTATTTCACTTCCCTTCAAGTCCTTTGTCCTGGTGTTATACTTCGGATTGTAGCCATTTCAAAATAAATCCAAAACTATCGTCTATCGTTGACTTATCTTCGCCTATGTAAATATCAATAAGTGGTTCCCCATTCTCTACATATGAGCCAATATTATGTAACATATCTGCCAACTCTTCATCCGACATAGACCGGATTTTGTCGGCATTTGTTTTTTTCTTGCCAACAATAACACCATTCTCAACCACATATCCAAGCCATTCGTATTCGTACCATACACTTATCCCTTGAATTGAACATCTACACCTTTTCCCGGTATCACATTCGACTTTTACGATGCTACCTTTCGGAATTACTATTCCAAGTCCATCATTCCAAGTATCTGTTGTTTGGACTTTATCTCCAACATTGTATCTTGCCATTTCTACTCTCCTTCCGATTTGTAATTATCCACATTGAGTAAATTATTGAACTTCTCTAAGGCTTTTATTGACACCTTATTTGCCTTTTTATCTTCTCTAAGGGAAACAGTTAGGTGTTTGCCGATTATGTCCGTTAATTCCCTTGCAAGTGTTTTCTTGCCTTGTGCAATTCCATCACGATAACCTTTTGACGGTTTGCGTTCCCCTATTTGCCCTGCATCTCGATTACTTCCTTGTCCACCTACACTTACATTTCGTAGCTGATAACCCGCATCGGCATATTTCTTGATAAATTCCTTTTCCTTTTCATCTAATTGGTTTTCAGGGAAATTTAAAAACTCTAATCTCCAACCATACGGATTTTCTTGTGAATACAATTTGTGTCGCTTTAACGATAAATCTATGTGTTGCTGATAACCTACCATATGGCTACAACATCTCTGAATGACGGACTTTGCTTGCCCGATATATGCAAATTTAAAGCCCTCTTCATTAGTTCTAAGGAAAAAGTAAATACCAGGTTTATCATTCAGCTTTGGATTTAACGCAAGTAATCGTTTAGCATTTTCTTTTTCAATCGCTTTCGCTCTAGCAATATTCATGTACTTATTATTCAATTTTCACACCTCTTATGCAAAGCCCATATTTTCTTCAACAAGCACCCATTTCCCAATATCATGTCTTTGGAATGTCCTACCTCTTAACGGACCGTAAAGAACAACTCTCCAATCGTGGTCTGGGTCTTTCATCGCTTCATTTTCAGCATCTTGAAAAGTCCATAACATTTCTGCGTTATCTTGAAAAGATAATTCGTTATAAACTTCTTTGTCATCTTTCGTAACATAAGCATCGCCAAATCCAACAGCAATAAGCATATTCATATTCGCTACACTAACCAATGAGCCACAATTTAGGCATCCTCTGTTGGTCGCTTTTATTGGTTCTAATTTAGTCCAACTCATTCCTATTCCTCCAAAATCATCAAATCTTTACCAACGCATAGCCATATTCCTGCGAAGCACCACACGATGTTTTCCAATTCTTAATCATAAAAATTGCGTCTGCCATATCCAACATCACAAAACACATTCGCATATACTCTTTATGTGTTGTGGACTTCGGCAAGTGGCTATTAACCAATGCAGGATTTATAATTTCTGCGTTTGGAAATTCTTTCTGCAAGTAATCTTCTGCTCTCTCAAAATCTTCCTTAAAATTCGGATTGTTACTTATTGCTCCGCTTATGTAAATTTTCATAGTGTTACTCCTTATCTCCTAAAATTTCATCAATGCAAGTGTTGTAGCCCAAAGCATAATAGTATTTATCTGCATCTGTTTTTCTCTGCGGTACTTCACGCAAAGGACAATTACTCAAATGCACTTCTTCGTCATAATCAAAATCTTCCGAAACTCTTCCTTTTGGTTCTTTTAATTGACAATAATATGCTTTTCTGTGAATGGATAATGGCAATGAGTATTTACAAATGCCAAACACACACTCTTCACAATTCTTTGGCTTATCCATTATCGCTATCGCTTTCACGGTATCACTCCTTCCAAATCTTGTACCTGTCCTTTTCTTTAAGTTCCAAAAGTAAGGTAAACATTTCTCTTATTTCGTTTTCGTGATTTTCCACCCACTCAATTTCATCTTGGGATAAATTATCTTTCCAATGCAATAAGCACCATACAATATGTCTTGTTTCGTAATTTCCATCATCTAAAACAATGTGCAAAAAACCACCACTAGGAAACTTTTTATAAAACCATTTCACTAATTCTCTTAATCTGTTCACAACATCACTCCTTTCCATACTCCCCACGCACTCCACAAGGCTCAAATTTGGGTTTTTATGAGTTGCTTGTGGAAATGTGTGAGTTGGGGTAAATTTTAATTAAAATGGCAATCCACTATCCGATACATCATCAGGAATTGTCATAAAATCGTCACCGCTATTCTTTGGTGCAGACGAATTAGCACCACTCTGATTGTTGCCCTTGCTTTCGCAAAATTCCAATTCTTCAACCATTACATCAGTTGTGTAAACCTTAACTCCGTCTTTGTTGGTGTAAGAACCTGTCTGAATGCGACCAACAACTGCGATTTTAGTACCTTTAGTGACATATTTTTCAATCACTTCTGCGGTTTTCCCAAATGCCTTACAGTTAATAAAATCCGCACTCTGTTCTCCGTCTTTCTTAAATTTTCTGTCAACCGCAAGTGTGATACTTGCAATCGCCATTGGCTTTTCTCCTTGTGAATAACGCACATCTGCATCCTTTACACTTCTTCCCATTAAAATTACTTTATTCATTCTTTCTACCTCGTTTCTAATTTTCTTTGTAAATTCCTCTAGCAATCATATCTGTAATGACTTTTGCTAACTGTTCAAAAGTACAATAACTCTCGATTACATTAAGGTTTTCATCACAATACGCAAATCTAATGTCTTTATTGCCATTACCAAATGTGTCCATATCGTGTATGTAACCATACTTTCTTGTTGGACTACCGAAACAGCCTTGTCCATATTCCTTTTTTAAGAATTTTGCCTTATCTGTTATGGTGTGATTTTCATTGAAATATGCTTTAACTCGTTTCATTCCATCTCTGAAACCTGTACCCCTTAATGCCAGTGCTTCAAGCGGATTAAATGGCTCGTTTTCGGTTTCTATCAAGTCAAAAATACTCAACTGTCCATCCACTTCGTAATCACTCCAATCCATTGTTAATCTCCTGCTTTACTATGTTGATTGCTTTTGTAATTCCAATAACCTTACCTTCCGTACTATCGTGATAAGGAAGTCCTTTGAAAATACATTCTTCCATTTCTTCTTGTGCTTTCTCTTTTGCTTCTTCCAACTTCTCCACGATATTATCCATAGGTACGCTTTCATCAAATGCTTTCAAAAACATTTCTGTGGTTTCCTTTTCGTAATTGCCACATAATGTTCCATCTTCAATGTCGCATAACACTCTTGAAAAGAAATCCTTGAATTTATCTCCGTTGTAGTCGGTTTCAAACTCTTTAGGTATATCAATTATTAGTTTCATTCTTCTCAATCCTTTCCAAAATTTCCACATCAGTATCAATGTGAAATCTTTTAGATTTTCCACTTTCAATATCAATGCAAGAAACATATCCATTTGTATTTTCTAACAACTTATTCACTCTGTATTTTCTACCATCAAAAGTAAAAATATCTCCTTTTTTAAGATAGCCTATAACAGTTTCGCATTTCTGCAATTCTTCTACTGTTACATAGTTCTTAAATCCATCATCTGCACATTTCTTGACCGCTACATTAGGGTCTTTCCCAAACGGAATACATTCTTCTCCTGTGCAATTCACACATTTTCTACAATCAACTTCTATCATTTTCTACACCAATCCTTTCCAACTGCCATAAATCACACACTCCCTTCAAAACGGACATTCATCTGTCCTTAATTCAATCTCTAATCCCTTTCGTGCGTAGTCAACATATACGCCTTGATTAACCACTTTTTTGACTTCTGCTACACATTCTTCGGGATTTGTTGTATCTTGCCCTAAATGGCACAAAATAACTGTTTTTAACCTATCCGTAGTATTTGTTCTTATAAACTCTTTACAAGCAGATAATGATAAATGCCCTCTTATTTTGTGTTCGTAATTCGGCAAATCCTTATTAACTAAATCTTGTTGGTAATTACATTCAATCAGGATATGGTTTAAACCCATTTTGGCAAAAGAATATTTGCAATATTCTAGGTCACTTGCATACAACAGTTGTTCGCCATTTGGACATTCAATCAGAAACCCACAACAAGACTCGTCATCGTGTGGAACATCGAAACTTCGCACCGAAAATCCACCAAATTTCATTTTTTGTGTCTTGTTCTCGTCAAGATATGGCTGCCAGACTTTAATTCCCATATTTTTAAAATCTTTAGCTGACTTTAGGTGGTCTAGAGATGGGCGTGAGTAACCAACACGCCCTGAATACCTCCTAAATTAAAATCAAGACCAATCTTTATGTCTTTAATAGGTATGCCACAATCCAAAATCAAAATCTCATTGTTGCATTCAAGCAAATAACAGTTTCCGATACTTCCTGAACTTAAAACTTTAAGTTTCATTTGAAATCTCCTTGTATTCAAACATTTTTTTAAAAGCATTAACAAAAAACTCCGAATTTTCTTCACTTGAAAAACTTGCTACTGGATAAATTACATTTGCATTGTCAAACCTTACGCATAACATAGGTTTCTTTCTGTCGGGAAAATGTTCGGTGCTAATTGTTACACCGTTTGCTTTAAAACCTGCCATATCTACTCCTCAACCACTTCTGCATCAATCACATCTGGGAAATCAACCGAATTTGCGTTTTCTTCGATTTCCATTTCAACGATTTTTTCCGTGTCAAGTTTAATGTCTGAAACCTCTGCAAATTCTTCTTGCGTATACATTCCTTGAAATCTGTCGGGGAATGCTTCTCTTAATGCCTGAACTACTGCAACTTTTCTAATCATTGTTGCTGGTTTCTTAGCCCACTGACTGTTTAAAGTTCCATCTTTCTTTCGACCTGCATATTCCTCAAAAGAAACTGCTTGATATTCTGGCTCTTTGTTATTAATAAAAACTGTAGCCCAACCACCGACAAGTTTTTCGTTTGGAAGAACCATGGTTCCTTCTCTTTCTTCTACTGTTCCGTTTTCTTTTAAAACAATAATTCCGGCTTTCTTGCCTTTATAATTAGGATTTGCATCTGCCCTCTTTGTAAATACATCTTTGCCAGTTACAATAGTTGCAGGGTCAGAGCTTCCAAACTTAATAAGATATGCTTCTCTTAAAAATGGGTTAAGATGCTGATACTTACATAATGTCAAGAACATCATTACTTCTTGGTCTGATACTGCGCCGCCACCACTAACAAGATATTTTCTAATCATACTTGGAGATAATTTAACCATTTCTCCATTTGCTTCATACTCAACTAACCCAAATTCTTTATTTTCTGCCATAAATCTATTCCTCACTTTTCTAATAATTCTTTAACCAGTAAATCCATACTGTGACATAATTTGATACAATTTCCATGTGATGCGTGATTTTTCCAAGCATTGTATTTCTCATAAAATTTCTGTTCTGTCATTCTGCCCGATTTAACCACTTTCGCCCACACACGAATTTTCTTCCGTATCTTGCGTTTATTTTCGCCTTTTAACTTACGGATATACTTCCCATTCGTAGTTATGTAATGATGAAAACCTGAAAAGCTAATTCCGTTCTTGAATGGACAAATCTGTGTTTTACCATTCAACGATAAGTTAAGGGTTGCCACCATTTCTGTGATACATTCAAGACACCATTTGAGATATTCTTTATCGTGATGAATTAAATAAAAGTCATCCATATATCTCCCATAAAACTGTATGCAAAGTTCAGATGTTATAAATTTATCCAACCCATTTAACATCAGTAACGCATATATCTGTGCTACTTGATTTCCAAGCGGTAAACCCAATCCGTCTGTACTGTCGATAAACAAATGATTTAGCCACGTTACATATTCATCTTGAAAATGGTAATCCACAATGTCTTTTAAGATTTCGTGGTCTATTTGATAGAAAAACTTGGTAATGTCGCATTTCAAAATCCAACCATTATGTCCGTGAATTGCGTAAAACTGTAACATTTGCTCTTTCAGACAATCCATTCCAAAATGTGTGCCTTTTCCGACTTGCCCTGCATAATTAGTTTGGATAAATTCTTTTCCCAATGTTGGATGCAGAATATTATCAGATAAACAATGTTGAACTACCTTATCTTTAAAAGAACACGATTTAATCACTCTCTCCTTTGGTTCATAGACCTTAAATTCATTGTACGGATTCATCCGATATGTCTGATTTTCAAGTTGTTCCTTTAACATATGTAGTCCTTCAAGGCTCATTGTCTGAAACTTTGCACAACTTCCATTAAAACCTTTGTTACGTTTTGCCTTTTTATAAGCTCTATACAAGTTTTCAAAATTACATATAATATCTTTATCCATTTTAAAAATTCCTTTGTATTTACCCATTTAGGGAAGGACTTCTGATTTTTTGTATCTATTTCTGATTTCGGCTTATTGCCTACTCTAACTGTCTGTGTGATACAGAATGGGCGAACACCGTTGTTGTTGTTACAATTGTTCCTATTGATATTGCCGGAAGAGGAAACAACGGTTTATACATCAGAAATCCTATAGACTTTCCTTATCTGCCTTTATCTTTAGTTCTCCAAGCAATCGCCATGTGCTTTATGTCAGATACCATTTTTGACCAATATTCCATACTGTTAATGTTGATAATTCCCAATTTATGAGACAGTTCTATATAAAATAGAAGTTCATCACAATGCGTTATGGCTTTGGTCTGTAATTCTGAACGCTCCCTTGCGTAATTCTTCAAATCAGTTCTGTTTGCTTCATAAAGATACTCATAAATTTCAAGTGACTTATTCTGCATCTTATCCACTAAAGAAAACCTAAATTTCTTCGGATAACGATTACAGTTTGAAGTTATACGCAAGGTATGCTCACACAGGTCTTTTGCTTTGAGAATTACTTTTAATTCGTTCTCTGCCATTTAACTATTCCTCGGATTCAAAGATTGAAGAGGAAAAGATACAAAATGGGCGAACACCGTCGTCGAAGTTACAATCGTACCAAACGATAAAGCCGGAAGAGGAAACAACGGCTACGCTCTCCTTGTAACCATTACAAGGTGTGCTATAAGGATTAATAAGCCCCCACCAATAATCAGCATTAGGAATATGCTTTCTGTATGTTCTGTATTCATCAATACCAAGCAGCGACA